>Ga0209393_1000207_pt1 | contig 30348 bp, 26 predicted proteins | sample SSWtaG_2_FD_184117 | JGI IMG/M metagenome (GOLD analysis project Ga0209393, IMG submission 184117) | Hot spring microbial communities from Sandy's Spring West, USA to study Microbial Dark Matter (Phase II) - SSWsed_130316 (SPAdes)... | ecosystem: Environmental > Aquatic > Thermal springs > Hot...
AGCAAATAAATCTTGTAAATAATCACTTACTTTTCATTATTTTGCTTTTGCAATCTTTGATAACCTTGTATTGCGGTAAAGATAAACAAGTAGTTCAAGTAGATGAAGATAAACAAGGAGTTCAAGTAGATGAAGACGGGAAGCTTGAATTTCCCGAAAATGCAAACACAGTTGTTATTTTAGGGCAGTCAAGCCACCTTGATATATCTTGGGTTTATACATCGGAAGAATACTATGAGAAATTAGTAAAAGATATATTTTTGAGTTCAATTGATTTCTTAAAATCTCACAAAAATCACATCATATTTTTCGCTGAAATATTTTGGATTGATAAGTTCATAAAAGAAAGTGAATTTCAATCTGAATTTCTATCTCTAATTAATGAAGGAAAAATAAAAATAGAGGGAGGAGGAGTTGGAACAGATGACTGGGTTATAATTCCAGCAGAAGGAATAATAAGAAATTACATGACAGGAAGAAACTGGTTAAAAAAGAGAGCTTTGAAAATTCCAAAAGATGCGTGGGTTCCCGACTCATTCGGATTTCCCCCAGATATGCCAGACCTACTTTACTTTTTAGGATTTAGATCAGTAGCGTTTTCGAGAGTAAATGGCTTTACCCAAACACCAAAACATCTGAGCCCAATAACAGAAAAAGATTTCGTTGAAGGCTCTGGAGGACAAAAACTCTTCAAAACGGGAATCCTCACAAGATGGAAAGGCAGATACGGAGAAGTAATCCTCTTTTTTATGCCAAACTTATATGGAATCGGTTCCTTTTTCTTCTGCGAATTAGATTTCCCATCAAACGTTTATGTAAATCCAGAAGCAGAATGTTTAGGTGAAGAAGCAAACGAAGAAATTTTTTCAAAGAAAGTTTTAGATTACACAGGAAGAATGAAACATAAAGCAAATTCAAAATTCATCTTCATCCCAATAGGGTGGGACTTTGAAAGACCTAAAAAGAATTTAGGAAGGTTCGTAGATTACTGGAATGAAAAATATTTCCCATCAACCGGAACCTTTCTTGTAATCGGGAGCTTTTCTGATTTCATCTCACTCGTAGAGAAAGAAAAAGATAAATTACCTGTCTTTGAAGGGAACCTTGCTCCTTATTGGACGGGCTACTTTGGTTCAAGAACATATCTCAAAAGGTTCATAAACGAAAGCATATTCAGATTGATGTCGGTAGAAACTATGATTTCGATAGCGCAAGCTTTGAACCTAAAAATTCCAGAAGAAATAGAAAAAGAGTTAGAAAATCTTTGGTTTGTAATGGGTGCTTTTACAAATCATGATTCAGGAGCTGGAACTCTGTATAAAAGCGCAGAAGAAAAAGAAACTAAGCCACTTGTAAAAGAAACTCAAACAAAAATATCTAACATAGAAAGAAAAGTTCTTGATATTTTCCGAGAGAAGATAGGTTCAGACAAAAAAGTGATCATAAATCCATTAGGAATAGAAAGAAAAGGTATTCCACCATTTGGGTATAAAATTGTAGGAGCTAACGAACCGATACCAAACGAAAACTTGGAAGAAATCACTGATACAGAAAAATTTGGATTTTCCATAGGCTCTATTTTGTGGTCCGATGATGGTGGATCATGGAGAATAGGCTCTGAAACTCCACCCGGAAGATTTGAAGAAATTTCGGAATACCAAATTACAATAACGAAGAAAATATCACCAGAAGGAATAATTTTTTTAGAAGCAGGAACTGAAACGATTCCGGAAGGACATTCTTTGACTTTGAGATTTAATTTCCAGTCTAAAATAATAAAAATCTTGAATGAATCTCACACAGGACTAATTGAATATACGGAAAATGAAAAAATATACAAACCAACTTTCACACCCTTCACAAACTTTTTCAAAGTTTATCTTGAAAGCGGTGATATCTTCACAATAGCAACAAAAGGCGGGAAAGGAGTAGCACAAACATCAGATAAAAGTGTAGATGTATTTGTGGGTAGAAATACAAAGTTTGAAAAATACGATATATTAGGTCCACTAGGAGATATGAGTGAAAGCGGACCATTTGTTACATCATTTATAATTTATAAGAAGACAAAATCAGAGGATAACGAAATGGACTCTGCAAAAGCCATTTATGCTTCTATTTTCCCAATTTATTCAGCAAAAGGAGCAAAAGCAGATTCAAAAACAGAGATACCAGAAAGTTTCTCACTTTTGCAAGCCGATGATAACCTCGGTCTTTATATATACAGAATTGACGGGAAATATTATCTGAGATTATGGAAACCTTCTGAAAAACTCATAATCAAGGAAGGATACTTCAAAAATTCGGAGCCAGTAAATCTTTTCGGAGAAAAAATAAAGGTATCAAACACATTTGAGTTGAAATAATAAATGACCTAAACTTTGAAGAACTCTACAACCTCTTTGAGCCGAGATGAAAGCCCAGATAGCTCATCTGATATATTCTTTGCAATATCTGAAAATTTCGCTATCTCCTCCCCTATCTCAGAAATCTCTCTTATATTTCTTGCTATATCTTCCATACTTTTTACTTGTTGCTCAAAGATCACAGAAAGCGAAGAAATTTCATCTGAACTTAGCTTTGATGAATTCTGAATTTGAGAAAAGCTTACAACAATTTTTCCCATCAAATTTGCTATTTCCTCAAATTTTCCTTTAACAGCAGTCATAAATGAAGAAATATCTGCAGAAGTGGAAGAAACGGAAGAAACAATTTGACTTATTGATTTGAGCTCCTCCGTAGTTCTTTCTGCAAGCTTTCTTACTTCCTGAGCCACCACTGCAAATCCCTTTCCAGCATTACCTGCTCTTGCTGCCTCTATTGACGCATTCAAAGCCAAAAGATTAGTCTGTTCAGCTATATCTCCAATTGCAGAAACTATAGAACCCACTTTTTTTAACTCACCCGACAAATTTTTAATCTTATCTACAAACAAAGAAAGTTGAGAAGAAAAATCCTTTACTTTCTCGGAAAGAGCTGAAACTTCATTTACCCCCTCAACAGAAACATTAGCCGAATTTTTAGATAGACTTACAACATATTCAAGCTTCTTTTGTACTTCGCTCATAGTAGATGATAATTCTTCAACGGCATTTGAGATAACAACAATGTTCTGAGCAGGGCGAGAGGTTGCACTATAAATTCTCATTATTTCATCTTTCACCTTTGAAGAAAGTTCCTTTACTTTATCTGAAATATCTTGAACATCTCTTATAACTTTTATTATTTCCTGAGAGACGGAATTCCAAACTTCTGCAAGACGCCCTATTTCATCTTGCCCCCTTATATTTACAACCTTTACTTCCCCCCTTGAAAGAAGGTTGAAGATTGCCAGAAACTTCTCAAGCGAACCAACAATCCTGCCAGAAAAAATAAAACCAAAAATCCCAAACATAACTGATACCACAATCGCAGATGTTAGCGTATAAACAGAAAAAAAGAAAGAAAGTTTAGAAATTTTTTCTGAAATATTTTCTGATATATTGAGGCTCAATTTCCTCAGTGAAGAAGCTTTTTCTGATAAAATTGCTGCTTTTTCAAGATCTTATGTTTTTATCACCTCACCTGCTAATGCTATATACTCTTCGAGAACTAATTCAAATTTTCCAGTGTCAAAACCAGCTCTATTTACTTTCTCTACTAACTCTAAAATTTCTTTGAAAATAGGTTGTGTATCCTTTAACCTTTCGGAATCCTGAAACTTTATAGCCTCTGAAATAATAGAGGTAATAGCATAAAAATTATTAATCACTTTTTCCCATGAACTTAATCCATATGAAAGTTTTTCTATTTTCCTGCTTATTCCAAATGAAATCAAACCTACGGAAAGAAAGATTAAAGACACCAAAGAAATGGCCAATATAATCTTTACTTTTATGCTCATACCATCTATTTGATTTCAAGTAAAATTTTCAAACCTTCTTTCCTTGCTCTATCAGCAGAAATAACCCCAATAGCTCCCTTATCTGATTTGATTAAACTTACAATTTCATCTTCTTCTGCCTCACGCGGCGGAATTCCCTCGCCAGAAAGTGCTTTTATTAGCCAGTGAGTCCTGAAATCTTTTCTTGATAAGCCAGCAACTTTTGAGTAAAAGATTTCTGGAACTCTTTTCATGATGAGTAGCTTAACCGGTGTCCCATCGGGTAGTGCTTTTACAAAACCAAGATAAATTCTTTTTATGTCTTCTGCTGAAATAGAAGGAGCAGCAGGATTACCAGCAATCACGATTTCCTGCGCATAAGCAAAACCAGTAATAATAAAAAAATCAACCAAAAATAACAATAAAAAAGGTAATACTTTTTTCTTACTTAAAAAAAGCATTTTCATTTCAATACACCTCCTTTCCCCTCTATTCTTAATTCACTATCTTTCAAAAATTGGTATCCCCCAACCAGCACTCAGAGATATAAAATACCTATCTTTTATCTTCTTCATATCAAAAAAGCTAATTCCTATCTTTACTGCAAATTCAGGTGAGATCCCCACTTTCAATCCAGCGGAGTATTCAATATGTTTGTTGAAAAGATTACGAGCTCCATAACCTCCACCCTCTCCTTCCTCTTGTAGCTTCGCTTGCAATCTCTCAAAAAAAGGATTACCATCTTGCCAATCAAGAGTCGCAACTTGTAAGTATGGTCTTATACTATAAATAACCTCCGACCCAAAAGCATGATACGACAAGATTACAAATCCACCCCAACCAGATTTTTTAGATTCCAAATCTCTGATTAAAAATGCTTCTACTAAAGCAATAAGTCCTGATATGTTGTTATAAGATATATTATCTCCCAATAAAAAGTTTTGAATACGAATCTCCCCTTCTTCTCCTTGTGTTCCACCTTGTGTTCCATCTCCCATGCTTTGGTGATTTCCGCCATGCATAATACTAGGAGGCAGACCTTTAATCCTAAAAGGATCATACCCTACGGAGATACTAATCTCTCCAAAACCTTTCCTTACAAAGAGCTTGCCAACGAAAGTTTTTTCCTTATCAAAATCCCATTCATTAGAGGCACCAAATTGCAAATTCCCGGTGCCAATATCTATAATGTATCCTGGTCGGATCTCCCCTATATCAGTATAACCCTCCGCTTCAAATCCTATAATGTGATATGGTAAAGGTCCTCCCATATCCTCAAATTCTACTATAAGTGGTTTTCTTATAGTTGGCATAAGGTAAAGTCCATGGTGCCACTCTCTTATGAAATAACCAACCGGAGTGTGGAACCTACCTAACCTTAAAGTAAAAAGCTTATGAAAATCATAGCCTAAATAAAGTCTCTCTACATCAACCACCTCATGTTCGAACACAGCTTCAAAAAAACCTTCTACTCTTTCAAACCTCAAAGAAGATAGCAAATCTATCTGTCCAACGCGGAAGTTGAGAATTTTCTCATCTGAAAAGTAATCGCCTCCCATTTCACCATATAAATACATGAACCCTCCTAATTCCTGAGCTCTTCCCAAACTTACAACTCTAATCAAAGAAAGAAAGAATGAAAGAATGAATGAATGAATGAATGAAATCTGCTTTTTATTTCTTTTCATCTCCTTTCTTCCCATTCCATTTTACGCCCTTCTACCTTGGCTTTTTTCTAAGCTAACAATAAAATTAAAAAAGTATAATCATTTACATATTTTACCAAAAGAAAATTTTACAAATTTTGCAAGAAAATTGTCTCTCTTTTTTTTTCAATTTATTTCTTTTTTTCATCTTTTCCTTTTCTTCCTTCTTTCTGATTATTATTAAATTTGCATTTTTGTCAAAGAAAACAGAATTAATTAACTTTATTTTTTCATTGAAGAAGAACTTTCCTTTTCTCTTATTTTCTTTATTATATTTGATGTAGAGAAACCTTCAACCAATTTTACTCTGACAATTTTACCGCCTTTGCTTTTTACAAAATCTGCTCCTACTATTTTGTCCTCTGGCCAATCCTCTCCCTTCACAAGAACATTCGGTTCAATCTCTTTTATCAAGTTTTCAGGAGTATCTTCAGAAAAAGGGACAACATAATCAACGGCTTCAATAGATGCTAAAATTACTTGGCGAGAAGATAAAGGTAAAATCGGTCTATCTTTACCCTTCAATCTTTTCACAGAATCATCATCATTTATTCCAACTATTAAGATATCACCTTGCTTTTTAGCTTCAAATAGAATTTTTATATGTCCGACGTGAATTATATCAAAACAACCGTTGGTGAAAACAATGACTTTGCCTTCTGCTCTTAATCTTTCTAATATAGATCTTAGATTATCGCGGGAAGAAATTATTTTATCTTCTGGATTTCTCACTTTTATAATTTGATTTTTCATTTTGTATATATGATTTTCCATCCGAGGTGTTTTGCAAATCTTTTGAGTCTTGGGTCTGGATTGACTGCGACGGGATTCCCGACAGAGAGTAAAGTATCAAAATCATAAAAGCTATCTGTATAAAAGAAACTTTCGGTCAAATCTATATTTTTTTCTCTGGCGAATTTTCTCATCCAAAAAGTTTTTCCTTTCCCTATGCATATCGGCTCAACAACTTTTCCAGTGAATTTACCATCTCTCACCTCAAGCTCAATGGCTATAACATTTTCTATTCCTAAAAATTTTGCAATTGGCTCTATGAGTTTTTTGAAATTCGCTGAGAGTATAGCGACTTCGTGTCCTGATTTTTTATGTTCTTCTATAAGCTTGACAGCAGTGGGCAATATGTGTTTTAGAGCTCTTTCATATACTGATTGTGCAATTTCGTCAAATTTTTCCAGATCTATCCCTTCCATATCTTCAATATTGTTTTTCAAAACATCTTCTGCTTTAAGAAGGTTGAACCTATATTTTATGAGCCAAAAATACCATAAAATAAGTCTGAATTTAGAGACCATATTCTTTCTTATAAGTTCTTCACCAATCAGTCTATAAAGGTCTTTACCAACAATAACATAGTCTAAATCAAAGAAAGCTCCAATTTTTTTGGGATTTGACATCTGCAAAAAGAAATTTTTGTTCCAAAAAATCTTTTGAATAGAAAAATCAAGAAAAAGAGATAAATTTTAAGAAAAAAGAGAAAATCAAGTAAAAAATAAACAAAATTTTAATATGAATGAGCAACCAAAGATCAAAATAGCAGAAGAGTTAAGAAAAAAGGGAATAAAAGCAACTCCCCAGAGAATTTCAATATACAAAAAGATAACAGAAGGCTGCGGACATGTCACAGCAGAAGAAATCTATGAGAAGATAAAAAATGAAGTGCCATCACTTTCATTAAGCACGGTTTACAGAACCCTAAAACAATTTGAGGATAAAGGAATGATATTTTCTTTAACTTCATCGGGAGAATATGGCGTTACAATATTTGATACAAACCCCCATCCACATCACCATTTTATATGTAAGATTTGCAACAATATAATAGACATACCGGGAGAATCAATTAAAATTGAGACAAGAAAAAACATTCCGGGAAAAGGCGAAACATTCTCTGTTGTAATAAGAGGAGTATGTGATAACTGCTCAAAGAAAAAGAAAAATTAAAAAAAGAAAAAGAAAAAGAAAAAATGAGCTGGCTGTATAAATGAGGTCAAAAACTTAAAACGGAGGAAAATTAAAATCAACCCAAATCAAAAACGATCAAAAAAAATCCAAAAATAACAAGAAAAATTTGAAAAAATAACAAGAAAAATTTGAAAATTAAATCACTAAATCAATTCAACATATATCAAATAAACATAAACAAAGTAAAATAAATAAAAAAAACCAAAAAATTAGGAGGTAAGGACAATGGCTAAACTTCTTGAAGGTAAGGTAGCCGTAGTAACGGGTGCAGGAAGAGGAATAGGTAGAGAAGAAGCTATAATGCTTGCTCAGCATGGTGCGAAAGTAGTAGTGAATGACCCAGGGGTTAGCTTTTCAGGAGAAGGAAAAGAAACCCGTGTCGCAGATGAAGTTGTTGAAGAAATAAAAAAGATGGGAGGAGAAGCTGTTGCAAACTATGACTTCGTAAATGACTTTGAAGGAGCAAGAAGAATAATTCAAACAGCAATAGATAATTTCGGGAAAATAGATATACTCGTAAACAATGCAGGAATCCTAAGAGACAAAATGATTTTCAATATGGGAGAAGAAGATTGGGATATGGTTATGGCAGTTCATCTGAAAGGAACATTTAACTGCACTCACCACGCATGCGTATGGTGGAGAAATCAAGCAAAAGCAGGAAAACCCGTTTCAGGGAGAATAATAAATACGACATCAGATGCTGGACTTTTAGGTAATATTGGTCAGTCAAATTACGGAGCAGCCAAAGCAGGAATAGCAGCATTTACTATAATCGTAGCAGAAGAAATGGCAAAGTACGGCGTCACAGTAAATGCAATTGCACCGGTAGCAAGAACAAGATTGACGACAGAAGCAACACCACAACTTGCAGCAATATTTGAAGCAGCTGCAAGTGCTCCATTTGATGTTCTAAATCCAAAATCAATTGCTCCTCTCATAGTTTATCTTGCATCAGACAAATCAGCAGGCATAACAGGTCAAGTATTCAGAATAGTCGGAAATATGGTATGGCTTATGGGGGGCTGGAGATCTGTATCAAAACGCAAAAAAGATAAAAAAGAATATTGGAATCCAGAAGAACTTGATGGAGTGATAAGAGAAATGCTAAAAGAAGCCCCACCAAAAGAAAGCATGATGGAAGTAATGCAAGAAGTTCTAAAAGAAGCACAAGGATAAATAAAAAAACAAGAAAAAAAATAAAGCAAAAAATAAAATAACAAACGAAAATACCATGCCAAAGCAAAAAACTTCTAAAACCGTAGCAAAAAGAGTGAAAATAACAAAAAGTGGGAAAGTGAAATTCTGGCGTTCAGGGTGGAGTCATTACAAAAGCGGGAAATCAACTAAATGGAAAAGACAAATGAGAAAACCTTCTATTGTTGAAAACAAGGGATGGGAAAAAATAGTAAAAGATTCCTTAAAGAGATCTCCCTGAGCATAAATTTATTATTATTAAATTTATTAATTATTCATAGATTTTAATTATAATGATTTATTAATCATAATCATAGATTTACGTAATTAGTAATTAGATAAATCCGCATGCTGCGAGGAAATTTTTACGCTCCTCAGGTTTTCCGTCACATATTTTCCCTCTTTTTAGAGCTTGACAACCTCCCCTGCACTCATTATATATTGAACAAGAAGAACAACCTTTAAGAGGGTTTCTGAAATACTTGAACCTTTGGTTATTTTTCCATATATCAAAAAATCTTTCTTCAATTATGTTTCCAGCCCTGAAAAAGCTGTGATCTCTCAAAAATCCGCAAGGGAAAACATCACCATTAACTTTTACCGTTGCAAAAGTTGTTCCAGCAGGACAAATAGAGCACTCAGAAGGTAAATCGCCAAAGAAAGTCTTCAGGGAGCAATCAAATTCAACTTCGAAATCTTCATTCTTTCTATTTATATTCATCACGTCATTTACAATCTTTATTATCATTTCATTTGTGAGAGCAAGAGCTGATATATTTTTCCCTCTACCCTCTGGAATGAAAGCTAAAATGAACAATTTTTTTGCTCCAAGTTGCTTTGAAAGTTCAGCCATATCTTGAATGAATTTGTAGGTTTGTGCCGTCGCAACAAAAGAAACTATCACCTCAAACCCAAAGGAAGAAAGCATACGAATAGCCTCGCAGGTTTTCTCAAATGTGTTTGGTCCCCTTATCTTTTCGTGCAATTCTTTTGTTGGACCATCTAAACTCACAAAAATGTGTTTTAGTCCAGATTGTTTTAGTTTGAGAGCCATCTTTTCTGTTATGAAATAACCTGCCGTACTCAAATACAAATTTGGAATTTTTTCCAAAGTATATTCTATCGCTTCATATATATAGGGATAAGCTAACGGCTCCCCCCCTATTATGTCAATAGCCTCAACCCCTATTTTATTGCAATCATCAACTAACTCCTTATATTTCTCTATTGGCAGATCGACTTTTGCCTCCCCACCACCTACACTGCAATGAATACATCTCAAAGGACACCTCAAAGTTATCTCAACTTCAAGAAGTTTCAAAGGATATATTTTATCTATTTTCTGCTTCTGGTTGCTTTGGGCATATTTTCCGTTTTGGCCGTTAGTATAAGATATAATACTGGTATATTCTAATTTTACCCTGTTCATTTTGGATTACCTCCTTTTATCTTGCTATCAGGAAATGATCAGTTGAAAACTTTATAATGAAAAATTTTTTATTTGACTTTTTTGTTTGAGCTAAACCTGTGCAAAATTTGTTCTGTTCAAGACAAGACCAGATGGGATTTTTGGCCAAAAATAAGTTGATTTTGGAGGAAGGACTTTTCCCTTTTTTACAACACTCCAAATTTCTTGCATAGATAAAGGTTTCGGAATAATCGAACATCCCACTTCCCCCCTCAATAATTTACTTATAGATTTTAGCATATTATGTTCAAATTCAACAGGGATATTTTTTATAATATATTCATGCAAAATTTCAATATGTGTTTTTTCTGGAATTTTTCTTATATTCACAGCCAAGGATGAATTATCACCGAAAAAGAATAAGAAATCGCTATTTTGGAAAGAAAGGAAAGACAAAGGATTATCAAACTTATTGCTACTTGAATGGAAATGATTCTTTGAGACCACTATATCTCCCGATAGATTAATTTTTTTCTCCTCTCCTCTTCTGATTTCCCTCAAAATAGGAAGGATGAGAAAACCAGAACTTTCATCAGCTACAAAAGCCATAAAAAATTTCTCGTTTTTCTTAACCTGATATACATGCTTTATTGCGTTGAACCTATGATGCCCATCTGCTATTATAAATTCTTTATCTTGGATATCATAGATGAGTTCAAAATCATCTGTTTCAAAAAATTTGCAATCAACATCCAAACCATACTCTGTTGAGTTATACTTGAAGCTAAAAAGAAGATTGAGTTTCCCTTGCTTTAAAATTTTTTCATACCACTGTCTTATGTTATAACCTTCCGAAACTAAAAATATAGGGCAAGTATTACATCCTGTTTTTTCTAAAAGCTCTATTCTATCTTCTATAACGCGAGGTCTTGTACTTTCATGTTGGAAAATCTTTGCTTCACAAGATACTAATGCAATTATGCCAACAGATTCACGAAGGTTGTTTTGCCCGTCATAAAAACTTTGGGTCAAAACATATAACTTTTCTTTTTCACTCTGAACCAATATATTCCTCCTTATAAAGTCTTCAAGAACTTTTTTAGCGTGGTCGTGTCCAAAAGGAGAAAGAACAACTCTCACATAGTTAAGCTCACTCCTTTTCAAAAGTTCTTCTTGCATCTTCTCGTCTATAACATCGTATGGAGGACAGATTATATCGCTCATCTTCGTTCTAAAATTCGTAGAGTATGTTATTCCCCTGAAAGGTTTTATCAATTCAAAATATTTTGTCGTTTCTTCGTTTTTCATCATCTGTCAAGCTCCCCAGCAACTATATTTATACTTCCCAAAACTGCGACGAAATCTGCGAGTTTATGTCCCAAAACCATATGTCTGAAAGCTTGATATATAGCAAAACAAGGAGGTCTTATTCTTATTCTCCAAGGAGTTCTTTTACCAACGGAAATGCCAAAAAATCCAAGCTCTCCATTAGCAGCTTCGCCCCCGAAATAATACCAACCATAAGGAGGAACAACACCCTCTACGATTCCCTTGAAATGATGAATCAGAGCCTCTATTTGAGTATAAACATATTTTTTATCTGGTAAAGTTGGCAGATTAGCAAGTTTATCTGATTTTATTCTTATTCCATCATCTGGCAGATTATCAAGAGCTTGTCTTATTATTTTTGCACTCTGAACCATTTCTTCCATCCTTACAAGGTATCTTGAATAGACATCACCTTCTGTTGCTACTGGTACTTCAAAATCAAATTCCTCATACAAACCGTATGGCTGAACTTTTCTTATATCCCATGCCACCCCCGAGCCTCTCAAAGAAGGTCCGGTAAATCCCCATTCAATAGCGTCATCAGCAGAAATAACTCCAATTTTACGGGTTCTATCTATGAAAATTCTGTTTTTAGTAAGAAGGTTATCAACATCTTTTAAAGCTCGTGGCAAAAGTTCATCTATAATGTATCTTATTTTTTGGATTGTTTTTTCATCTAAATCTCTTCTTACTCCTCCGAAAGATGTTCCTGATGTTGTAAGGCGAGCTCCAACTGCCCACTCAAAAACGGAATATATCTCCTCTCTTACCTTGAAAAAATACCAGAAAGGAGTAAGAGCTCCAAGATCAACAGCCATAGTTCCAATTGACACGAGGTGATCTGCAATACGAGAAAGCTCCCCTAAAATCACTCTTATATATTTTGCTCTGCGCGGAACATCATCCCATATACCGAGCCACCTTTCAATCATCTCAGTATAAATCATATTGTTAAGGTAAGCTGAAAGATAGTTCAATCTATCTGTCATAGGAATGAAGTCTTCCCATCTCATATTTTCACCATTTTTTTCAACTCCCCTATGCAGGTATCCTATTTCAAGGTCAACACCTATTATGTCCTCCCCTTCAAGTTCAAATATCATTCTGAATGTTCCGTGAGTTGCTGGATGAGTTGGACCAACATTTACCACCATCCTTGCTCCCTCTTCAAATGGGTCATCTGCACTATCTTTACCCGGAAGCCTTACAAACTTTGGAGTATATTTTGTCCCTATATATTCTCTTACACCTTTTGTTGGGAAATCCTTCCTTAAAGGATGTCCCTCAAAATCCTCAGGGAGAAAAATTCTTCTTAAATCATAATGCCCCTCAAACTTTATACCTAAAAGGTCATAGACTTCTCTTTCAAACCAATCTGCTCCTTTGAAAAGCTTTGTTGAAGATGGAACAGGAGTTGAATCATCTGCTGGAACAATCACTCTTATTCTTTCGTTTTGTGGTAGTTTGAGGAAGTGATATATAACAGCGAACCGTGTCTTTACACCGGCATACTCTTTAAGTTTCTCATTATCGTAAAAATCTACTCCGAAAAGGTCTAATATCATATTGAAACCATCTTGTTTGAGTTTTTGCTCAAACATAATAAGGTTTTGCGGGCTAACTACGAACTCTGGCAAATCCCTTAAAGTAGACCTCTCATAAAGACCATCTGTGAGGTTCCTTACCTTTTCATAGATTTCTTGTTTTGTTTTTCCCATATTTTTAGATTTTCTCTAATTTAATGTGGATTTGGTTTTTGCTGTTTTTTCCAAGCAAATATATCTAATTGATAATAAATTTATGAAAATTGAAATGTCAAAAATTGCAAAGGACCGCTACAAAATTTTAGGAAGTATTCATGATATAGCGCTATTTTTCGGAGGTTTAATTTACATAGGTTCAAAACTGAAAGACAAGAGAACGATAAAAAACTTGAAGGACAAAATAAAGCTCACCGAAAGGGTAGAAACCGAAAAAGATACAATATTAGTTCATTCATCATCTATCGGGGAGACAAAAAATGCACTCTTATTCACAAAATACTTAAAGGAAAAACTTTCAAATGATTTGAGCTTTGATATCAAAAATACTGTTTTTACTGACACAGCAAAATCTCTATTCAACGAAGTATATATTTTACCTCTCCCTTTCTTCAATTCTTTGAAAAAATTCCTACCTGAAAAGCTCAAACTCACAATTTTCTATGAGGGCGATCTATGGCCTGGATACATAATTGCCGCAAAGGATAAAGGAGCAAAGATTTTATTGGTGAGCGGGAGAATATCTAAAAGGTCATCAGAAATAATAAAGAGAACTCCATTAAAATACATCCTATCAGAAATAGATGGAGTATTTGCGTCATCAGAAGAGTACGCGGAAAGGTTCAAAGAAATAGGAATAAAAAGAGTTTTTGTTTCAAAGAACTTGAAAAACCTTGTCTTCCTTGAATACCGTGAGAATACAAACGAAAAGGATGCAGAAATCAAGAGTAAAATCAAAACAAAGATGAAAAATAGTCTGATTGGGATTTCAACTAGGGGAAACGAGGAAATAGATTTTTTACTTGAAACCCAGAAGATATTAGGTAATAACTTCATTTTGTTTATAGCTCCAAGGCACAACTTTGATCAAGCGGAAAACTTTCTAAAAGCAAAAAATGTAGAATTTATAAAGTTTTCTGATATAAAAAATGGAGAAACCAGAATAGAGCAAGCACTGCTTAAAATTTTAGATACAAACATAAAAGTAGTCTTAATAGATACATACGGCTTAGTGGAGGAAATCTTGGGATATTTTTCTTTCTCGTTCGTAGGCGGTTCGATACTACCCATAGGAGGACACAATGTTCTTGAACCAATATCAAAAGGAGTTCCAGTTTCAACAGGAAAGCATATATGGAACATATCAGAAAGAGAGGAACTCATAAAAGAGAAAGTTTTATTTATCGCAGATAATCCACGTGACCTTGCATACATTATAAAGAAATCTGGTGATGAATATAAGGAAAGGGTAAGGAAATTTGTAAATAAGAGGAGAAAGGAAATTTCTGATGAGATTGAAAGAATTGTTTTTGAGATAGAGAGACTGATTAGTGGAGACAAGGATTGATCGTGGATAATTGAGCCGAGAGGATAATTGAGCCGACGGCGGGATTTGAACCCGCGACCTGCGCATTACGAGTGCGCCGCTCTACCACCTGAGCTACGTCGGCAAGATATTAATAATAATAAATAAAAAAGAAAAAAAAGAAAATAATAATATAAAAAAATAAAATAATAAATCATTATTTTTCCCCTTGAAATTCAATCACTCAAAAACAAAATCAAAAAATAAAATTAAGACAATAAATTGCAATAATAAAATTACAGAGTGTATCCTATATTCCTAAATGTAAAAAATAAATTGTGCGTAGTAGTGGGAGGAGGGAAGGTAGCCGAAAGGAAAATAAAAAAGCTTCTCCAAGAAAAAGCACAAATAATCGTCATTGCTAAATCAACAAATGAAAAAATAAAAAGCTTGGAACAACAAGGCAAAATAAAGAAAATAGTAAATTCTGAATTCACAAGGAATATGATACCAGAAGGAACATTCCTTGTATTTGAATGCACAGGGGACAAAAATGTTGCAATACAAATAAAAAAAGAGTGTCAAGAAAAAAGAATCCTCCTGAACTCTGCAACATATCCTGAAATCTCCGACTTTTTCGTCCCATCATCTATAAAAAGATGGGGGTTGCATATCAGCATATCAACGGAAGGAAAATCCTCTGCTTTCTCACGAGCAATAAGAGAAAAAATAGAAAGAGAAATACCAAAAGAGTTATCAGAAAAACTCAAAATAATAGCAAAAATAAGGGAAAAACTAATAAAAACAAAAGGAAAGAAAAACAAACTTCAAGATAAATTCCTCCTTGATATATCAAGATATGCAGTAGAAAACCCTAAAATATCAAAAAAAACATTCCTAAAATACATAGCAGAAAGATCAAAAAATTTCATGATAGATATAGATGTCGTGACAGATAAAGACAAACCTAAAAGCAAATTTGATAGATAAACTGATGTAAATGAGAGCAGTTAGTATCTCGTTTTTCGTTATTTCTATTTCGTAATAACAATAATTTCTTATATATATGTTTGGCGTAGGTTGGCAAGAGTTAATCGTAATTTTCATTGTACTTTTGCTTTTTGTTGGTCCCAAAAAACTTCCTGAATTAGCAAAGAGTTTATCAAAGGCAATAAGAGAATTTGCAAGAACCAAGGAAGAGGTAAAAAGAACCTTATCAAAACAGCTCTCAATAGACGACGATACCTACCTTGAAGTAAAAGAAGAAGACGAAGAAGAGGATGAAAACAAAAAAGAAAAGAAATAGCAGAAAAAGCTTTATGGAACAAGCCAAAAAAGAATAAAAAAAACAATCAATTATGAAATCTAATATAAACTTGTGTGTTTCAATAGCAGGTTCTGACCCAACTTCTGGTGCTGGAATACAGCAAGATATAAAAACTATGTCAAAGCTTGGAGTAATTTGTATATCAATTATATCGTGTATAACCTATCAGAATGAAAAAGGTGTATTTGGAATATACCCCCTACCATTTGAAGTTATATCAAAGCAAATAGATATAGCTCTTAAAAACATAAAAATCAAATTTGGTAAAACAGGTGCATTGGGTAATGAAGACGGTGTAAAAGCAGCAATAAAAATAATAGAAAAATACGGAGTAAACTTAGTAGTAGATTCTGTCCTTCAATCCAAAAATGGTTTCCCTCTTATCTCAAAAGAAGGATTCGAACTTATGAAAAAGAAACTAATACCATTATCTTTCTTCCTCACCCCAAATTTAAACGAGGCAGAAAAAATTTCCGAAATAAAAATTGAAAAGAAAGATGATATACTCAAAGCAGGAGAAAAAATATCAAAAATTTCAAAATCATTCGTAATAATAAAAGGTGGGCATAAACCAGAAATTCCCGGATTAAAAAATACTGAAATTGTAGAAGATTTTCTCTTTTTTAATGGACAATTTATAAAATCCCTCAAGAAAAAAAGATTAGATTTTCAAGTTCATGGAACAGGTTGCATTTTCTCAGCTGCTCTGACCGCATTTTTAGCAAGAGGATTCAAACCCGAAATCGCTTTCACAAAAGCATCCCAATGGACACAAAAAGCGATTGAAAGATCAGTCCAAATCACAAAAGGAAGCTTCAATATATTTCCTTGATCACCATTTTGCTCCACTCTACTATTATATTCACAATCAATTATGTTCTCCCGGTTCCCTCTATAAAATTTTTTCCGAAAAATTGAATTCCTTCATAAAAAATTAAAAAAATAAATCTGAAATCTAAAAGGTAAGTTAAGAAATTAAAAAAAGAAGAAGGAAAAAGGAGGTAAATGAAAATGGAAAAGGGATGTGAATTCCTTTCAAAGGTTGTCAGCAAAGAAATATTTACGCCAGAAGATCTGAACGAAGAACAAAAAATGTTAAGAGACACAGTTGCAAAGTTCATGAAAGAAGAAGTGCTACCAAAAGTAGATGAGCTTGAAAAAGGGAATCATGATTTGATGGTAGAGCTGTTGAAGAAGGCAGGCGAACTTGGTTTTTTTGCAATTGAATACCCAAAAGAATACGGAGGATTAGAGTTAGACAAAGTATCTGCTCTATGTGTTAATGAAGCTATGATGCAATACACATCTTTTGCAGTCTCATCAGAAGCCCATGTGACGATAGGATCACACCCAATAATATTCTTTGGAACAGATGAACAAAAGAAAAAATACCTACCAGATTTAGCTTATGCTAAAAAAATAGCAGCTTATGCTCTAACCGAACCGGGAGCGGGTTCAGACGCTCTCAATGCCAAAACCACCGCAACACCAGTTGATGGGGGCAAATATTTTACCTTGAACGGAACAAAACAATTCATAACAAATGCCGGATTTGCAGATATATTCATAGTTTTCGCAAAAGTCGACGGAAAAGATTTCACAGCTTTCATAGTAGAAAGACAGTGGGGTGTAAAAACTGGTAAAGAAGAGGATAAAATGGGGCAAAAAGGTTCCTCTACTCGTCAGGTTATTCTTGAAGATGTAAAAGTTCCAAAAGAGAACGTTCTTGGAGAAATAGGCAAAGGACACAAAGTCGCTCTGAACGCTCTTAACCTTGGAAGAATGAGACTCGGGGGAGTAAGCGGTGGGGCAGGACTTTATCTTACAAAGAAAGCATTAGATTATGCGCGAGAAAGAAAGCAATTTGGGAAAGCAATTTTTGATTTCCCTCTTATAAAATGGAAAATAGCTAACATGGTTTCAAAATCTTTTGCAGCTCAAAGCGCGGCATATAGATTGACCCACAATATAGACAGATTATGGCTCGGCGATGGTATGCAGGAGTGGCAAGCTTTTGAAGAACTCGCAGTAGAAGCAACAATTCTCAAAGTCGGAGGTAGCGAACTCCTTTGGCACATAGTAGATGATGCTGTCCAAATACATGGAGGATATGGCTATATAAAAGAATATGAAGTTGAAAGACATTACAGAGATGAAAGGGTAAACAGAATATATGAAGGGACAAACGAAATAAACAGGTTAAACATTCCGGAAATGATAATAAGGAGAGCGATGAGAGGAAGAATAAACTTTTTTGAGTGGGTAGAAAAATCAAAGAAAGAGATAGACGATGTAAATGAGATCAAAAAACTTGTTCAGGATTTCTCTTTGAAAGAAGAACTATTCGCTTTGGAATCAGCAAAAAGGCTTCTTATTATATCTGCTCAGGAAGCTTTCACAAAGTTTGCAGAGGAAATTCAGAATGAACAAGAGCTACTCGCAGCATTTTCAGATATAGCAATAGGAATATATATTTCGGAATCTGCGATCGCAAGAGCAGAAAAGCACAAGGATAAACCTTTCGGAGATTACTACAAAAAAATGGCTCAATTCTTTGTACAAATATATTGGAGCAAAATAATTCAATCTTTTGAAATCATGCATTTGAGATTAGGAAAAGGTTTAGAAATCGCTGAAAAGCTTTACAAAGTTTTACCAAGAGTTGATGTTATCAAGCTATCAAGAGAGATAGCCGAACAAACTGCGCAGATTATGTGATTCTTAATCTGATGTAATTCGTAATCTTTTGTGGCGTAATCCATAATTTGATAATTTAAGGAAATATTCAGCAAGATTATTAAATTTATTCATATATGCTATCTATCTTGAGCTCTTTTCTTGTTTATACAATCTTAACATCTATTGCAAACTTCCAAGACATTATAACTCAACCTTCATTATGCAAGGAAGAAGCAAAAAAAATAGAGAAACAACCCCCATCTGACCCAAAAGATGCAGTTCAAAAATTTTTCATACTTTTATGTGCTGGCAAAGAAAAAGAAGCAGAGAATATATTAAGGATTGCGGATGATAAATTTCCTCCTGATTTTTATGTAAAGTTTAATCTTGCAAATTTATATCTTCAAAAAGGGAGGGTAGATTTTGCTGTTTTCCTTTTTAACCAAGCAAAACTTATAAAAGAGATTCCAGCGATTTTTGATAGTCTCGCAAACGCCTATCTACTCTATGGCGACATTAACTCAGCCCAAAAAGCTCTGGAAGAAGGAATATCAAAATTCAAAAAAGTACAAGACGAGAAAGAGAAAAATATTGTATATCAAATGATACTTAAAAAGGGGATGATCAATTTAATAAAAGGAGAATTAGATAAAGCTGAAACTGATTTTCAAGAAGCTCTCTCATTTAATAACATATCTCCATATGCCCTTATAGGACTTGCGGAAGTAAAAGGTAAAAAAGGAGAGATAAAAGCTGGTAAGGAACTAATAGAAAGAGCCGCAACTATATTTGATTCTCCAGAAATTTTAATGTATTCAGGAGCTTATCTGCATTCCAGGGGATACTTTGAGGAAGCAACAAACTACTATATAAGGGTAGCAGATAAGTTATCAGGAATTGAAAAATATATTTCATTTTTCATGGTTGGAACAATAATGAGGGATTTAGGGAAATACCAAGATTCAAGGGATTTCTTTGAGAAATCTTATGAATATCAACAACTTACAACTGTTCCGCCACCTTTTTCAGAAACAAAGAGATTAGAGCTTGTAAGGAAGTATATTGAACTTGGGAATATCAAGGGTGCAGAAAGCGAAATTAGAGAAATAATAAAGCTTTTTCCAGAGAACATAACGGCTTATAAATTGCTTGTAGAAATCCTTTTAGTCAAAGCACTCCTTTTTCTCCCAAAAGAACAGAAAATCAAAACGCTGGAGGAAGCAAGAGATATAGCTAAAAAATATCTTGATAGATTCCCCGCAGACGATATCATGCTTTACAACTTTGCTATTGTAAATTTGTGGCTTGCTGAAATAGGACCGAAATTTGCAAGAAGTGGGAACATATTTCATGCTATATCGGCATTACAATCTGCCCTGAAAATCAAAAATAATCCGGAATACAGAAAATTACTCGGGATATCTTATTACCTTATTGAAAAATACGATTCTGCAATAGAGGAATTGCAGAATGTTCCACAAGATAACAAAATAAAGATGATTTTGGCTTCCGCTTTTTTAAAAAATGGTCAAACAAAAGAAGCAGAACAGATTCTCAACTCAATAGATCAAAAAGATAGAGATCAAACATTTTATATTTTGCTCTACAATATAATAAAATCAGATCAATCCAAGAATAAAATCGGAAAAATGTCGGAAATAGAGAAAGCTATATTTGGAAGCGAACTTGAATTTCAGGGCTTCTAATTTGGTTTGGACCGGAAGAAATATGTTTATCCATCAGCTCCTTGACATTAAGACAAAAACTTAAATTTTTCCGAATAAATATTTTAAATAAAATGAGAATAGATGTTCTAAAAGGATCAAGGTATATTGTAATACTTGAAAGAGATGAAGACGAAATGGTAAGAAGGGTTCTACCAATAAAGGTTGTAGATTTCTTCAAAAAGGAGAAAAAAGATGAAATAAAAAATGAAATAAAAGATTTCCTGAAAAAATCCCCTTCAAATTACAAGATAATTTCATTTTTCGTTTTCAATCCAAAAATACTGAGCATTTTCAACGAATGTATAAATGAAATCAACCAAGAGCTGAATATTCAAATAAAAACCCGAATTTTAACCTAATTCCAGAACCTATCCCATTAACAATGATCCAAGTTGCTATTTAATTTATCAGGAAATCAATCAAAAAAATGCATTATATAGAAATAATTTCGTTAATTTTCGAAAATTCTTAACAATGGATTTCTAAATTTTGTGAAAAAGAAAAAGTCAGAAATAAAAGAAATAAGAAATAAATAAATTAAAGGAAAAGGAGGAGAATAAAAAAATGAGAGCAGAAAAGAAAAAGCTAAAAGTTAAAGATAAGAACAAAAAAAAGCTAAAAGCAAAAAAATCAAGTAGCGGTAAGAAAGAGAACAAAAATAAAAAGGGAAAAGCCGTTAGGGTAAATAAAATCCAAGCACCGAAAGGAAAGAAGAAAATTGATATAATAACCGCTTCGGCAGGAAGCTACCCGAGAATTGGGGATACAGAGGAACTACAAAAATTAAGAAGAGCATGGGCAAAAAGAGAAACAGGAGAGATTTCAGAAGAAGAATTTTCAAACATCCAAAAGGAATTTATTAATCTTGCGATAAAAGAGCAAGAAAAAGCAGGACTTGATATTCTGACAGATGGTCTCATAACATGGTATGATCAGATCTCTCACTTTGCTAAAAATGTTCAGGGAGTAAAAATAAACGGACTTTTGAGATTCTTTGATACAAATACCTATTTCAGGCAACCTGTAATAGATGAAAGCACACCCGATAACCCCGAAATTTCTCCTGTCGTTTTAGACGATTTCAGATTTGCAAGAACTCTAACTAAAAAAATAGTAAAACCTGTTCTCACTGGTCCCATAACACTTGCAAAGCTTACAAAAGGAGATTTCACAAAAGCTCTAAATATATATACAAAACTTATAGAAAATGAGGTGAAATCTCTTTCAGAAGAAGGGGCTGAATTTATACAAATAGATGAACCTGCCCTTGAAGGCAAAGATTTAGATAACGTTTTACCTTACCTTGAAAGAATATACAACGCAAAAAAACCTGAGACAAAAATAATTTATTTTTTCTATTTCAGAGATCTTTCAAAAGATGTGAAAAAATTCTGGAACATACCAGCAGATATTTTAGGTTTTGATATGACATATTCAAATTTAGAAGATGCACTTACAAAGATAAAAAAACCTCTCATGCTTGGTATTGTTGATGGTAGAAACACAAACATAGAAAAACCAAAAGATATCATTCCAAGAATAAAGAAAGTTCTGAAAAATTATCCGTTTGAATTTATAATGATAAGCCCATCTTGCGGGCTTGAATATCTTCCAAGAAAATTCGCTTTCCTGAAACTCAAAAATATGGTTCAAATAGTAAAAAGAAACTTGTAAATCCAAAAAAGAAGCTTGTAAATAGAGGCAATTCTTATAATAAAAAGAAGCGTAAATAAATACAAAAGTTCAATTAATCTCTTCTGAATGCATAAACTCCAAGTGTTTTGAAGAATGTTATGTTCTTTGAGATTTTTTCAAAAGCAGATTGAATTTTCTTATCATCACCATGTTTTCTTTCTATTTCAACAAAGAAATTATATCTTTTTGTAATTTTATCTGGGCGGGAATGAATTTTTTTCATATTTATTTTATTTTGTGCAAGTGGTTCAAGAACTCTATAAAGAGCTCCGGGTTCATCCTTTACAGAAAAACAGAAAGCCTCCCTTATATCAGATGATCTCCCAAAAAATATTTTGTCGGATTCAAAATAATGCTGTTTGTTTAAATTTAAAATAGTTCTACCCTTATCTTTCAATACTGGTTTATCCTCTTTTCTATATTCCTTATATTCGTTATCATATTCGTCTTCCTTTCTTATGACTATAAATTCGGTTCTCTCACCGTAGCTATCTTGGATATTTGAAAACAGAACTTTTAAGTTATATTTTTGCGATAGTCTTTCAGGAGAAATTGCGGAACCTTCTGGGTCTTCGCTCGCAAGCCTTGCCCCCTCGGATGTTGAACTTGTATATATTACCTCTGCATTTTTTAGATTTTCCCTTATCCATCTTGAACACTGCGCTATCGCTTTCTGATGTGAATAAATTCTCTTTATCTTACTTATATCATCTGACATTGATAAGAGAGAAAAGGAAACAGGAACTGAGATCTCATAAACTATCTTTACTTTCTTTTCCACGAGCAGATCTAATGTCTCACCCACGATCCCATCCCTTGAATTTTCCAAGGGCACAACCCCATAATTGCACAGAAACTTCTCTGTCGCTTCAAATATATCCTCAATATTTGTTAGTGGTAAAAATATACAAGACTGACCAAATACTTTTAAAGCTGCTTCCCAGGAAAAACTACCTTCCGGTCCCAAAAAGCCAACTTTTATATCTTCATAAAGCTTTCTTGTTCCGGAGAATATCTCAACAAAGATGTGCTTTGCGGAACTTTTTGGGAAGACTTTTATATTTTGTTCGACAAAAATTATCTTTTCATGTTCTCTAAAAGGGTCAAAAGATGTCATATTTGATTGTCTTTTTATTTCATATATTTTTTTTGCTATTTTAGCTCTTGTATCAAGGAGATTGATAATCTTCGCGTCTATCTTATCTATCTTTTGTCTCAATTTTTTTATTCTTTCATCCATTTTACAGAAAAAAAAATAAGAGTTTTAGAAAAATTTTTGCTATTTTATATTTTGTTGATCATACTTTTTGTTTGTCATTTTTGCTTGCCATCTTCTCATTTATTTGTTGATTAGTCTTTTATTGCTTCGTTTTTATTTTTGGGCTATTATTTGCAGATTTTTATTTTTTATCGTCTTGCACATCAAATTCAACCTTTGGAATTACTATTCCTGACTGATACATATATTTACCCTTTCTGTCTTTGTAAGAGATTTCACATTCCTCGTTTCCCTTTATAAAAATGATCTGAGCTATTCCCTCTCCCGCATATATCTTAGCAGGAAGTGGAGTAGTATTTGAGATTTCAACTGTGAGATAACCTTCCCAGCAAGGTTCCAATGGAGTTACATTTACTATTATTCCACATCTTGCATATGTTGATTTTCCAAGACATATTCCTATAACATCTCTTGGCATTCTAAAATACTCAATAGATCTTCCGAGAGCAAACGAGTTCGGCGGAATAATACAATAGTCTCCCTTTACCGAGACAAAAGACCTTTCGTCAAAGTTTTTTGGATCAACAATTGTTGAAGCTACATTAGTAAATATTTTAAATTCATCAGCTATCCTTAAATCATAACCATATGAAGAAAGTCCATAAGAGATCACTCCCTTTCTTACAAGGTTTTCTTCAAAGGGCTCTATCATACCGTAATCTTTTGCCATTTTCCTTATCCACTTATCTGACATCACCATAGATAATCTACCTCCTGATTTTTGATATATACTTTAATTTTTTGTTTTTGATATATACTTTATTTTCTGTTATTTACCTTTTGATTAATTTATATTTTGTCAAAATATCATTTTTGTTAAAATATCATTTTTCTTTTTTTTTATTTTTTTATTATAATGTTTCATTAAAAATTTTTATCCCCCGTTTTATTCATCTGCGTTTGCAACGCTTTACCCAAAATATATGATATAAAATCAATTTGCTTTTTTGTAATCGAAAGGTGTATAGGTAAAGATATACCGTGTTCATAAGCGAATTCTGTATTTTTTAAATCGGAACCATTTCCATAAAAATAATGGAGAGGTTTCCATATAGGTTTATCTGCCATTATACCTTTTTTTCTCATAAATTCAATAACACTTTCAGCCTTTACCCTACCATCTGTAAGAACAACGAATCTGAAAAATATATTATTTTCCTTTGATGGAATTTTTAAAAATCTTTCAAGGTTGTGAAGTTTTTTTATATAGTAAAGCCCCAAATTTTTTCTCGTCTTTAAAATAAATGAGATCTTTTTCAGTTGGGCTAACCCTATTGCGGCTTGTATATCCGACATTTTAAAGTTAAATCTGAACTGATCTGGCTCATAATCCTTTTTATCGTAATCTATAAAATCCTTTATCTTGTCTATAAGTTTTTTCTCATCAGAGAAAACAGAACCTCCCTCAGCGGTCGTTATAACTTTCGTAGCATAAAAAGAAGAAAATGAAGCTACACCATAAGAACCCACAAATTTACCATTTACCTTACCTCCAAATGATTGAGCTATCCCCTCTACTACTGGAACTCCGAGGCTAATAAAATCTTTCAAATCATTACATATTCCAAAAGAGTGAATATATACTATCGCTAATGTATCCGGAGTTATTCTCTTTTTTACGTCATCAAAATCTAAGGCAAAGGTATCAAGATTTATATCAGAAAATACTGGTTCATATCCTGCAAATAGAGCTGCATTTGAAATAGCCGGGCATGCAAAAGAAGGTATGATAACTTTCTTTTTTCCGCTAAGCTCAGGGAAAACTTTTGGCAAAAATTTCAATATCAAAAATAGCGATGCCGAACCCGAATTTACAGCAACCGAAAATTTTGTGCCTACAAACTTCAATATCTTTCTCTCAAATTTTTCAACTATTTTCCCAGCAGACAATATCCCCTCTTTTATAATCTTCTCAACTTCCTTCACTTCCTCTTTTCCCACAAATGGGAATGAATGCTTTATTATCATAAACTGAAAATTTAGTATTCTGACTGAACTTTTCTTTTGAAAATAACTTTTATCAGCCTAAAATCGGAATTTATTTATTATTTATTTATTATTCAGTTTTTAGAAAAAGTTTTAGATAAAATTCAAAAGATGATGATGGTACATCCATCAGCAAAAATAGGGAAAAATGTTTTTATTTCTGAAACCGCATTCATAGGAGAAAATGTCGAGATAGGAGATGAAACATATATAGGTCATGGAGTTATTATAGAAAAAAATACGAAGATAGGTAAGAGAAATAAAATTTACCACTACGCAGTCATAGGAACACCTCCTCAACATATTCAATACAAGGATGAGGAAACTTTTGTTCAAATAGGAGACGAAAACATAATACGTGAGTTTGCAACGGTTCATAGAGGGACAAAAGAAGGGGGAGGAATAACGCAGATTGGTTCAAGAAACTTCATTATGGCTTATGCTCATATTGCGCACGATTGCAAAGTTGGTTCCGAATGCGTTATAACAAGCTTTGCCGCACTTGCAGGACATACCGAAGTAGGGGATAAAGTTGTTTTTGGTGGATACTCAGGTTCGCACCAATTTGTAAGAGTTGGAAAACTTGTAATGGTCGGTGCTGCATCATTTTTAAATCAAGATGTACCCCCTTTTGTTTTGGTTGTCGGAGTTGATCCGCGTATAGCCGGACTAAATCTCGTTGGTTTGCGCAGAGCAGGAGTTTCATCAGATGAGATAGAAAAGCTCAAAAAAGCTCTGAAAATTTATCTCGATTTATCTTTAAAAATAGATGAAGTTATAGAAGAAATAATGAGGATAGATAATAACTCTGCCATTCTTTCGGATTTCTGCAATTTCCTTAAAAACCCAACGAAGAAAGGTTTTCTGAGAAAATATGAGAAGACAGAGTTATCAGTAAGATAATCGGCAAAATCAGAGTGATAACACGATAAGAAAGAATCTCTGATGAAAGAATATCTGATGATATGATTTACTTAGAAGAACTTACACTATGATATTTATAATTTTATCTTTTATGAATATCACTTTCTTTATCTGCTTGCCGCCAAGATATTTTGAAATTTTCTGATTTTGCATAGCTAATTTGAGAACCTCATCCTCCTCTGCTCCTCTTTTTATTGTAATTTCTCCTCTGAGTTTGCCATTTATCTGAACCGGAATAGATAATGATTCTTCAATTGTAAATTTTTGAAGTCCATCTACATATACCCAGTTTTCTTCAAGGATTGTCTTTTCATATTCTTTTTCTTCAAATTCCTTTTTCAAAATATGGAAAAGCTCATCTGATATATGTGGAGCAAAAATGGAGAGAACTTTGAGAAAACCTAACATCATTCCCAAAAGACAAAGTGCATCTTCTTTTTTATTTAAAGCTGGATTAGATTTGAGGAAATCCTCAAAATAGTTTATAAACTCCATAAGTCTTGCAATAGCTGTATTGAATCCAAGTTCCCCTATATCTTTATCAGCAGACAAAATACAATTGGCATAAGATTTTCGCAAAGAGATTAAATGTTCGTTATCAACGTCAATTAGAACATTTTTATCATCTAAAATTTTCTCATCTAAAACTTGAATATTTTTTTCTTTCATCTGTTTTGTTATCAAATCTTTTGCCTTAATAAAAGAGTTCCAAACTCTGTTGAGAAATCTGAAAACCCCATTTACACCGTGCCATGACCATTCAAGGTCCTTTTCGGGAGGTGCAGCAAAAAGAATAAAACTTCTTGCAGTATCTGCTCCAAAATCCCTCACGACATCATCTGGATCAACAATATTTCCCTTCGATTTTGACATCTTCGCTCCGTCTTTTATCACCATACCCTGCGTTACAAGTTTAGAAAAAGGCTCAGAGATTTCTATATATCCGAGGTCACGAAGAACTTTTGTGAAAAATCTCGCATAGAGAAGATGTAAAACCGCATGCTCCACACCCCCTATATACATATCAACTGGCATATATCTTTTCACAAGATCTGGATTAAATGGTTCGGATGAGAAATCAACTTTTTCTATATTTCCTGAAAGATAGCCGAGAAAATACCATGAAGATTCAACGAATGTGTCCATAGTATCTTTTTCTCTTTTTGCATAAGAGCCGCAATATGGACACTTTATTTTACTCCACTCTTCCATATCTTCCATTCTGGGAGGCAAGATAACCGGTAAATTCTCTTCTTTTTCTGGGACCATACCGCACTTTTCACAGTAAATAACTGGTATGGGAGCTCCCCAATATCTCTGACGAGATATTCCCCAATCTCTTAATTTGTAGCTTACAGCAAAGTCTCCAAACCCGTTATTTTTTGCAAATTCTGTTATTTTCTTTTTTGCCTCTTGGGAGTCAAGTCCTGAAAACTCTCCAGAATTTACAAGTTTTCCTTTCCCTGTATAAGCTTTTTTCTGGAAATCATGTTCTCCCTCGTAAGGAAATATCACTGGTTTTATTTTCAATCCGAACTTTTTTGCAAACTCAAAATCTCGCTCGTCGTGAGCCGGAACAGCCATTATAGCTCCTGTTCCGTAGTCTGGCAAAACATAGTTTGACACCCATATGGGCACTTTCTCACCTGTAAATGGATTCACCGCATATCTTCCAGTAAATACTCCAAGAAGTTTCGTTCCTCTTTCTTCTCTGCTCATTCTGAAAACTTCATCACAGAAATTCTGAACCTCTTTTTTTCTATCAGCAGTAGTTATGTCAAATACGAGGTCATGCTCCGGTGCAAGAACCATAAATGTAACCCCGAAAACTGTATCTGGTCTCGTTGTAAAGATCTCTATTTTTTTTTCCATTCCGTCTATTGGGAAAAGGATTTTTGCACCTTCTGATCTACCTATCCAATCTCTCTGCATTTTTTTTACTCTTTCCGGCCAATCAAGATTGTCAAGCTCAGCAAGAAGCTCATCAGCATACTGAGTTATTTTCAGGTACCATCCCCACATTCTTTTTTTTATGATTAGAGTATCACATCTCCAACACCTTCCAGCTATAACTTGCTCGTTAGCAAGAACGGTATCACACTTTTGACAAAAATTCACATACCCGAGCTTCCTATAAGCTATTCCTTTTTTCAGCATTTCAATAAAAAATTTCTGCTCCCACTTGTAATATGAGGGAGATGATGTATCAATTTCCCTATCCCAGTCATAAGAAATTCCAAGCCTTTTGAGTTGCTTTTTCATATATGATATATTGTCTTGGGTCCATTTTGCTGGATGGATTCCATGCTCTATCGCGGCATTTTCAGCAGGTAAGCCAAATGCGTCCCATCCTATCGGATGAAGAACATCGTAACCTTTCATTCTGTAATATCTCGCTACTGCGTCGCCTATTGAGTAGTTTCTCACATGCCCCATATGAATTCTACCAGATGGATAAGGGAACATAACAAGGATATATTTTTTTTCTCCTTTACCTTTGAGTTTGAAAACTCGCCTTTCTTCCCATACTTTCTGCCACTTTTCCTCAATTTCAGACGGATTGTACAAAAATGCAGAAATATCAGAAGTTTTTGCAGTCTCCATAATTATGATTTATTATAATGAATAAACTTGCTGTTGGAAATAAGTTAAATTTTTTAGTCACGATATGAAAAACAAGATAAAAAAGATAGGTATCGTATCTCCTTATTTTTTCCCTCATGTTGGCGGAGTGACAAATCATGTATGGAACAAGTATCTTTGGTTGAAAAAACTCGGATTTGATGTGAAAATTATAACTCCGGATTTTGGTCAGAGTGAATTTGATAATGAGGATATAATAAAAGTTGGGAAACCAATTCCAATAATATATAATGGTTCAATAACGTTTATTTCGCTTTCTTTCAAAGTAAAGGATATTATTGAAAGAGAGAAATTTGACATTATTCACGCTCACGAACCTTACACTCCCTTTTCTTTCCTTTTCATAAAAAACTCAGAAAGAAATGTTTGCACATTTCATGCTTTCAGAGAGGAGCCAGAAAAAATTCTTGTGAAGATGGGAGAACCGTTAATAAAGATACTCAGAAAAAAAATCTCAAAAGTTATAACCGTTTCTAAATCCGCCCAGAGAATTGTAAAGGAACTATTCGGAATAGAAGAAGAAAAGACAGTAGTTATACCGAACGGAATAAATTATGATTTTTTTGCAAAAGCTGAACCTTTAAAATCTTTACAAGACGGCAAATTTAATATCCTTTTTGTAGGAAGACTTGAACCAAGAAAGGGAGTAAAACATCTTATAAGAGCGTACAGAATATTCAAAAAAATAGTCCCTGAATCTCGTCTTTTAATAGTTGGAGAAGGTATGCTAACATACTATCTTTCGTTTGTAACGGAGGATATAGAAAAAAACGTATGGTTCGTAGGTTCAGTTTCATCAGAGACATTAGCTCAACTTTATAAGTCAGCAGATATATGTGTTTTCCCATCAACGAGAGGAGAGAGTTTTGGGATAGTACTAATAGAGGCTATGGCTTCTGGAAAACCCGTTATAGCTGGGAATTGTGAAGGCTATAAGGAGACTCTTGAAGACGGTAAATACGGGATAATCGTAGATCCGAAAGATGAGGATTCTCTCGCGAGAGCCATGGTAGAACTATACTACAAAGAAGATTTAAGGGAGGAGCTTGCTTTACGCGGTCAGGAATATGCAAAAAAATTTGATTGGTCAAACATAATTCAAAAAATAAGAGAGTTATACAATGGGTTGATATAATAATAAGAGAGAGTGCGCCTGGCGGGACTTGAACCCGCAACCTTTGGATTCGAAGTCCAACGCTCTATCCTGTTGAGCTACAGGCGCAGATAAAAACAATCAAAATAAAAATTAATCATCTGCAAACTGAATTTACACAAAATTACAAAAATAGCTTTAACCCCTTAATTGTCTAAGTCTAATACCCTCGCTGTATTGTATCCATAGATAATATTGTATCTTATACGATAAAAAGAAAACCTCCTAAAACGCCGAAATATGCCATTAAATAATCTCCTAATTGTTGATTATTTGATTGTTGCCAATTTAAGGAATAAAAACTGAAATGCATCAGATATCATATCATATAAAGCCATTGCCAAATTGAGAAGCTAAAACCAACCAAAAAATTGAATTAAAAAAAAA
>Ga0209393_1000208_pt1 | contig 30262 bp, 21 predicted proteins | sample SSWtaG_2_FD_184117 | JGI IMG/M metagenome (GOLD analysis project Ga0209393, IMG submission 184117) | Hot spring microbial communities from Sandy's Spring West, USA to study Microbial Dark Matter (Phase II) - SSWsed_130316 (SPAdes)... | ecosystem: Environmental > Aquatic > Thermal springs > Hot...
AGAATATTATTTAGTAGATATTTGCAACGCTGGCGGTTTGACGCAAAATTTTTTTGAAAATTTCATCTTTCCCTCACCAGTGCTTAAATTTTTTTGCGGTTTTAATCTGCCAATGAGGAATTTAAACCTGGCTATAAACCAGCGGGCATTATCAATTTCATCATGTTTTAATCTGCCAATGAGGAATTTAAACGCTTGCAACGAACCACCTCGCATTTTCTATTTCATCAGTTTTAATCTGCCAATGAGGAATTTAAACAATTGGCAGGCAGTATATCCAAAAGAAGAAAGCATATGTTTTAATCTGCCAATGAGGATTTAAACTTGATATGTGCGTCAAGGAGAATTTCGCTCACAAAAGTTTTAATCTGCCAATGAGGAATTTAAACTGCCTCCACTCCTGAAACCCGCAGGGGCATTCTAAAAGTGTTTTAATCTGCCAATGAGGAATTTAAACACGAGGATATAGTATCCGTCATCTTTCCTGATAAAGGTTTTAATCTGCCAATGAGGAATTTAAACAATCTGTAATTAAAAAACCAATATGGTTTGAACCGCGTTTTAATCTGCCAATGAGGAATTTAAACACATCTTCTGGGAGCAACTGTGAAAGAATTATTATTGTTTTAATCTGCCAATGAGGAATTTAAACCGAATTTCATATCATCTTCACTTGCAAACTCTATAAAGTTTTAATCTGCCAATGAGGAATTTAAACATACGGGGTCTCTCTTTGATGGTAAATTACTACTTTGTTTTAATCTGCCAATGAGGAATTTAAACTTGCAACGAGTGTTTGCATCACCGCAACTTACCTTAGGTTTTAATCTGCCAATGAGGAATTTAAACGTAAGGTCATCAAATATGAACAGAAATTAAGAGAAAGTTTTAATCTGCCAATGAGGAATTTAAGTGGAATAACTGTTCCACCTTTTTGAGATTTATAAAGGAAATTTTCATATCTTCAAGTATGCTATCTTTCTTTTTTTTAACGCTCTGCTGTTTTTTGCCTCTGTGGCACCTAAAAAGTTTCTTCTGACTTTACCTATGCTTTTATTTATTAGCACAAAAAGGCATAGAAATGGAATAAAGGTTTTAAGTTCTCCTTTTGCTATTAGGAATTCTTCTGATTTTTCTTCAGAGGATGCTATTTTTACAAGCTTGATAAGTTCATAGCTCCAAACCTCCTGAATAACACAAGTGGAATATTTTGAGCAATCACCAAATAATTATCTTATAAAATAAAAATAAAAAATAAATAAATAAAAAGAAATAACGAAAAGGAAGTATTATAATTTTTTAAGATGGGTATTTTTGGAAAAGATCCTTTTGAGGATATAGGGGAGGAGATTTTAGGGGAGAGTATATGGGGGAAACCTTCTGGGCAAGAACCGCAAATCCCGCAACAGCAGGAGCAGGAAGGTGCAGGTATTCAGCAACAAGTATTTGCGCCTCAGCAGGTTCCAGTTGTCACACCGCAGGTTGTTCCACAAATTCCATTTCCTCCAACTTTTCAACCTCCTGTTTTTCAGTATCCTGTTCAACAAAATATACAGCAACCGCAATATCAGCCATCTCCACAGGCTCAGCCTGAAAGGAAAAAGGAAGACAAAAAAAAGAAAGAAGAAATAGTCAGAAAAGCTTCTTATATTCTTAACTTCAAGTTAGGGGAGGAGTTCTATGGAGTTGATGTTGAAAATATAAGGGAGGTTGTGAGAACTGGGAAGATAACTCCTGTGCCGAATGTTCATTATCATGTGCTTGGAATAATGAATTTGCGAGGTAGGATTTTCCCTGTGATTTCTCTGAGAAGGTTTTTCGGAATGGAAGATCTTGACCCTGAAAAGAGTAAAAAGACTAAGATTTTAGTTGTGGAAGATGAAGAGGGCTTCCAATTTGGAGTTTTTGTTGATGATGTCAGTGAGGTTTCCGTCTATTATGTAGATGAACTTGAACCTATAACATCTGTAAAATTTTCGGGTTCAAAATATGCAAGGGGAGTTTTAAGGAAAGATAACAAACCGATAGTTGTCATAGATATAAAGGAAATAATGAAGGAAAGCTTGGTAGGGGAGTTATAGAATTTTAATGTATCAGACTTTTTAATCAGGTATTTTTCATTTTTTTTCAGTTTTCAATCAAGTCTTTTTCAGTTTGGTTGATATAGTTTTTATTAGTGAATAGATTGCCGGCATAAGGAATAATGTTAGAGTTGTCGATAATATGAGTCCTCCTACTGTTGGTATTGCAAATTCTTTTCCTCCAACCAAACTTTTGCTTGAAGAGAAAATTGAAGGGAAGACTCCTATTATTGTTGTCAAAGATGTCATAAGAATTGGTCTTAACCTCTCGGATGCACCTAAAATTACAGCGTCTTTCCAACTTAAACCTTCTTCTCTTTCTTTTTTTATTATGACATCAAGTAAAACTATTCCATTATTTACTACTATTCCTACAAGTAGGAATATGGCAAGAAAAGAGATCAAAGATAAAGATGTATTTGTCAAGAACATAGCTAAAAATGTTCCAGATATTGCTGGTGGTATCGTTAATAGTATAATGAATGGGGCAGAAAAGGATTCAAGTATAACAACCATAGAAGCCCAGGCGAGGAAGATAGCGAGAGCAATTAGCATCAAAAGGTTTAAGAAGGTTTTGGAAGCTTCCTGAACAGCTCCTCCGAATTCTATATCAAATTCCGGAAAGTTTTCTTTGACAAGTTTTCTTATCTTTTCAGCTGCTGTCACAGATGGTTCGTTGGTATCTATTGATATAATTCCTACCCTGAATCCGTTTATTCTGTAAATTTCCGATGGGGAAAGACCAAATTTATATTTCACCAGATCAGAAAGATACATATATCCATCTTGTTGAGTTGGAATTGGAGATTTCACGGGAGTATTCAAAAACTCTTCTATTTTTATCTCTTTACCTTCTTTTGATCTCAAGAAGATTTTGAAGTCTTCTCCTCCAAAAGTTACGGTTCCTATTTGAGTTCCAGTTATTATGGTTGATAGATAATCTCCAAGATATGCTGGGGTAAATCCTTTATATTTTCCTGAGTCTGTAAGTAAAAGTTGGAGTTCAGGAACAGGTTTGCTAATTTCGACATCGGCTGACCTTATGAAATCATGTTTTCTCAAAAAGTCTCTTAAATTTATCAATCTTTCTATGAATTTAACATAATCTTCTTCCGCGATATCTGAATAGACTCTCATTTCAATCCCTCTTGATTGACCAAATATGAAAAGGTTTATGGGGTTTGCCGGTATTATCCTGAACTCTTCTATATTTGGTTCTTCTGAAAGTATATTTGATACTATCTTATAGGCTTCATTATATTTTAGGTTGTTGAATTTCAATCCCATAAGTATAAGATTATCTGCTTCTGTGAATCTTTGAGCTCTTCCGAAAGCTCTACCGAAAGCTGATTCTCCGTATCTTAGAAAAATATATTCTACGTTTTGACCCATTTCCTTTATTATTTCATCTTTCACCTTGTATGCTACCTCTTCTGCCCATTTCCAGCTTGCTGTTTTGGGAAGATATATGAAAATTCTCATATCTTGTGCCTCTTGAACTGGTATGAATTCTCTTTTAATCTTTCGTGATAAAGAGAATGGTATTATTGATATCAAAATAAGAAATGTCGCTGATATTACTGGGTGTTTTACTACGAATCCAACTGCTTTTTTATATTTTTCTTCAAACCATCTTGATTTGGGTTCAGCACTTTTTGCTTCTTTTTTCTTCAAAAGTTTTGAAGATAATGCAGGAATAAGCGAAATAGCAACAAGTAACGAGAGAATTGATGATGTAGCTATGACTATAACAAAATCAATGAATATGAAGAAGGCTAATCCTTTCAGGAAAATTACAGGTGCATAAACAATAAAGTTAGTTATTGTTGACCCAAGCAAAGCTGTGAAAACATAATTAGCTCCTTTTATGATTGCCTCACGAAAAGGTAATCCTTCCTCTAATCTCCTTCTTATACTTTCGAGAACAACTATTGAGTTATCAATAACTATACCAGACGAAATTATGATTGCAGAAAGTGTGATCAAATTCAGACTTTTGCCAAGGAAATATAGGAATAAAATAGAAAATAAAAGGGACGTGGGAATAGATGTTGCAAGGACTAGGCTTTCTCTTATACTCCTCAAAAATATAAATACAACGGTAGCTACTGCTAAAACAGCATAGTATAAGGTTGTTCTGAGTTCTTCTATCGTTTTTCTTATTGGATCTGCGAAATCAAGCAGAACTCTGATTTTTATGTCAGCTGGAACTTTTGTGGATATTTTTTCAAGAGCCGCTTTTAAATTATTACTTACTTCAACTATGTTTGCTCCGGGTCTTTTTCTCACAAGATACAAAATAACCGTCTCTTGATTTTCTCCCTCAAAAAAGTATGAGCGAGAAGAATCAATATATCTTGATGAAACTTCTACTTCTCCTATGTCTTTTAGCCTTACGGGTATTCCTCCTTTCACTCCAACTACTATGTTTTCAATGTCTGATTTGATCCTTGGTTTGCTTTTGAAAGTTGCATATATTGATGTTTTACCGAGAGTTATTTTTCCGGTGGAGAAATCTCCATTATATTGTGCTATTGCGTTCTTTATCTCTGCGATTCCTATATCATACTTTCTCATTTTCTCTGTATCCACCCATATATTTACATTCCTTTGAGCATCTGCAAGAATAAGAACACCTCCTACTCCGGGAAGACTTGATATGTAAGGTGATATTATCTCATCAATAACTTTGTATAAAGATGCTCTATCTCTTTTTCCTGAGACTCCCAAAAACAGAATAGGAAAAGCTGATGATGTAAATCTCAGAACTGAAAATTGAACGTTTGTATCTTGTATGGTTCTTTTCACAAATTCGAGGCGTTCGTTTAATCTCTGGACTGCGTAGTCAAGGTTCTCTCCGACTCTGAATTTTACTTGAACAACTGCTACCCCTTGCTCGCATATTGATGATATTTCCTCAACTCCTTCTGCTGATTTTACTGCTTCCTCTACTTGCTTTACTATTATTTGTTCTATTTGCTCTGGTGAAGCATTCTGATATGTTATAGCTATGGAGACAAAAGGTGGTTCTATTGGTGGTAATATATCAACTGGGATTATTCTTGAAGCAAAAAGAGCTACGACAATTAAAGAAACATAAATTATAGTTATACCTGCAGGTCTTGAAACAGAAATCTGAGGTAAGTTCATACCAGAATTTTAGTCTGAAACTTCAATGCGAATTTTTTTTTGCGAAACATTTTGATTAGTGATTGAAGTTTAGAATTTATTCTTATGGGAAAAAGTAAAAAAAGTTTTGCTATTGTTTTTTTGCTTTTTGTTTTTTTCTCATGTGGAAAGGGAAACAAAAAGGGAAATGAGAAAGTTCCAACTTTTCAGGGTAAGAAAGATGAGGTTGGAGTTTTTGTTATAAATTTGATCAAAGAAAAAAATTCTTCTTCTCCTTCAATATCTTTTGTGGGGTCCACGCAACCTGAGAGGCAATCTGTCGTATCTTCAAAAGTTTCAGGAAGAATTACAAAGCTTTTTGTTGATATTGGTTTCAGGGTAAAAAAAGGACAGAACCTTGCGAAAATTGACGATACAGATTATAAGAACAATTTGGAAAGAGCAAAAGCGGAACTTGAAAGGATAAAGGCTCAACTTGAGCTTGCCAAGTTAAACTACGAAAGAGCTGAAAACCTTATAAAAACGAAATCAATAGCACAAGCAGAGTATGATAGTGCAAAATCAAATTATCAAAGCTTACTTGCAGCTTATGAGACCGCAAAGAAAAATTTAGAAAGGGCAGAAATTGACCTTAACGAAACTAATATACTTGCTCCCTACGATGGAATAGTAGTTGAAAAAAGAGCAGATGTCGGCTCCTTTGTAGGACCTCAATCTCCTATATTTGTGATACAAAGTTCTAAAACTTTCTTTCTGGGAAAAATTGCCGAAAAAGATATAACAAAATTAAAAATAGGAGATATTTTGGATGTTGAATTCCCTTCTTTGAAGAAGGTAGTAAAAGGTAAAGTTTCAAGTATAAAACCTGCATCAACTGGAACAGGTTTTGATGTGATTATAGATTTATCTGAAAATGTTCCTGCAAACCTTCTGGGAATTGCACATTTGGAAATCTCTCAAGCCGAAAAATTTCAAACAGACGGTTTATATCTTCTGCCATATGAGGCTATTTATATTTCACAAGAAGGAGAGTTTATTTTCACTGCTGATAACGGGATAGCTCGTAAAATAAAGATTTCTGTTATTGAGAATTTTTCTGATTTCGCTCTGGTTAAGGTGCCGGAAGGCATCACTCAAATTATATCGCCGGTTTCAGACAAACTCTACGATGGACAAAAAGTAAGGATAGCCGGAGAAAGAAGAATAGAATAAAAAATTTTACTTTTTGGTTCCTTTTGGTTTTTCTTCCTTTTTAGTTTCTGATTGTTTCGTTCCTGCTGATGGTTGTTGATTCTTCAAAGATATTACCCACTCTGCAAGTTTTTTAGCTTCTTCTTCCGTGACCAAACCTTTGTTTGCGGGCATAGGAACTTGCCCCCATTTTCCCATTGAGCCGTTGAGGATTGAATTTACAAGGTTTGGAATATCTTTTTCTGTATATTTTTTTGAGACTTCAATCCATGCTGGACCTACAAGTTGTTTGTCTATTTGGTGGCAGGCTAAACACCCTTTTTGATTCGCTAATTGAGTCATATCCTCCGCTTTTACCTCATGAGCTGAAAAAATTAAAAATGAGAGAACCGTTATTCCTCCTAATGTAATTTTTTTTGTTCTCATTTAATCTTCACCTCCCATATTTTCACCTTGTATATTTCTTTTATATTCTAAAATTTGTTTTTTCTTGAAGGTTTTTTTCAAGAAATTTTTTCATTTTCGTATCAAGTTCTGATAAATTTTTTGCAATTTATTTATTTTGTCTTTTTTTATTGTTTTTTCTTTTTCATTCTGCGAGCACATTTATAGATTCTTCAAGGGCTTTTAGTTTATGTTCTGTTTCGAAATATTCTCTTTCTGGAATTGAGTAAAAGACAATTCCAGCTCCTGCCTGAATTTTTATTTTGTTTTCATATATGAAGGCTGTTCTTATTAAGATAGCTGTATCCATATTGTTGTCTGCGGAAAAATAACCTATTGCTCCTGCGTATGGACCTCTTCTCTCTTTTTCAAGTTCCGAAATTATTTTGGCTGCCTCGATTTTTGGAGCTCCAACAACGGTTCCAGCAGGAAAACAAGACCTCAAAACTTCAAGGGGCGTTTCCTTTATCTTACCTTCAACTTCGGATACTATATGCATAACTCTTGATAGCTTTTTTATGTAGGCAAATTTTTTCACTTTTACAGTTCCGGGATATGAAGCTTTTCCTATGTCGTTCCTCGCAAGATCAACAAGCATAATATGTTCTGCTAATTCTTTTTCGTCTGAAAGGAGTTCTTCTTCGAGTTTTTTATCTTCTTCTTCTGTTTCTCCTCTTTTTCTTGTTCCTGCTATCGGAAGCGTTGTGGCTACACCATTTTCAACCCTCACAAGTATCTCTGGCGACGTTCCAACTATTTTTATATCATCAAAATCAGCAAAATACATGTATGGAGATGGATTTTTTATTCTCAAAATTCTGTAAAGAGAAAATTCATCTATTTTTCCTTTTATTTCTATCTCTTTTTGTCTTGAAAGAACAACTTGAATTACGTCTCCCATGTATATTCTTTGAATTCCTTTTTTTACTATATCTTCAAACTCTTCTTTTTTGACTTTGTCATGAATTCTTTTAACTTTGAATTTTTTTGTTGAAGGATCTACTGATTTTTTGAGAACTTTTTTTATTTCTGCCATACTTACATCTTCCGAAAGTAAAATTATATCTCTTTTGAGGTTGTCAAAAATTATTATGTTTGGGGTGAAAACCAGAACTGAATCTGGAATTCCAAGCGATACTTTCCCTTTTATTGTATTTACTTTGTCAAATTCTGAAAAAAGGTCATATCCTATGAACCCTACCAGACCAAATGGAACCCTTTGAATCCCACTTTCTTTTTTGAATCCTTGCAGAAACTCTGAGTGCTTGATTTTTATTTTGTTAAGCTCTTCTTCTAAAATGTCAAGAAATTTTTTTTTATTTTTTTTAGATTTTTCGTTCTCTTTTTCCCTTTCTTTATCTTCTTTTTCCCTTTCTTTATCTCTTTCTTCTATTTCTTTTTCATCTATAAAGTATTTTATTTTAACTTTTGGCTCTCCGAATCCCAGGAAGGAGTATCTTCCCCATTTTTCCGGTTCTTCTGCGCTTTCGAGTAAGTATAGTGGTTGAAATCCGCTTGCTTTGAGTTTGAGAAAAATAGAGATAGGAGTTTCAGTGTCAATAAGTAATCTTTCTACCCTCATAGCTTTCCTTCCATGATTTATTTTGTTAAAGTAATTTTTTTCTTCTTTTTTTCTTCCCTCTTTTCGTTTTTTCTTCCTTCTTTTCTTAATTCTTTCTTCTTCTTTTTTTTGTTTTTATCATTACTCTTTTTATCATTACTCTTTTACTTCATCTTTTTGTTCGGCTTGTTTCCATCTTTCAGAGGGGATCAGTTTAGTGTTAGCTTTCACCATATCGACTCTTTTTACTGCTTGCTTTTGGGGGGCTTTTTCAAAGTATTCTGGGTTAGTATGAGAAAGGTCAAAGAGTTTGAGCATGGCTTCTGCGAACTCATCAAGAGTTTTTTTTGTTTCGGTTTCTGTTGGCTCTATCATGATAGCTCCCTTAACTATGAGTGGGAAATAAATTGTTGGTGGATGAAATCCTTCATCTTGCAAAGCTTTTGCTAAATCTTCGGTTTTTACTCCTAATCCTTTTTCGCTCAAGACAAATTCGTGTTTGCATTTGCGTGGATATGGTAGGTGATATTTTTCTGAAAGTTTTTTCATAAGGTAGTTTGCGTTAAGGACAGCAATTTGAGAGTTCTTTCTTATTCCTTCCTCTCCTAACATTTTTATGTATGCCCAAGCTCTCAAAAGTACCGGGAAATTACCGAAGAAAGATTCTATTTTCCCTACCGACATTTCTTTGTTTGAGTAATCAAGCTTGTAATTTGACTTACCATTTTCATCTTCTTTTTTTATTCTGGGGTAGGGTAGGAATTTTTCGAGGTGCTTTTTGACACCGAGCGGTCCTGCTGCCGGACCTCCGCCTCCGTGTGGGGTTGAAAATGTTTTGTGAAGGTTTAGATGTACAAAATCAAAACCGATATCTCCGGGTCTTACAATTCCTGCTATCGCGTTAAGATTTGCTCCATCTAAATAAAGTAGGGACCCGTTTTGATGGACTAAATTTACAATTTCTTCAATGTTTTCATCGGCAAGACCAAGAGTATTCGGATACGTCATCATAAGAACGGCAACATCTTTTCCTAACTTCTTTTTGAGGTCCTGGATATCTATGTTTCCTCTTGGATCACTTTTCACTTCTCTTACATAGAGGTTGCACATTGCGGCTGAAGCTGGATTTGTGCCGTGAGCGGAATCTGGAATAAGAACATATCTTCTTTCATATTCTCTTTTCTCTTCAAAAAAATATTTTTTGGATATTTTGATGGCTAAAAGTTCTCCGTGAGCTCCCGCACAAGGGTGCAACGAAACTGCATCCATTCCAGTGATTTTGCAGAGCATGTTTTCAAGTTCATACATTATCTCAAGAGCTCCCTGAGCAAGTTCTGGGAAAGCAGGATGCAGAAATTTGAATTGATCCATACTGGCTATCCTTTCATTTATGCGTGGATTATACTTCATAGTGCATGATCCAAGAGGATAAAATCCATCATCTACACCCCAGTTGATTTTGGATAATCTGTAAAACTCTTTTACGAGTTCTCTTTCTGGTGTTTTTGGAATGTTAAGTTTTTCTCTTCTTTTCATATCATAAAAAGATACAATTTTTTATAAATGTTTTAAAAAACTCATTTTTTTGGAATTTTGTGTTTGGAATTTTGTGTTTTATCCTTTTTCTTCATTATTTCTCTGCTTTTTTGTTGTTTGTTTTCTTGTTGCGGATTTTTAGAATTTTATTCTTATCTGATTTTTTTGGTTCATACTTTTTTGTAGTTTTTAATTTTTTTTGTTTTTTGGATGATTTTTTATTTGAAGGTTGATTAGTTTCATTTTATGGGGGTGTTTGAGGCCGGAAAAGTTGTCGTGGGAACAGCAATTGCAGGGTACCCAATGGGGAATTGAAATCGTATAATATATCTTCGGATTAGTCAGTAATACGAATTCGCAATTTATCTTGGAGAGGACTCAAAACAAGCTCTGAATTTTTGAAATTATGCTAAATAAATAATTGGAAGTCTAATTCAAATAAAAACTTCTAAAAGAAGAATAAAATAAAAACTTCTAAAACAACACAATAAATTATAAAAAGGGAAAAAGAAAAACTAAAACTTTTTATAAAAAGCTTTTTATTGTTATGAAACTGATAGGTATAGATGTAGGTGGTTCATATTTGAAAGTTGTTGATTCGGAAGGTAAAAAATTTTTAGAAAGTAATCCCGGAAATTTTTCTGGACTTCTTGAATTCCTCAACAAGATATCACAGGGTTATGACGGTATAGGAATTGCGGTTGCAGGATTTGTAAGTTTAGATGGTTTCATTTTTCAATCTCCAAATATACCTTACCTTGATGGAAAAAAGATTGAAATTCAGGGAAAAGAATTTGCAGTGGCGAACGACGCTACTCTTGCATGCCTGGGAGAGGTCTGGTTCGGAGCGGGGAAAACTTGGAAAAAGAAAGGAATTGTGCTCTGCATAACTTTGGGAACAGGATTAGGTGGTGGAGCTGTGATAGACGGAAAACCTCTTTTTGGCGCTGGTGGAATTGCAATGGAGGTTGGACACATACCATTAGTTGAAGATAGCAAAAGAGTTTGTGCATGTGGTAGGATAGGTTGCACAGAGGAATTTGTTTCAGCAAGAGCTATATCAAGATATTATAAAGACGTAACGGGTGAATTAAGAACTCCTGAGGAAATAGTTTCTCTGGCTAACTCCCAGAATGAACAAGCTTTAAAATCTCTTGATACTTTTTCTTTTTATACTGCAAAGGTCATTCAAACTTTGGCTCATATATTCAATCCTCACGCTGTTGTAATATCTGGCGGTGTTATTCGGCATTTCCCAAAGATTCTTGATATGGTAAGAGATTACTCAAAGAAATTATTGATAGAACCAATTTTTAACAGCTTAAATATTCTTCCAGCTCAACTTGAAGAGTATTCAGGAGCCTATGGAGCTTTGAAGTTGATTGAGTTGAAAATTCTCGGTAAAAAGAAAAGCAAGAATAAAAGGGAAATAGAAAAGAAAAAGTACGGTTGATAAATAAATCTTTTGATAAATAAATCTTTTGACAAATGATGAAGAGAAAAATTAGTAATTTCTATGAGCAGGTGAAATGATGAAGCTGAACAGAACGAATTAGTGATTCTGTAAGTTGAAAGGAGCTATGAATAGTAATTTTTCATTTTCATCTTTTAGTGAAAAATCTTTGAGTTTTATTAAATCTCTTTTTCAGTCTTTTTCTTATCTTTTCTTTCCACCAAGTTGTATCGTTTGTGGTGAGATCGCAGAACATTCTCTTTGTGCAGTGTGCAAAAGCAAAATAGATTTTATTCAAAGTCTACCTCATTGCAAAAGATGTTCCCTTATTTTACATGAGAATGTGGAGTGTCCAGATTGCGCAAATTTTGAGTTGAATTTTTCAAGACTTGTTTCTCTTTTTTCTTATAGTGGTTATGGAGAGTTTGTTTTGCGGAAAATAAAGTTTGAGGGGAAACTTTTTGTATTGGAAGCTTTCACTTACGAAATACAGGGAGTCGTTTCCAGCATAGATTTTGATATAATTGTTCCTGTTCCTTCTTATATTTCAAGATTTGTCAAGAGGGGATATAATCCAGCTTTTTCAATAGCATCTTTGTTTTCAAAAATTTCATCAAAACCAGTAGTTTTTGCGCTGGAAAAAATAAAAAATACTCCCTCTCAGCTTGATATACCGAAAGAAGAAAGACTCTCAAATCCTCGCGGTGCTTTTTCTGTGGTGAGGAATGTTGAAGGAAAGAAAATTTTACTTGTAGATGATGTTGCCACAACGTGCTCAACCTTATCTGAGTGTAGTAAAGTTCTAAGGGAAAAGGGAGCTGACGATGTTATAGCCTTTGCACTTGCAAGAACTCCGCTTCTAAGATAAAATTTCTTTAGTCCTTATCAATTTTGATTTGTTATTTTTGATCCGACACATTTTAAAATTCCTAAAAATTGAGTAAATTTATTGCAAGGAAATCAAATTTTTTGAAATTTATGAAAGCAGTTCTTTATCTTGAAGATGGTACTTTGCTTTTGGGTAAATCGTTCGGAGCAAAGGGAACAAAGGTTAGCGAAATAATTTTCAACACAGCTTTGACCGGGTATCAGGAGGTCCTAACAGATCCTTCTTATAAAGAGCAAATTGTGGTTATGACTTATCCCCACATAGGGAACTATGGAACAAACTTTGAAGATGATGAATCTTACAGGGCATTTGTTGAGGGGTTTGTTATAAGGGAGTTGGAAGTTCAGCCTTCAAATTGGAGATCAAAAATTACACTCCATGAATTTTTGGAAAAACAAGGAGTAATAGGTATAGAGGGAGTTGATACAAGGTTTCTCACAAGAAAAATAAGAGAGAGCGGGTCTATGAAAGCTGTAATAACCACCGAAGATGTTGATTCCGAAACTTTGAAGAAAATTGTTGAGGAGTATCCGGGATTGCAGGGGAGAGACCTTGTAAAATATGTCACATGTCAAGAACCTTATACATGGGGGGAAGGATTGTGGTATCATAAATCAGTGTATTATGAGAGGAAAAAGAAAATTTCTGGGAAGAAGATAGTTGTTATGGATTTTGGAGTGAAGAGAAATATATTGAGGCATCTTGTCGAGTTTTTTGGTGAGGTTACAGTTGTGCCTGCTTATACAAGTGCTGATGAAATTCTTGGTATGTCTCCGGATGGAGTTGTTCTTTCAAATGGTCCGGGAGATCCTGCACCACTTACGTCAGTTCAGCAAAATATAAGAAAGATTTTGGGGAAGGTTCCGGTTTTGGCTATATGTCTTGGGCACCAACTTACAGCTCTTTCTCTGGGGGCCAAAACATACAAGTTAAAATTTGGTCATCATGGAATAAATCATCCTGTCAAAAGTCCGGAAAGAAAAAATGTTGAGGTGACATCTCACAATCACAATTTTGCCGTTGATCATCAAACATTCCCAGAGGATGTAAAAAGTAAGATAAAGGTAACATATGTATCCTTGAATGATTGGACTTTTGAAGGTTTTAGGTCTGATGAACTAAAATTTATATCTGTTCAGTTTCACCCTGAGGCGGGACCTGGACCGAGCGATTCGTATCATATATTTGATGAATTTGCCGAGATGGTCGCAAAATGTTGAAATTCAGATGTGCTGAAAATCGCGGTGGTTTTGCAAAATTATAGAAAATTATGTTGTTATTAGGTAAAATCAGCAAAGTTTTTTCTGCGATAAAGAGCAGAATAGGTTATAGAGTCTTTGAATTTCTCTTTGTGCCGATTTTTCTTTGGGGTCTTTGTTTTTTAGGACTTTTTATTCTGCGTGTTTTCGGAAAATGGGAGATTTCAGGATACTTTGCGTTGCTTTTCTTCCTTGTTATTCCATCTCTGATTGAAAGATCTAATCAGATTCTCGGAGTAGATATAAACATAAAAAGAGATGTCTTGTTCTTTTTATTCAGTTTTGTTTTTTTTGCTTTTCTTTGGGCAATTTTATTTTTCTTTGTTGGTGAAAAAAAAATAGGCGATATAATCACTTTTTCTCCTCGTTTTCCTAATAAAGAAGATTTAAAATGGTTTCTGATATATTTTTTGGGAGTATCTGTACCCGAGGAATTTTTTTTCAGAGGTTTTATGCAGGGGAGATTTAATATGTTTTTCGGTAGAAAGTTCAAGTTTTTGGGCGTAAATTTAGGGCCTGGCTTTTTTCTTCAAAGTATTTTTTTTATGATTATACATCTCGTTTGGTCGCTTCATGTGGTAAGATTTTTAGTTTTCTTTCCAGGTTTATTGTTTGGATTTTTACGAGAGAAGTATTCAAGTATATTTCCTCCAATAATATTTCACACTTTCAGCAATGTATTTATGATTCTTATAGTGAAGTGAAAAGATTTTCCTTTTTATTTGCTGATTTTGTTTTTTTATTTCTTAATTTTTATTTTGTTTTTTTATTCTTTGAGTTTAAGTTTTTGAGAGGTCTGAGAAAATCTTCCCAGCTTTTTGCTCTTATCACTTCGGTTTTTATTTTTCTGAGAATTTTTATATCATCTATTTTACCCAAAATGTTTCTAATTAATTTTACTTTTGAGCTACCAAATTTAATTTGAACATCCAGCCAGTATAGCTTCTTTTAAACCTTCTTTTAAACCTTCTTTTAGATCTTCCTGTTTTCCCTGTTTTAGACCTTTTGCGATACCTCTCTGTTCTCCTTCCTTTAGTCCTTCCTTTAGTCCTTCTTCTTTTCCCCATTTGTAAAGAAAAGTTTTTCTTATGTCTACTTCAATTGGCATGGGCTTCACCTCTATTTTAACATCAAATAAACCTGCTAAATTTTGTTTTTTAATTTGAGTTTTTGATAGATCTGATAAAATCTTTCCAGTTTTTAGCTTTAATTGCTTCTGTTTCTATTTTTTTGAGATATCTTATATCATCTACTTTTTGCAGAAAGTTTTTGATTTGCCTTGCTTTTGAGCTACTAAATTTTACTTGGACAATCCTCAAAATTGCTTCTTTAAGACCTTGTTTTATTCCTTCTTTAAGACCTTGTTTTATCCCTTCTTGTCTCCCTTGCTGTTTCCCCTCTTTTAACCCCTCCTCTTTTCCCCACTTGTAAAGAAAAGTTTTCCTTATGTCTACTTCAATTGGCATAGGTTTTAACCTTATTTCAATATCAAATAAACCTGCTAAGAAACTTACACTATCTATATATTTAGCAATTTCTTCTTCATCTTTCACAATTTCTACAATTCTTTTTTTGACCCTTTCTATTATTTGGGGTTTTTCTTTGAATTTCCCGGCTAAAATTCCGATGATAATTTCTTCTGGCTTTTTGCTTTTTATGAAATCATCTGGGGCTATTTTTTTCATATCAACAACAATGAATTTGTGTAATGTGAATTCATCCTTGAAAAAAGAAAAAGGAGGATTTCCCCTGCCTACAAACAAAACTATCTGAATGGGTTTTTTCCCGAATTTTTCCTTAATTGCGAGAGAATATATAAGCATCCTTTCAGGTAAGGTTTTATCAGTTTGGACTTGTATTTCAATATGGAAAATTTTTTCTTTTGCTCTGAATAGCAAGTCAGGGCGAAGAGATTTGACAAATTCTATTTCGCCTGTAATATCTTCAAGCTTTTCTTCAATTTTCTCGCCGGTGGCTATTGAGATAAGTTTTCCAGCGGCTTTTGAGAAAATTTCTTTCAAAATCGGGTCAAATCTTTTCAGTTCCTTTTGATATTTTCTTTTTAGTTCTTTCTCCTTATTTTTATCTAACTCTTTCATTCTTTTTATTGGTTTTATCTTTTTACAAATTTTCTGAGCGAAACGAGTAAAACCAGAGAAGATATTAGAACTATTCCTCCGAACGCCAAAAGAGAAATTATTTTTGGTATTTTGAGATAATTTGGTAAATAAAAGATACTTGAAATGATGATGATAAGTAAAGAAGGTAAAGAGACTAAAAATCCTTTAATTATGTCTTTTATTAATTTTTTGTTTTCAGATTTTGCAGTGAGGAAGAACATAGATATAAATGATGATATTGATGAAGCAAGTGCTATTCCCTTGTGTTTCAGAGGTTCAACTAAAATCAAGCAGAAAACAGTGTTTGTAATAAAAGATATTATACCTGATATAACTGGAATTTTGAGTTGTCCTGATGCTTGAAAATCTGTTATAAATATTCTTGAAATTGCGACTGTGATGAGTCCTAACGAATACATAACCAGAGCTTCTGCTGTTCCGATAACATCTTCAAATCCAAATTTGCCGTATCCAAAAACGAAGTATATTATGGGTTTTGAAAATAGAATAAGTCCGGCCGTTGCAGGTATGACAATAGCTGTTGAGAGGAAAAGTGCTCTTGAAAAGCTTTCTTTTCTTGATTTTCCCCCTTCTGCCATAAAGGGCAAAGACACGTAAGATATTGAGTATACGAAAACTCCGAGTGGGAATTCAAAAAATCTCATAGCGTATGTGAGAAACGAGATTGTTTTCTCTCCACCAAAAGATGCTATTGCTCGTGATACAAGGAAATTTATTTGATATACTGCTCCACCTGCAATTACTGGTAAAAGTGCATCCCATATTTTTTTTGAGTATTCATTTGATTTGAAAGATACTTTGGGTTTTATAATCTTTAAAGTAGGGAAAATTTGCATTATTATTTGAATTATTACACCTAACATTGCTCCCACAACAAATCCCAGGTCTTCTCTTTTTATCTTCGAGAAAATCAGCATGGATATGATAACTGCTAAGTTGAAAATGCTCATTGTTGCCGCTGGGACGCCAAAGATGTGAAATGCATTCAAGAATGCGGAAAACACGGTTGCACAAGATATGAGCAGAAGGTAAAAGGATAAAGATGCGGTAAAAAATGAGGCTAACTTTTTTCCTTCGGGAGAAAATCCAGGAGATAGTATATGTGGTATAACTGGGGAGATTATAAAGATCAGTAAGGATAAGATTCCGGTTATTATGATGATTTGTCCCATAACAGATGCGAAAGCTTTTTGTTCTTCTTTTTTTTCTTTTGCTTTTGTGAATGCTGGAACAAACGCGGGTGCGACGAGTCCCTCAGCGAAAAATCTTCTGAAAGTGTTTGGTATTGACCATCCAACAAATAAAGCGTCAGTTATGTAGCTTGCTCCTAGGAAGAATGCAGTTGCCATTTCTCTTAAAAGTCCAGTTATTCTACTCAAAAGAATAAATAAAGAGACTGTTCCGAAACCTTTCAAGAATTTTTTTGAGCTTTCTTTATCCATATTTTTTACTCCTTTATTTTCTTTTTCTTCTTTTCTTTTTTGAGACTAACTATTTTTTTCTCTTTTTCTTATTATTTTTGCTCTAATATTCGGTCTCACGTTTCCTCTTGATTTCTTATCTATTTTCTTTCTTATCTTTCATTTTTTATCTTTCATTATTTCTTCTGCTCTTTATTTTTATTTTCCAATTTCTGTATGAGTTTTTTGATTTGCTTTTAGATTTGATTATTTTTTAGTTTTTTGTTTAGTGTTTTTGTTTGGAAAATTAATATTTTCATTCTTCTGAAAAAAGGGCTCTTGCAAATGCTTTTGTTTTTGTAATGCTTTCTTCCCATTCATGTTCTGGGTCTGAGTCATATGTTATTCCGCAACCTGTCCAATAGAAGATTTTGTTTTTGAGTGCAAGAAAAATTCTTATTGCTACTGACATAACAAAATCACCGTTTTCTTTAAAGTAGCAAATTGCACCGCAGTATGGTCCTCTTCTTTTTTCTTCAAGCTTTTCTATTATTTCCATCGCAGATTTTTTAGGAGCTCCTGTTACGGATGCAGGAGGAAAAGTAGCGAGGAGTATTTCTTCTAAGTTTTCTGTTTTGAGTTCTCCCTCAACTTCTGATACAAGGTGAATTAGCGTTGTATATTTTTCGATATCAAATAATCTATTTACTTTTACTGTACCGGGTAAGCATATTTTCCCAAGATCATTTCTTACCATATCAACTATAATCAAGTTTTCTGCTTTTTCTTTCTCGTTGTTTTTTAACTCTTGGATTATTTTTTCTTCTTCAATTTCAGCGTGTTTTGTTTCGTTATAGTATTCAATTGATTTGTTTTCTGGTTGTCTTATGTTTTTTGAGATTTTGCTTTCTAATCTTCTTGTTCCTTTTATCGGACATTCTCTAATTTGCCTTTGGTTTTTCTCCAAAAAAAGTTCCATAGAACCGCTTGCAATTATGAAACCTAAATTGGAAAAATCTAAAAATGCTGAATAAGGAACCGGTTGAGCCTTGTAGTATCTTAAAAATATTGATAAAGCCTCTTGACTTTTTATATAGTTTTTGCTTTCAAATTCAATTCTGCGTGATATATTTACTTGGTAAGTATTTCCTTTAAAAATTTCATCTCTTATTTTCATAACTCTTGATATGAATTTTCCCTTTTCTTTATCGTCTTCTGTTTTCTTTATGATTTCTGTTTTCTTTGCGATTTCTAAGCTTTCCTGAGGGATTAGTTGAAAATCAATTTCTTCTTTTCCTTTTACAACAGATATAGCTGAGTCTGGGATTTTCAGATCATCTTCCCCTACTTTTATTTTCTCAACAAATCTTGAAAGATTATAAGATATATATCCTACTTTTTCTCCTTCAAATTCTCTTATAAATTCAGATATGATTGAGAAGGGATTACCTTTTCTAAAAAATTTTTTCTGTGAATTTTCAAGTATAAAAGATTTTTCTCCTTCAACTACTAATGTTTCTTCTGTTTTTTTCCACATTTTCTTGCCAAAAATCATCATGTCAGTTTATTATTCTTTTGGTTATTTTCTTTTTATCTCATATTTTCTTTTTTATTATCTTTTATTTTTTTTATTTTCTTTATCATCTAATATTTTCTTCTCATCGTAATGTCATATATAAACTTTTTGTTTTACGGTGATGGTCTGAAAAAATTATATTCATTGCAATGAAACTATATGATTTATCTATTATGCAAAAGAAGATTTTTATTTTCTTGGGAGATTTTTCAGACAAAAAGCGCGTTTTTGAGGTAATAAGGATGGCACTCGGTATAACACTTCGGGGGAATGTAGTCCATTTGAACATATCACCATCTGTTATGGAGTTTCTTTCGGAGTATGATGATAAAACAAAATCTGAAATCCATGAGTTCTTGCAGGCCATTGAGGATATGGGTAGCCGATATTATGTAAAAAATTTTTCCGATATAGATTTTGATGAAAATTTTGATGCTCATATATTGGTCGTCTAATTCTAACCTTTCCGATTTTATCTTACGTAGTAGATTTTTTATTTGGTGTTTGATTTGTTCTATTGTGAATTTTAAAATAATAAGTGGTACGAAAAAAAAAGAAAAAAGTGCTATGATAAAAATGTTTATATATCTCGTTTTTTTCGGATTACTTGCGGTTATATTCTTGAATATATTTGATGTAAATTTTGGTAAGTGGTATGTAAATATTCATCTTAAAGATTATATCGTTGATGGTTTAAGAGGGAAATTAATTCCAGAGGAAGAGAACGAGAGAACTATAAAAAGAAAAGCAATAGAAATCGAGCCAAAGAGAAAAGAAATTTACAATCAAAGCCAGAGTGCCCACTCTAATTCCCCAAAAAATAATAAAGATTTGATTAATGTAATCCCAAATGTTAGAAAGCTCTGGAATGAAAAATCAGAAAACATAACGAACGACAAAAATTATAGAAGAGATTTGCAAGCAGATTCTAATTTAGAAATAGATTCAGAAATAGATCCAGTAGAGAAGGTTATTGAGAAGAGTTTTCAAACAAAGCAGAATAAGAAATAATAAGAAATAAAAGTATAGGTTATTTGAAATTTAGAGTATAGGTTATTTGAAATTTCAATATGGGTGAAAAATGCTAAGGACCTGTCAAAAAGAAATACTCCGTTTAATACAAAAAAACCTGTTTCATATAATTACTTTTTTTATTATATTTTTTAGCATATTCTTTTTCTTTTCTGGTACGTTATTATTTGGAATTTTTGGGGGAAATAAGGTTTTTGCGGAACAGAGACGCTACAAAGTTTTGTTTTTAACGATTGATTCATTAAGAGCTGATTACTTATCTTGCTACGGATACCACAAAAAAACATCCCCAAATATAGATAGTCTTTGCGAAGAAGCTATAATTTTTAAAAATTTTTATACTGTTTCAGGTTGGACATCTCCATCTCTTGTCTCAATATTTTCATCTTTACTTCCTTCAACTCACGGAGTAGAGGTCAGAGGATATGTTCTGAATTCAAACATAAAAACACCGGTTGAGATTCTCAAAGATAACGGATGGAAAACATACGCCGAACACTGGACTGGTGATACAATAGGAAATTTAGGCTTTGATTTTTCTGGAAACGATATATTTGAGTTCTTGGAAAAACATAAAGACGAAGATTTTTTTGTTTGGTTCCATCTTCGCGGTCCTCATCTGCCGTATTCATATCTTGAAGAATTCTCCGAAGGTCTCACAGCAGATTTTGAGAAAATAAAAATTTTCCTTGAAAGAAAAACAATTTATAAAGAGGACTTTGACTTATCATATCTTTCCGAACAAGAAAAAGAATTCGTAAAAACTCTTTATGAAGCTGATATAAAATTGCAAGACGATGAGATAGGAAAATTAATAGAACATCTTAAAAATCTTGGGATATGGAACGAAACTGTGGTGGTTATAACATCTGACCACGGAGAAGAGCTTTTTGAACACGGATGGGTTGGACACGCTTCAACTTCGCGCGATTCGGGATTATACCAGGAGATAATGAAAATCCCTTGCATAATAAGAGTTCCGGGAATAAAAAGACATGAAATAGAAGTTCCTGCTTCTTCTGTTGATATTATGCCAAATCTTTTTGAAATACTTGGACTTTCCGATCAAATAGGAAAATTTCCATCAGATGGTGAAAAATTGATTTCTTTTGATCATAAAAGAAAAAAAATAAAAACTGTAATAAAAGATAAAAACAGGTCTATTTTTGCCTCGACTTCTCCCTGTGGTTGGCAATGCAAAGAAAACGAAAAATGGAAAAGAGTATATACTATTCAAGAAGGAGAATGGAAACTTATCTATTACAATTATACAGGAGATTCGTATGTGGATAGATTTGAGTTGTTTAAACTCCCAGATGAAAGTAGGAATTTAGTATGGAAAGAGAAGAAAATTTTCAGATATATGATGGAAAAGCTTTTCAGGAAGATCGGGGAAACAAAAATTAAATCTTACGAGATTGGCGGACCCGAAAAAGTAAAATGAAAATATCTTGTTGAAAAAAATAAAAAAGAGAAAACATGCAAACCAATTGCTGTTGGGACTGTCTTCCGGTAAATGCGAACGAATTCATCGTACTACCTGATGAGTTTTTACAAAGACATTTATTCCTTCTTCAAGCATTTTCCTCAGGGTAAGTTTAACATAGAAAATGTAGATGTTAATAATCTATCTATCTATATAAATTTATCTGTTATCATCAATAATAAATAAGCTATGTATTAGTGATTTTGTCGTGATTATAAAATTTTTCTGATCATCAAGTTTTGTTTATTAAATTATTAAAATAGACAAAATGGAAAAGATATTTGAGGAAATGAATATTACCCTTTTGATGGGTAAGGAGGAAAAGAGTTGCAAAAATCGGAAATTGATCGTTCGGGACAAAAAAATTATTTCTTCAATTTTTTCAAATATAAAATGGAGGTAGGGACAAAGTGACAATCAAAAAATATTTTTGGCTTTATTTTTCTTTCGGCCTTTTCTTTGTTGTTTATTCTTCTTGTGCGAAAGGTTGCGGTAAGAAATCCCAACCAGAAGAGGGGAAAATTCAGGAACTCAATTTTACGGGCATTGTGAAAGATGAGGAGGGCAATCCTGTTGATTCTGCTATCGTTTCTGTTAAGATCGATCTCAACGGCGATAATATTTTCTCACCAGATGAAATTTTCGTTACTATAACCAATAATGCTGGGTTCTTCTCCATAGGTTCTGAGATTATAACTTCAAGATTATTGCAAAACCAATCCGAAATGCTTACGGGAAGGATAATAACTGGTAGAATAATAACTGGTAGGATTCAGGTTGATGTTGCGAAAGAAGGTTTTGCTAAAAACTCTTTTCATTTAGATGGACCTGGTTTTTCTGATGTGAAACTCGCAAAAGCATCTTCTGCAAAAGATTCTGACCTAAGAGATGGTGCTCAATTTGCTTTGGTTTCATCGGTCATTACTGCGAGGTCTCCAATTTTGTTATCGGATAAGAAAGCAAAGAATGCGAGAATTTTTGCAAAGCAAGAGGGAGGAGAAGTTATAGCAGAGATTGAAATACCGGCTGAACTCGTTTCGGAATATAAAGAGCTTTCTGCGAGTGTAGCTTTTGTTAATCCTGCTTCGCAACCAGAGCTTATGCCTGGTTCTTTTTTAGCTTATAAATCTGAATCAGAGAAAGGTTTTATAACTTTGTCATCTGCTGGGCTTTTATCTATTGAACTTCAAAACGAAAAAGGTGAGTACGTATCAACTTTTGCTCCAAAAATAGCTCGTATGAAGAAAAAACAGCAAGGAGAAGTAAAAAAACCTTCTTTGAGAATGAAAATCCCAGAAGATGTATATCACACGCTTTATGACTATATTAACGAAACCACAGATAAGGTTGAGGTTCCGATGTGGTATTACGATGAGATAAAAGGAGTTTGGATTCAGGGTGAGGAGCTGGGGATTTTGCAGGATGAAAATGGAAACATAATAAAGCCGACTGAGCTTGTGAAAATAGTTTTAGGAAAAGAGTTCAAAAAGCTTTATGTCTCTGCGAAAGTTGAGCATTTTTCAGCTTGGAATGTAGATTACCCTGTTGATACACACGCAGCAGTTGGAGGGCAAGTTGTTGATGAGAATGGAAATCCGATATCAGGACTTTTCATAACAACCGAGGGGAACACTTATGGAGGATTAGGAGATTGGAAAGGAACTTATACAGATGATAATGGAAATTTTTGGGTAGATGTAAAAAAGAGTGAGCCCGTTCATGATGAACCTTCAAAAGGAAAAATGTTCGGTCCATATGATGATTATCTAAATGATATTGTTGATAAAATTCCTCCTTCTACCGATGGAGGAGGGGTAAATTGCAACGATATAATAAATCAATATAGGAGAGTTCTCGCAAATGATATTAAGGCTTTGGAGGATGCGGTCTTTGACTTATATGTGAATAAACGTCTGATAGATGAAAATACATATAGAGTTAATATAAATGCTTTGATTAAAGCTAGGGTAAATTTGGATATTAGCTTGGACGCAAAAGAAGGTTTTGATTATGCTTTAAAAACAATAAGTACTGTGCAAAAAGGATTGGAACCTATTGGGAGAGCATCCGCAGACCAGATATTCTATGAGAGATGGGAAGAAATAGGCAATGAAGCAAAAAAATTGCTCATTTCTTATACCTTGGATGTAGCCTATGGATTAATAGACCTGGGTGATATTCCATGTACTGCTAAATTAACAAATGAGTTATTAGGATTAGGTTTAGGAAAAGATGTTGTAAATAAGATAGCTTCTGCAATTGCCACTGGGCAAGATCCCGGTGAGGCTTTTCAGGAAGCTTTTGGGATTGGAGCTGATCCCTATGAATTTTCATCCGAATTATTAGCTAAAATGACTTCTACTATTTCAGACTGCGTAAAAAGTGGAAGTGCGGTGGAACTAAATAAAATTCAAAAGTTAAGAAACATGTTGCTCGGAACAGAGTTTAATAATGTGGGTAAAGTAGCCGGGACATCAGTCGGGAACCTCTTATTTTTAGCTCAGACAGCAGGTACCTTTGGCGGGCAGGCAATTGAAGCGTGGGGAGAGCATGGGGAATGGAAATCTGCCAAAGCATGGGAAATGGTTCAACCTTTGATAAATCAGTTCAGAAAAGATTATAACGCATTTTTAAGGTCCCAGAATTTTATTCCTGAACAATGTAGAGAATTGATTTCTCCATTTTTTCCATTTCCTCCATTGCCAGCTTCTCCAAAGATACAAAATTTAGGATATCAAAATTCTTACTTTTCCCCAAGGGTCCAAGTTAAGCAGTCATCTGATGAACCTGATTACGAAGTCTATATGGATGATATTACAACATTTCTCTATATGATGAGTTCTTTTGCTCGGTTTATTATTAGAATGGATGAAATAATTGCTGGTGGAGCTTCACATTTTGGTGAAACCTTATGGTCTGTTAAATGTTCCTTCATACCAGATAAAAACTACTACGTGTGCTCAAACTCTGAAAATCCTATGGACTGCTCTTTTTCTTCTGAGGTCTCAAAATACGTTTGTAATCCGAAAAGTGATGAGAAGGTGCAATACGTTGAGACAACTTCACGCATAGTAGCTTATGTTCCTTCTCCACAGATAAAGGTTGGAGGAGAAACAAGGTCAAGGATTCTAATAGATGGTCAGGGTTTTGATTTGAAGACATCTTTAGGATTTAGGCTATTAGATATACCTTCGCCCGTTGAATCTTCGTCATCTCATCACGAGCTTTACGGCTGGTCAGAAGTGACCAAAAAACCGTATCTTTACATCGGGAAAGTTGTATTACCAATAAAGCAGATAAGGGTAAAGGGGAAGTTGGTAGATGAAGCAAAAAAAACTATCCCTAATTTGCAGATATGTTTAAGGTATGGTAGAATAGGAAGATGTATTTTTACTGGGCAAGATGGAGTTTTCTCGGTATCTTTACCTGTGCCAGTTAAAGCGGAAGAGATAGTTTTATATATAGAGGGACAAAACCGTCCAAAGGTCATTTCTTTGCCACCTGACACGAGAGAATTAGATTTAGGTGAGATAGTTTTATTTCCACCAGTTCGTATTACAGGGGTTTCTATACCAGAATCTGTAAAGAAGGGGGACAAGGGGAAATTATCCGTTTCGTATGTTGGAGGAAACAATCCGAGTGCTTCGTGGAAAATATATGACTACTACACTCAAAAGAGTATAGGGCAGGGAGATAGTGTTGAGTTTACATTTACAAAAAGTATGTACGTGTGCGTTTATGTGGAGGATGAACTTTCCCAAGACGTAAGATGTAATTGGGTTCAAGTTATAACAGAAAAACCATCTATATCTATTTTTGCAAATGGTAATGAACTAAAAGAAGGGGTAGAATATGAATTTGAAGAAAGAACATATATACCATTGGAGATAAAAGTTTCTGACCCAGATTCATCGCAAGAACAATTGATATTTTGGTCTTGGGTAGATTACAACGAATTTTCTTTTTCTATCTCCAGTTTTTACCGCCTTTCTCCGATTTTATATAGTGGGAAGGTCAATCAAGATACATTAGCTTATGCGTATTTTAGAGTGTGTGATGAAGATTGGAACTGCGTTCAAAAGAAAATAAGTATTAAGGTAGTAAATAAGCTGATAACACCTTCTATAAAGATTTTCCCTGATAAGGTAAGCGGATACGCTCCTTTAAAATTAGGACTAAAAATTGAAGCAAAAGATTATAGAGATTATGTATCAATTGATATAAATGGAGATGGGAAAGAAGACGAAAAAACCTATTCAAACTATGTTGAAATTCAACTGAAAGATCAAGGAGATTACAATATTGTGGCGAAAGTCAAAAGTGAAGATGGTATAGAAGCAAGCGATTCAGTAAATATAAAAGTTTTCCCTGAATTCAAAATATTATCTTTTTCTGCTGATAAATCCCAAGTAAGGAGAAAAGAAGTAGTAAGGTTTGAGGTTTCAACATCAAATAAACCTTTGGTATATAGGTGGAGCTTTGGAGATTTGGCAGGTGCGGAAACAACTCAGAACTCAGTCACATACTCGTATAACCCAAGATTTGCCGGGACATACTATCCAAAAGTTTTCGTTATAACAGATGTAGGTTTAGAGATCGCATCGCAACCTATAACAATTGAGGTAGTGAATTCACCACCTGAAATTTTGTCTTTTACAGCATCTGCAACAACCGGGGTGGTACCATTTGATGTTACATTTTCTGTTACCGCAGAAGATGATTATGAAGTTTCAAGATATGTCTGGACTTTCGGAGACGGATATAAAAGAGAGACAACTTCTCCTACCGTGACACACGAATATGGAGCCGCAGGAGAATACACCGCAGTTGTTACAATTTATGATTCAGATGGTGAAACCGCTACAAAAACATTACGAATATCTGTTTCCGCTCAACCGGAATGTGATATACCAGAGGTTTATCTTTATGCAAGCCCAACATCAGGGAATTCACCTTTGACCGTGACTTTTCAAGCTACCGTAACATCACTTTTCCCAATCGTGGAGTATAGATGGGATTTTCAAAATGATGGAATTATAGATAATGTGACCCCATCTAATATAACTCAAAAAACATACTATTCTTCTTACTCAACTCAACTTACTGCGAAAGTCCAAGTTGTAAATAGTTGTGGAAACTCTAACTATGCTACGGTGCAAATTCAAGTGAATGTAGTTCGTCAATATCATTCTGCCGACTACTTTACTCCTGTATCGACTTGCTTCCCTAACGACGGAACAACTTTTAAGTTTATCAATGATGATAGATTTAAGATTGCGGATGTCAATGGAGATAGCATACCAGATATTATAATCGGCTCTTTGGTAAAAAATTCTTTCTTTGTTTTTTATGGAGACTCTGGGACTGGAACATATCAGTTCAATGCTTCTTACTCAGCTATTGCGGGACATAGTATAGATTTTGGATTTTCCGTGGATGATTTTGACGGAGATAACAGAAAAGATGTATTACTTTTCGGTGGTCCTGGAACTGACCATTTCCTTTACTTTTACAAAAATGATGGTTCAAGTTTTAGCTTTTCTGCTTCAACACAGGTTAATTTAGGTTCAGAGCATTGCTTTGCCTCTGATATTCAATCAGCTGATGTTAATCAAGATGGAAATAAAGACGTTTTTGTGGGTTGCTCTGGGGTTAGCCTCCTGGCGCGTGGAGATGGGACAGGTAGCTTTTCTTCTGTTTTAACCTTCCCAGATATTCAAGGTTGGGTAAGGAGAGGAAAGTTAGTGGATTTAGATAAAGATGGAAGATTAGATATAGCTGGTGTCAATTTAGACGACTTGTATTTCTTTGTTAAACGTAATACAGGTTCTGATTTTGACTCCGCGATAACATTTACACTACCAAATTCACTAACTCCTGCTTCCTTAGATGTAGAAGATTTTGATGGAGATGGCAAAGGTGAAATAGTAATTATATCCGAAGATCAAATGCTTTACCTTTATAAAAACAATTCATCCCCAGGGAATATAACATTTTCTCTTCAATCAACCGCAAATGCTCAAATAATTTCTCCCTTGAACAATATTTCTCTCGAGGTTGAGGATATGAATTCAGATAGTATCCCTGATATAATTTGGACCGCTTTTTTATCTTCAGGGGGAGCAACTCATTTTAATCTTAGTTTTGGAGATCCGACAACGATTTCCTCTTCTGGTGGTTGGCCGAGGGAGGCTTCATCTTACTCTTCAAGATTGCCATATAACTTTGGACCCATTGGATTACCTGATATAGAGGTTGCAGATGTAAATCAGGATGGATTTACTGATGTTGTTCTCGTGTATTTTAATGGTATTGGTAGTGGTAAGGAATTCTGTATTTTTTCTTTTATAAGGAAGACTACGGCGCCTGCTCCTCGCTTTGCTTACTCAGTCAGGAATATATCAGGCATTTCAGATAAAGCAGGTTTTGGTGATGGAGTAGTTGGCTGTTCTGTCTCCCCATTAGCTATTATTTCATATGTTTTCGCTTTATTCTTTTTACCGTATATATTTTTCGCAATTTTCAGAAAGCGAAGAAAAAGAATAATAAACTGATTGATATGAGGAAAACTAAACTATTTCTTTTTATTCTTTTCTTTTCCATTTTCATTTCGGGTTGTTTTTTTAGTGTAAATTTGCCAATTCAAGGTTATGCTCCATTAGAGGAAGTTACAATTTTGGGGAAGGGAAAAGAAAAAATACTCATTACTAATATATCTGGGGTTATATCGTGGGAAGATATAAGAGGTAGTGGGAGAGGGCTTTTTTCTGCTTATGAACCATCTATTGTATCAAGGATAAAGGAAGAGCTCGAAAAAGCATCAAAGGATGAGAATGTGAAGGCTGTGATATTTAAGGTTTCATCTCCGGGTGGTTTAGTTTCTGCGTCAGAAGCAATTTACAACGAGATAAAAAAATTTAAGGAGAAAAAGAAGGTTCCAATAGTGGCTTTTATTTCAACTCTCGGGGTTTCTGGCTCATACTATGTAATCACTCCTGCTGATGTTATTATTGGAAGTCCCGGCTCGACTATCGGTTCCATAGGCGTTTATCTTATGAAATTGAATGTTGAGGGACTATCACAGAAAATCGGGGTTGAATTTGAAGTGGTAAAAGGTGGAACTCATAAAGATATGCTATCTTTTCACAGAAGAATGACAGATGAAGAGAGAGAAAAGATACAAAGATTGATTGACTACTATTTTTCACTTTTCAAAAGTCGTGTTTCAGAATGGAGAGGTAATAAACTTAAAAAGAGTATAGATGAAATAGCAGATGGTTCAGTATTTGCCCCAGAGGACGCTTTGTCTTTGGGACTTATTGATAAAATAGGTGATATATACTCATCAATAGACGAGGCTGTAAAGCTTGCGGGGCTCAAAGATTGGAAAGTAGTGGCATATGTGAGAGCAGGGCAGAAACTCCCGACGATTTGGGCTGATACTTACGCCTCACAAGATACCGCATCCGTTCTACGTAAAATTTTACCTTCTGGTGAATTTGTAATTCTCTATCTCTGGCCGGGAGAGATGTAATTTATAAAATTTTTGACTTTTTCACAAGCTTCATCTATGTTTTGTGATTCAATAACTCTTCTTATTATTGCGCTTCCTATTATCACTCCATCTGCGTAATCTTTTAGTGAAATTATATGTTCTTTTTTTGATACTCCGAAACCTACAAACACAGGTTTTTTGGATAAATTTTTTATCTTTTTTATGTTTTCTACCATATCATCTGGTAATTTTTCTCTTTCGCCTGTTGTTCCTGTAACTGATATATAGTATATGAAACCTGTGGTTTTTTCTGCTATCTTTTTTATTCTTTTATTTTCTGTTGTTGGAGCGACAAAATTTATCGTTTTCAATCCGTATTTTCCCATGATTTCAAAAATTTTAGTCCCTTCTTCTGGAATGAGGTCCGGAACAACGATTCCATATATTCCTGAATCTTTTGCTTTTTTTATAAACTCTTCTTCTCCTTTTCTCATTATTATGTTGTAGTAAGTCATAAAAATTATTTCTTTTTCGGGGAACATAGATTTTAACCTTTCTGCTACTTCAAAAGCTTGTTGAACCTTAAAACCTCTTTCAAGAGCTTTTGCTGATGAAAACTGAATTGTAGGCCCATCTGCTATGGGATCAGAAAATGGAATTCCTATTTCAAGCATATCAACAACTTCTAATATTTCCCTCATTATTACGAAAGATGTTTCAAGATCAGGAAATCCGCAAGTAAAATATGCACAAATTTTCATTTCTGAAAAAATAAAATTTCAATTTATGTTTTTTTAATCCACAAACGCAAATAAAAAATAAAATTAAAAGATAAGAAATAAAGAAAAATATAGGAAAATAGTAAATAAATAATAAATAAGAAAAAATAATAATTAATTTCTCGTTTTATTTCAACTAAACTAAACATATACGCACCATATCATCTCATTATATTTATTTTTATATGTGGTTGAGTTGAGAAATTTTGTTATATCCGAGCTCATTGAGATCATATAGTTTTGTGATGTGAAATTTCTTTTTATGAAATTTCTTTTTATCTTGAAAGCTTCTGTAGGTTTTCTTCAGAAGCGAAAAGTCCTCATAAGTTCATACATCAAGTTCCTGCTGAATTTTAGCATAGGTGCAATTTTCCGGACAAATACCTAAATGAAGAGAAAAATTAAAATTCAATTTAAAAATTCAATTAAGGAAATATCTCCGAACGAAAGAATAGAAGAAAAATGAGCGAGAAGGAATTTGAGAAAAAGTGAGACGAGATTAGATAAAATAAAAAAATGTTCAAAGACTTCTTAAAAGGTATGGTTGAATTTATGTAAGCTCAGAAGAAAAGTAGCAGGAAATATTTTTATGATGCGTGAAGATTAAAGAAATCAAGTAGTGGGAGCTATCCCGAATTCTTGAGTATTTTCAAGAATTCATTCCAACTTTTTACTTTTATTACCTCTTTTTTTATTTTTTTCAGATGTTTTATATCGTCTATTCGGCATACAAGAGCTTTAACTTGTTTTGCTTTTGAACGTCCAAACTTCAATTCTACATCCATCAAAATTGCTTCTTTTAGGCCTTCT
>Ga0209393_1000209_pt1 | contig 30228 bp, 23 predicted proteins | sample SSWtaG_2_FD_184117 | JGI IMG/M metagenome (GOLD analysis project Ga0209393, IMG submission 184117) | Hot spring microbial communities from Sandy's Spring West, USA to study Microbial Dark Matter (Phase II) - SSWsed_130316 (SPAdes)... | ecosystem: Environmental > Aquatic > Thermal springs > Hot...
GAAGGATAAAGTGGCAGCATAGGTCTCGCAGGATGAGGCAGAGACTTTTGAACTTTTGGAGCATAATGACCTTTCACAAAATCCTTGCTCAAAAGGCAGCGTTTTATGGCGTTCCTTTAATTTTCGTGCCACCTGAGAACACATCAAGGACATGTCCAGTATGCGGCAGGATTAATGAGAGGCTAAGGGGGCATGTCTTTGAGTGTGGCTGTGGGCTGAAGATGGGGAGGCACGAAGTCGCCGCCATCAATATCGCCCGCAAAGGCGCAGAACTCCTCGGTGGTTTAACGCCACTGAGGCAGGGGTTGGTGGGCGACCCTTGTTGCCTGTCCTCTGGCTATGGGTTAAGAGCCCAAAGTCACGACAGGAATACGCAGCCAACTGCGTAAGTCCTAACTGGGTCATCAACTATGGGCTAACATAGTTTGTTTCGTTAGATCGGCTAACCCTGTTTGAAGCCTGCAGTAGGGAGAGAGGCAAGTCAGGACTTTTAGAACACACTCTTTGCCTATTGACATCAAGACTCAGATGTATTAATGTGTTTACGGCAGCATTGGCTGCCAGTAAAAACCGCTCAAGAGTGTGGACAAAGGAGGGAGAAGTTATGAAGCGATTGGTAACTTGTGAAGAGAGGTGTTCTCGTGTCGGTTTCACCCTAATTGAGTTGCTCGTGGTGATTGCCATCATTGCGATCCTGGCTGCAATTCTGTTCCCCGTGTTTAGTCAGGCTCGCGAGAAGGCTCGGCAGACTCAATGTCTCAGCAACGCTCGTCAAATTGGCTTGGGTGTGGCTCAATACATCCAAGACTACGACGAGCGTGTCCCACCTTTCTGCTGGGGTCAGTTAGTGTGTAGTCCTGTGTCTTGGGGTTCTTTCTGGTTCCGCTCAACCGAACCTTATTTTAGAAACCGCCAACTCTTTGAATGCCCATCTGCAATGAGGACAGGTTGGGGCGGTCGCGGTTGCAACTTCCCAGCAATCGTCAGGGACAATGACACCCGTTGGATGGGAATCAACATCAGTTACGGCTACAACGAGTTCATGTCCTTCAGTTTCAACAGACTCGCTGAGTTTCGGTATCCTGCTAACACTGTCATCTTTGCAGATTCTCGCTGCGTTTACCTTGGTGGACATTGGCAAGTTCAACCTCCTGAGCGCTTCTTGCTTCGCCGAATTGTTTACTCTGAGCCTCGCGGAGGAGACCGGTGCGGTTGTCCGCCTCAAAACGCTACCAACCCACCACCAGACCCCGGAGAGTTCAGCCGACACATGAAAGGCAACACAATCGGTTTCGTGGATGGACATGTCAAGTGGTATCAATGGGGTCGGACTTGGACAGTGACAAGTGGTCGCGGAGACCTAAGGTATTTCAACGATGTTCGTTTCGGCGTGGACTCTCGCGAGTTCTGATGGCTCTTAACGAAGCCATCGGTTTGGAAAGGAGGGGGAGATTATGAAGCGCGAAGTCCCATTGGGCATGGCGATCGTCGTCATTTTGGCAGTCATCGTTATTGCCGGTGGAATCGTCTGGTGGTTGCTAACACGCCAGCCAACTCCTGAAGGTGCTGCTCCGAAGGAATTCATACCCAAACCACCTTATGCGAAAGAAGCACCCACGCCAACTCAGTCCCAACAACCTCAATAAGAGTTTGCCTGAAATCCGAGCGTGAAAGCAAACTCGCCCCTGCCCTCGCCAAGAAAGGTGGGTAGGGGCTTTTTTTTTAGCCACAAGCGCTAACATCCCGACCTTAGCCTTGTAAACGAGGCAATGTGCTAATGGCACTTGACATCGGTTGAAGTTTGCTTAAACTTATTTACGCCAAAGGGGCGGAAGGGCTGTTCGGGGCGGTCCGTTAAATCCTTTTTCAGGGAGGTGTTTAGGTTGACGAAAGATTGGACGCCCCGAGTTTTGATTGTGGAAGACGAGGGGATGGTCAACCGCCTTTATGGACATGCTTTGGAGCAAAACGGTTTCGCTGTCGTTCAGGTCGTGACAGGCGAGGCAGCAATTGAGGCTGCATTGGGGCAACCTTTTGACATTGCTGTCATTGATTTGAGGTTGCCGGGCAAACTGGACGGTCTGACGACTTATCGTGTTCTAAAGGCTATTCACCCGAACATCAAAGGTATCATCATCACTGGCTATGGCAACCGTCAACTCTTAATTGAGGCACTTCGGCTTGGAGTTGACGGTTGGTTAGAGAAGCCTGTGACAGTCACTGACTTGGTTGAAGCCGTGAGGCGGGCAATGTTGTCGGAGACAAGAGATTTCCATCAACACGGATGGCATCCTCCCTCTCCTTCTGACAAGAGCGCCCTTTTGAAACTCTTCCTTCAGATGCTGATGGCAACAACTGTTTCCAATGTCGGGATTTTGTGGTTGATAGACCCTGATGGGCAATACATTCGCCCTCAAATTGTCCTCGGCGAGAAAGTTCCTTCCATCCCGCCAGTCCAATACACTCTGTCAAGCGAGTGGTTGATGACGCTGAAGGTAAAGATGGACGAGACAATCTCAAGTCCTTGCCTTATCGTCCCAGTTCGCTGGCAAGGGGAGACTTTGGGTGCTATTGGGCTTTGTCGGTATAGGCTTTCTGCTGTCCCCTATAGCCAATCGGATTTGCATTACCTTGAGAGGTTCGCTGAGTGGTTGGCTCCGCTTTTGTTGGCTTGGCTTTACCCGGTGGAAGTCTTGACCAATTTGACAGTTTTGTTGGAGTCGCTGACTGGGTTGTTGCACGGGCAAGTTGACCCGACGGAGCAGCATCACCCTCAGCGGTTGAGGCTCATCGTCCGAAAGTTGGGCAAGGCTTTAGGCATATCGCCCAGCAAGTTAGTTCTCTTGGAACTGGCAGCGACTTTGCATGACTTAGGCAAATTGTTCCTACCACCCCATATTCTCTCAAAACCAAGTCAGTTGACAGAAGAGGAGCGTCGTCTTATCCAACAACACCCCATTTATAGCGAACAATTCTTGCGTCGTCTTGGTTTACCTAAGAACATTGCCCTTTGGGTTCGCTGGCATCACGAGCGTTATGACGGTAACGGCTATCCCGACCAAAGGCGAGCCGATGAAATCCCTTTGGAAGCCCAAATCATCTCTGTTGCTGAAACTTTGGACACTCTCTTGTCCCCTCGCCCTTACAAACCACCACTTTCCTTTGATGAAGCCCTAAATCGTATTCGGGAAGAGCGTGGCAAGCAATTTTCTCCTGTCGTTGTGGACACTTTGGAAGAAGTCGCTGAGGAACTCCGTGAACTCCTACAACCACAGTTTAGCGAGCGGGAGAAAGTTTTCAGCGTAGGTTCATAACGCACAAACCCCATTCGTCCCGAACAACTACTCCCGTCAGACTGTGAATGCATGGAGTGCTTAAATTTTGTCCGCAACGACGCCCGTAAGGCAAATGAGTCCCGGCACAGTATTCGGGCAGAACTTTGCCATTGACATTTTGTGCTACGCATCCCGATAGTAAAGTCGGTAAGGCTTTAGCGTGTCCATCAGCGAAACTGACATTGCAACTCCCAAGGTGCCTGCCTTCCAATGCAGGTTCAAAAGGGGAGAAGTTGCATTGATTGCCTGCAGCGACATTCCCGTCATAGCCGAGAACGGTTTGAGAAGCATAACGCAATTCTGTCAACTTAACGGGCTTTTGGGCGACAAGGTTGAAGTGTGGAGCATTTCCAGAAACGAAAACGGCAGAGTTTAAGGCGTAACTGCCTCCGCCTCCCTTTCCACTCCCGCATTCCCCTCCTGTCAAGCCTATCGCTTCCGCGTAACTGCTTGTATCGTAGGCATTGGGTTCAGTTGGGCATGCTAATATGCGACGGTCACCAAGGAAGGGTAAAATTGCGGAACCGACACTGACGAAGCAAGGTCTCCCGAAAGCATCTATGGCTTCATAACCGCTCATGGGCAAAGTTTCGTCCCAATCTTGAGCGTATTGGAGGGTAGCCATTGCTATTTGTTGGAGGTTGCTCAGACAAGCAGTTTGCCTTGCCTTCTCCCGACTTTGAGCCAAAATGGGCAACAGCAATCCAGCAAGAGCGGCAATGATTGCTATGACAACCAACAATTCAACGAGGGTAAAACCTCGCTTCATCTCTATCACCGCCGAAAATTTTGCTGTCATTTTAGGCGAAGGGACATAAAAGGGCTTGATCATGTCCTAAAACCACCTACGCTAATGGCTATATCGCCCTTCCATTTCGTCCACACGACTCTAAGTCGGTGTCTAAGTAACAAAGCCTGCTAAAGCAGGCTAACATGACTGGAGGGCGCATCTCCCGATGCGCCGAAAATTTTTCGGCAGTGCAGGAGCACTGCCCTCCAGAAAAACTGTTCGCCATTCGCTACTCACTATTCGTCATTCGTTGTCTTCCCGAGAGAGTGTTCTAAAATTACTCATGCCACTGGCTTCAGCCAGTGGTTGATGACGAACTTTTAAAGCGCCGAATTTATTCGGCGAAAATTTGGAGGACATGGCTCCCGCTATGCCGAAATTTTTTCGGTCGGGCAGGAGCTCGACCCTCCAAAGGTTGGCAAAACTGGAGGGCGCATCTCCTGATGCGCCGAAAATTTTTCGGCAGTGCAGGAGCACTGCCCTCCAGAAAAACTGTTCGCCATTCGCTACTCACTATTCGTCATTCGTTGTCTTCCCGACCTGCCGATTTGATGACTTCATAATTTGCCGATAAGTTCGGCTTGGCAGGAGCCTTGCCCTTCTTATTTCTCGTCCCTTGTCCCATGCCCATCATCTCGTTCCGTTCCCGTCCCTCGTCCCGAGCCCCCGTCCTGTTTTAAGTCGGAGTTCAGATTTTTGCGTCATCAACTGTGGGCTAAATCTTTTAGCGTGAATTGTTTTGTTTGCGTTATCAATGTGGGCTAAGCCTATAGCAAAAAGTAGCAAATTGGAACTTTTAGAACGCTCTCGCAAGGGCTTGAGCCGAAAGAAAATTAGTGCCACAATTATTGCGTCCCTGAGGCGATGAGAGAAAAGGGGCGTGGGCTTTGTGGTTGGGAAAACTTTACAAGGAGGCGAAGGGGCGTGAGCAATGAGAAGCAGATGAAAGTTCAGGACGGCTACTTGAATTTCCTGAGAAGGGAACGAATCCCTGTGGCGGTGCATTTCTTCACGGGGATGCAACTGAGGGGTATCGTGCGGGGATTTGACACTTACACTTTCGTTCTGGAACTTGAAGGGACGAACAAGCAAGTCCTCGTCTTCAAGCATGGCGTGCTGTATGTTGACCCGATGAGACCTGTCGGGGACATTGTTGGTCGGTTAATGGCGGAGGCTCAACAAGCGGAACAAGCCCGCCAAGCGCAACAACAAAACAAGCAACAGCAGCAACAACAAAAACGACCCCGCCAGCAAGCACCTGCCGAATCTTAGGGGCAAATTCAGGAACAAGTGAGGTGATGAGTGTTGGTCGTTCCGTTGCTTTTTGTCAAGATGCACGGGCTTGGCAACGATTTTGTCGTGATCGGTGCGCTGGACGGTATGCCGTTGCGTGAAGATGAGTTGAGCGAATTTGCCTGCTTCGTTTGTGACCGCCATTTCGGTGTGGGCGCTGACGGTGTTATCTGGATTTTGCCTTCTGAGAACGCCGACCTCAAAATGCGGATTTTCAATCCCGACGGCAGCGAGGCGGAGATGTGCGGGAACGGAATTCGTTGTGCTGCAAAATGGTTCTACGACCGAGACTACGCCAAAGGCGAAACCATCTGGGTTGAAACTCTGGCTGGGCTCAAAACCGTTTGGGTTCAGGCAAAGGAAGGGAAAGCAGTTACTGTCACCGTTGACATGGGAGAGCCAATTTTCAATCCCATGCAAATTCCAACGACTTTGGGTGACGGCAGGGAAGTGATAGGAATTCCACTGACCATTGATGGCGTGGAGACTTTTACGGTCAGTGCCGTTTCTATGGGCAATCCCCACTGTGTCGTTTTTGTAGACGATGTTGAAGGTTTCCCTGTTGAAAGGGTTGGACCGAAAATTGAGCGTCACCCTGCTTTCCCTCAGCGGACGAATGTTGAGTTCGTGCAGGTCATATCCCGAAACGAACTTAAGGTCAGAGTTTGGGAACGAGGTGCTGGATTGACCCTCGCTTGTGGGACAGGTGCTTGCGCTTCCTTAGTCATCGCTGCTAAAACTGGTCGGGCTGAACGAAAAGCAAAGGTTCACTTGCCAGGGGGGACACTGACCATTGAATGGCGGGATGACAACAGGGTCTACATGACTGGACCTGCTGTTGAAGTTTTTCGTGGGGAACTTGTTTGGGAGAGCAACAATTGAATTAAACCATTACGAGAGGAGGTTGGGAGATGCCGAAGCCGTCACAGCGGATGGAGAAACTTGGTCCTTACCTGTTTTCTGCTATTGGAGCGAAGGTTCGTGAGTTGAAAGCGAAGGGCATTCAAGTCATCAGTTTGGGGATTGGAGACCCAGATGTCCCAACCCAAGACCCAATTGTGCTTGAACTCATTCGTTCCGCAACAGATGTCAACGACCCTGACAGGTTTCGCTACGGTAGCGATTGGCCGCTGGATGTTTTTCCAAAAGCAGTCTCCGAGTATTACCGAAAGAGGTTTGGTGTTGATATTGACCCTCAAAGCGAAGTAGTTCCGTTGATTGGTTCAAAGGAGGGCATCGCTCACATCGCACTTTGCTACCTTGACCCCGGTGATGTCGCCTTAGTCCCTGAACCTGGCTATCCTGTCTACAAAATCGGTGCTTTGCTGGCGTTAGCGGAAAGTTACCCAATGCCTTTGCTTCCCGAAAAGAACTGGACTCCAGATTTTTCCGCTATCCCCTCGGGGATTTTGAAGCGGGCTAAATTGCTTTGGCTCAACTATCCTAATAACCCTACAGCCGCTTGTGTGACTCTTGACTTCTTTGCGGAAGCGGTAGCATTCGCCAAAGAGCACGGTTTGCTAATTTGCCACGATGCAGCATATGTTGACATCACCTACGATGGCTATATTGCTCCGAGCATTTTGCAAGTTCCCGGAGCCAAAGAAGTTGCCATTGAGTTTGGTTCGTTGAGCAAACCTTTCGCCATGACAGGTTGGAGGATAGGCTGGGCAGTCGGTAACCCAGAAGCCGTTCGGCTCTTGGCGACCGTCAAAGACAACATTGACAGTGGCATTTTCCGACCAATTCAAAGGGCTGGCGCTAAAGCCCTTCAAATTTGGTGTCAAGACCCATCAATTATTCGTCCTGTCGTTGACACTTATCAAAGGCGTCGCGATTTTGTGCTGAATGCCTTGAGGGAAGCAGGCATATCCCCATCAACGCCTAAAGGTAGCCTTTACATTTGGTCACCCATCCCAGAAGGCTTTTCTAACTCACAGGAGTTTGCAACCTTCTTGTTGGAGCGAGCCCATGTCGCCGTTACACCAGGAGGCGGTTACGGTCCTGCAGGTGAGGGTTACTTCCGAATTTCCCTTACCTATCCAGACAGCGTGATAGAAGAAGCGATGAAACGAATTGTTGATGCCTTGAAACGGGATTAAGCAGCAATGGGTTGAGTCACTGAAGTTCAGGGTTTTGCCGGTTGCAAAGCGCTTTGCCATTGTTCGCTTTCCTCGCTGGGTGCAGGGATGAACCGTCCCCACGCACGAGCGTAAATGATTGCCTGTTCGTCATGGATTTCACTGGCAACCTCCCACATTCGCTTTTGCTTACGGACAAGGTAGCCGACTACTTCCACTGTGTGTCCGACCGGCAAAGGTTTCAGGAAGCGGACAGTTATTTCAGCGGATAGGGCAAATTGTCCCGTTGCAGCGTAGATTGCCCAAACCATCGCTTCATCTAATAGGGCAGTAATGATGCCACCGTGAACTATGCCTGGGAAGCCGACATGTTTTTCAGTTGGTATAAAGGTTGCTCTAACTGTCCCATTGACGACCTTAAACCTAATACCCAACCTTCCCAATCTTGTCTCGCCACACACAAAACATTGCCGATAATAGGGGAGCATTTGCTCGCTCTTCTCCATCTCTTCCACCTCCACTCATCAAAGGATAACGCTTCCTTCAAAGGCTTGACGCCGTGCTTTTTCGTCGCTATAATGCCATGCGCCGCTGCAAACAGGATAGCAGAAAAAGCCCATGAGTGTAAGGAGGAGTGAGTAGCCATGGCGAAGGCAAAATTTGAGCGAGTTAAACCCCATGTCAACATCGGCACAATCGGTCATGTTGACCATGGTAAGACGACTTTGACCAGTGCAATTACTTTGGTGCTCTCAAAGCGAATTGACCCAAACACAGGTCGTCCTCTGGCACAATACTTGCGCTATGAGGACATTGACAAAGCGCCTGAGGAAAAGGCTCGTGGTTTGACCATCAACATCGCCCATGTGGAGTTTGAATCTTTCAAGCGTCACTATGCCCACATTGATTGCCCAGGTCACGCCGACTACATCAAGAACATGATTACGGGAGCAGCACAAATGGATGGTGCTATTTTGGTTGTCAGCGCACCTGACGGTCCTATGCCGCAGACCCGCGAGCATGTTTTGCTCGCCCGACAGGTCAATGTCCCTTACATCATCGTCTTCATCAACAAGACCGACATGATGGACGACCCTGAACTAATTGACTTGGTTGAACTTGAAGTTAGAGACTTGCTGACCAAATATGGTTTCCCCGGCGACGAAGTTCCGGTCATTCGCGGCAGCGCCTTGAAAATCCTTGAATGCGGTTGCGGTAAGGAGGATTGTCAATGGTGTGGTGCTGTTTGGCAATTGGTTGAGGCAGTGGATGAATTCATCCCGATCCCTCAGCGACCTGCTGATTTGCCATTCCTAATGCCCGTTGAAGATGTTTTCAGCATCGCTGGTCGTGGAACTGTTGTGACTGGGCGAGTTGAAAGAGGTATCTTGAAGCCCGGTGAAGAAGTTGAAATTGTCGGCTTCTCTACAGAGCCGCGTAGAACAGTGTGCACTTCAATTGAGATGTTCCGCAAGGTTTTGGATGAAGCACAACCTGGCGACAATGTTGGTTTGCTCCTTCGCGGCGTTGACAAGAGGGAAGTCAGGCGAGGTCATGTCATCGCTAAGCCAGGCTCCATCAAGCCTCACACTAAGTTCCGAGCCCAAGTTTATGTCCTGAGCAAGGAGGAAGGCGGTCGTCACACCCCCTTCACTTCAGGTTATCGCCCTCAGTTTTACTTCCGAACCACCGATGTAACTGGAGTCATCACTCTGCCACCCGACATCCAGATGGTCATGCCCGGTGACAATGTGGAGTTTGATGTTGAACTGATTTACCCTGTCGCCCTTGAGGAAGGTCTGAGATTCGCTATCCGAGAAGGTGGACGAACCGTCGGCGCTGGCATCGTCACCAAGGTTCACGAGTGAAACCTTACTAAAAACGAGGGCAAGGGCTCTGCTTAGTCAGCGGAAAAGAATCTGCGTGAGCATAGTCCCTTGCCCTTTCGTGTTTTACGACGCTGAATTTGCATGCTTTCATTCAATCACAACGACCTCATTAGTCGGGAAGAAGAAGTGAATGAGCAGCAATGTGAACAGGATGAAGGTATTGCCGATTATCATGCCCATCATGAATGGTCTGAAGAAGTGCCACAACCTGATCCCACCAAACCACATGACCATCGCTTTCGCCAACCAACCGAGGAGCATACTGAAACCGTAACGGTCTCCGAACCAAGGGACGGCGTTTGCTGCAGCGAACCCGATTGGGTGGAAAGGCCACCAGAAAAATTGCCAGCGCATCCATGCAAGGAAGAAAGTTACGATCGCACCACCGAGCAACGAGAAGTAATGCCAAGTCGGCATTCTCAAATCCTGAGCCGAACGAGTCAGAAAATCGTTAGCGAGCCATTGAGGATAACCCCTTGTCCACCAACCCATCTTCGGCACAGTCGTAGTGTAAAGGATTCGCAAACTCGTCGGGTGGCAAACCATCATGGACACCACAGTTGATGCAAGCATTAACTTGAAGACTTGCCGCTGGTTCAAACCTTCAGATTGAGCGATTTTGAAGGCTTGAAGGGCTTGAGGCATCAAGCATGTAGCGGAGTCGCTGAACTTTGAATGCACCATCGTCAATCCAGAAATGCTCGGTGCACCAATTAAATCACGCCCGAAAAATCGCAAAAGAAAGTTGACGGGCGAAGGTGTCCAGAAGACGAACAAGCCTGCCTCCGCTACCATTCTTGCGGTCATGGTGCGCCAAATGTAGTGAATTGCGAACAAGGCAATTGCCCAGTGTATTGCAGTGCTGAAGTTTACAGTCCACACAACGAGAAAGAACACGCAAATTCCCAACATGATGAGCAAATGCCTGTATGGCAGTGGTGCTGTGTTTGGGTCGGGGCGAATTCCTCGCCAAGCCTGAGCAAAGACATCCCGCAGGTATTGACGGGCAACCCACATCTGCAAAGCGAACAAGGCAAACAAACCCCCAATGGTTTGCATCTCTAAAGGCTGCTGGTGGTCGGTCAAACCCATCGCCGAACGAACAACCATTTGCAATCGTCTCACAACGAAGGCGAAGAACCAGAAACTGAAGCCGACATCGGAAGGGATTAGGTAAGTGACGCCAATCATGTCAAAATAGATGTTGAAAGGCGTGTAGTTGAGGACATCAAAAGGTCGCCCCTGAAAAATTGCGCCCCAGTTGGGGTAGATGTTGATGTTGGGGAAGTAGGGGAAGTAGATGTGGAGAGCCCTGAAGGTGAAAACGAAAACGGGTATGATGAAGCCAAACCAAAAAAGCAAGTTTCGCCCCATAGCAGTAAGTCGCCGCTCATCCGCCACCTCTACCGGAACTTGAGCCAAAGGGAAAGAGAGTTTTTCGTGCTCAACCCATTGCTTGCGAAGCAAGGCTGCGATGAGGATGTGCGAAACAAAAAGCGCAAGGTAAAAGAGCGTCCAAAGAACCAATGGAAAAATCCAAGGTTGCCAAGGTATTCTTGCGCCTTCAGGCATCCCCTCAAAGACCCAAGCAACGGCGCCACTTCTCGGGTCTTTTGAAGGGACTGCCCAGTCGGGTATGTATTGAAGCCAGTTTAAGCCCTCATACTGAAGCAGCGCCGGCATGTTCCTCGGGCTTGAGAAGTAGACTGGCGATACCACGCCCAAGTAAAGGTAGTTGGAAAACTGTTGCCCAGGAATTCCCGTCATGATGAGGACGGTGCAGTAAATGAAGAGCAACTCGGTGCGGCTGAAAAGGGGCTTCCCGAAGAAGTAGCGCCAAATCGGGTTGATGAGGGCAAGGAGCATCACTGGGAACAATGCACAGCGAGGTAAGTGTCCCGTCCCAATCAAGTCGTAACGCAAAAATGCAGAATAGCAACCTGCGATGGTGATGCCGACGACGAGCAAGAAACCAATTACAGTGGCTTTGACAGTTACACTTTCCACTTCCTCCACTATTCGCCTTTCAACCCTTAGTTGCCATTCCTGCATCGCCATAAATTCTGGGCGCTTATCAGGCGAGACGCCCTACACCTCCTTTGCCTTCCGTTTTTCGCATGGTAGCATCCATTATGTCGCAAGGATTGGAATCGCAATGACTCTACCAGACTAAACTCAAAAGCCAACCGATCCAACCTAACTTGACCGCCATGCCGAGCAAACGCCCAAGGACTGTCCCGAAGGCTGCCCGTGCAGCGTCACTTTGAGGTCGTTTGTGGCGATTTCTTTCCCAAAAGTAGACAGCAGCGTAACTTCCTGTAAATGCTCCTGCAACACCCAAAAGTGCTGACCCTAAGAAGCTGCCGACACTGCCGATAAACCCACCAACCATTGCCCCGCCAAGCCCACCGACCCATGCCATTAACATGCTCCCTTTACTTGCCCCAAACCGCTTAACCAAAATCCCAGCAAGCAAATTATCGGCGAGTTCAACCAACAAGCAACCGACAAATGTGCCTAAAAGCGTCCAACCCGAAATTTCCGCAAAGCGTGTGGAGAGCGAGAAAATGGCTAAACCAAGCCAACTCAGAAATGTTCCGGGAAAGCCCAGCACGACAGCGATAGCACCTAAGACCGAAAGCAAGGAGACAAACAACTTGAGCACGAGCATCCAATCCATTTCCATCACTCCACTTCCAAAAGCAAATTATCAAGCGGCAAAAATTGAACCTTGAGCGAAAGCCTCCGAATTTCGCCCATCTCCATTCGTCTCACGGTGATTCCGTCGCACCAAGCGAAGAAAATCCCGCCAGTGCCATTCGGGTTTGCGTGGATGATAACATTGTCAAGCCCATCTTCAGGCTCAACTTTGTTCAAGGTTACCTTTAGAGCCAACCCCGTCTTGGAGTTTGAGACGCCCAGATTTGAAGCGCTGCCAGTTGCGGGAAGGGGAGTTTGAGCGGATTGGAAAACTCGCTTGTCCTCGTTTATTTCCGCAAAGACCCATCCCTTCTGGGTGCGGGCAAACCATTCGTTTGCACCAGCGAAGTTCAAGACAGTGGCTAAGAACCCATTCATTGAGGGGAAAGGGCGTTCAGCGAGCAAGTTTACATCCAACACCAAAGCGTCTGCCTCTATTCGGTGAACAACCTGATAACTCAGCCCACAAGCCCATCCTTGTTTGTCCTTCAATTGCCCAACGACCGAAACGAGACGGACTTCTTCGCTCTTTTGCTCGTTGACTTTTGGGTTTCGTTCGTTCTGGCTCCCGACGACCTCATATCGTTCGGGTCGTAAAATTCCCCAATCCGTGTAAATCGCCATGCCCGTCAGCCTTGGGACTTCAATTTCGGGATGGCGAAAGAGGCTTAGCAAGCCACCAGATTGCGGCTGGAAAACGATATGCCACTGAAAGGCTTTGGTGGCTTGTCGTGTTTCAACCAGCGAAAGCGCAGCCAAAAGGGCAAGGATGAGCGAAAACAAAACTCGCCTCATTTGAACCCACCTCATCTCGGTTTGCGTTTTCACTTTGCTGCGACAAAATCCTGCTAATGAAACTTTAACCCAACCGCAGGCAAATTTTGAAGGCAGTGTTAAATTTCGTCTAAGACGCAGCGAAGGGTGATGAGAATGGAACTCAAAGCGCTCAAGCAAACAGTAGGCATGGTCGTTCCAGTTTGGTTCCCTCCCAATACCCCATCCGAGCAGGTGGAAGAGTTGCTCCTTGCCACCTTGAGGGACTGGGAGATTTTCCTGCTCCCTGAACGGGTTGTCATCGTTTTGGATGGATGCGAGTGGTGTTTGAAACCCATAAAGCGAATTCAAAAAGCCCTGAGGGGCAAAGGATGGAGCATCACGCTGCTTGAGCGAAATTTAGGGAAAGGCGGTGCTGTTGTGGCTGGGACGGAGAAGTTGATTGCTGTCGCCGAACCCAGATACATCGTCGTCCGAGATTCCGACAATGACCATTGGCTCACTGACCTTCCAAGATTATGGCAACTCGCTCAACTGATGGAACGGGAAAGGCAAACCGAGCACTTCATCGTCATCGGTCGCCGTAACGCCCTGCAATTTCCGATGAGTTTCACAAGGGGCGAATGGGAACGAATTACCGACGAAGTTTTGTTGGAAGCGGCAAAGTTTGCTTTGGCGAAAAAGGGGAAAATGCCTGACTTGACTTATTGCGCCTTTCACACTAACGAACCTCCCGATTTCATGTCGGGCTATAAACTGTTCACGGTCAAGTCCGCAAAATTCGCCTGTCAAGCCGTGAAAGATGAACACAAAAGATTCCCCGAACTTGACCTGATGCGATACGGTTGGGAAGGAGTGCCCTGCCTTTCAGTCCTCTTGACAGGTGGTCTTATCGGCGAAGTTACAAGGATGACATATCGCCGCCAACCAGTGACGGGCTATGGAGACCAAGCCAGCGCTGACCTTTACGGTCGCCAAATCCTTTACGCCCTTCAGCGCTGTGGGCTCAAGGGTGAACCTGCGAGAATTTTGTTTGACAACGCAATTCGCCGTTCCCTCCTTTGGACTCAGCAACCGCAACGGGACACCCTTCTTGAAGTCCGTCGCCGACTCTTAACGCAGTTGGACGCTTTTTCGGAAATCCCCGACGAAGGTTCTCGTTTCTTCTGAGCAAAATTTGCCTTGTGTGGCACAATTTTACCTGCAAATCAAACCGTTGGCTCGGCTTTCAATTCGCCTTTCGGCGAGACAAACAAGGAGGGATGGGAACAGATGAGTTGGCTCAAAAGGTTGTGGCAGTCGTTCTATGACAATTTTGTCTCGCATGTCCTCGTTGTCCCTGAACGAGACCCAGCAGCACGGACGGGATTTTTCGGTTGGTTGGAAATCGTCCTTTGTTATCCCGGCGTCCATGCTATTTGGCTTCACCGAATTGCCCACTGGCTTTGGGAACTTAGAGTGCCTGTTTTGCCCCGCTTAATTTCCCACATCAACCGCTTCCTGACCAACATTGAAATTCACCCCGGGGCGAAAATTGGCAAAGGTGTCTTCATTGACCACGGTGCTGGGGTCGTCATTGGCGAGACGGCGGAAGTCGGCGACAATGTGACCATGTATCAAGGCGTTACCCTCGGCGGGACGGGGAAGGAACGAGGGAAGCGGCACCCAACTATTGGCAACAATGCGGTCATTGGCGCTGGGGCGATTATTCTGGGCAACATTACTATAGGCGACAACTCCCGCATTGGCGCAGGTTCGGTTGTTGTCAAGTCCGTGCCACCAAACGCAACCGCTGTTGGTGTCCCAGCCAAAGTCGTCAGCATTAATGGTGTTCGCGTTGAACCTTTGGAGCACCACAAAATCCCTGACCCTCAACTTGAAATGTTTCGGCAGTTTCAGGCTGAGTTGGATGAGTTGAGGAAACGGGTTGAAGTTTTGGAAAGAATTCGCGCCTCCGATTTTGTTGACGAACCTGAGCAAAGTGAGTGAGCCAAGATGAGCGAACAAAAGACTGTTGCTTGGCTCTGTGACGAAGAGGGCAACCCTTTGGACGACCATCAAAAAGCATTGGCGACCTCGGACGATGCCAACTTGATCATCAACGCTGGTCCAGGTTCAGGGAAAACTCGGGTTTTGGTCGCTCACTACCTTCACTTGCTGATGACGCGTGAAGACTGGGACATTGAATCCGTCGTTGCCATCACCTTTACCGAGAAGGCAGCAGCGGAGATGAAAGAGCGGATAAGCCGTATCCTGTTGAGAGTGAGGCGAGTGGCACAGTTGCCTCAATGGCGAGAGCGCGCCGCAGAGATACTTGAGCACCTACCCGAAGCGCCTATCGGAACAATCCACAGTTTCTGCGCTCGTTTGCTACGACGCTTCGCCCTTGATGCCGATGTTGATCCCTCCTTCCGCATCCTTGACGAACTTGAAGCCCAGACTTTACGGGGAAGGGTCTGCGAAAGATGGCTCTGGCAGAAAATCTCCTCCCCATCGCTTCATTCCGAAGATGCCCAAAAAGTCGTGGGGCACTGGGGCTTCAAAAAAGCAGCAGAGTTGCTCAGCAAGATGTTGGGACTTCGTTTGCTCGTTGAGTATCGCAAGGCAAAATGCGAACCGATTATTTGTCGCATCGGTGAGTTGACGGATGCGGAAGAAGCCCTTGAAAGGTGCTACGAAGGGGTCGCTAAGGCTTACGATGACGAGAAGGCTAAAACCAACGCTTTGGATTATGACGATTTGCTACTGCGGGTCTGGAAGTTGTTGCAGGGTAATGAGATGGTGAGAAGGCAAATTCGCGCTATACACCGTCGCATTTTGGTTGACGAGTTGCAGGACACAGACCGAGTTCAAGTTGAAATCTTGAGGCTGATTTGCGGTTGGGATGAAAAAGAGCCGACGGGCATCCTATTTTTCGGCGTCGGAGACAGCCAGCAGTCAATCTACGGCTTCCGAAACGCTGATGTGAGCGTTTTCAACGAACTTTGGAATAAGGCTTCAATTTACTACGGTTGGCGTCGTGCCCGACTTGACAAAAATTACCGAAGCGCCCCATCAATTGTCAGACTCACTAACTACGCTTTTGAGCGGATTTTCACTGTCAGCGGGAAAGCCGACGAGGTTGAGCAGCGGGTGAGGATGCCGCTTCAACGCATGGAGTCTGTTCGCTCCGGAACCGAAAACTTTTCACCCGTTGAATTCGCTTTCTTTAAGGTGATCGGAAAAGTGGGCGAATGGCAGAGGTTAAGGATTGAAGCGGAGTGGATAGCAAGGCGCATCCTTGAACTTCACAAGGAAGGCATAGCCTACAGGGACATAGCGGTGCTCTTGCGGGAACTTGTCAACTCCACCGTCTATGAAGACGCCCTGCGCCGTCATGGCATCCCATACCACATCATTACGGGCTACGGGTTCTTTGAGACGATGGAAGCGAGGGATTTGCTCGCTTTCCTTCAAGTCCTATCCGAACCCGACAACGATGTCGCTTTGGCATCTTGGCTTAGGTCGCCGATGGTTGGTGTCAGCGACGAAACTCTGTTTCGGGTTTTCAGTCAGAATTCCTCAAATTCGTGCAACCCTTTGGAAAACATCCCAAACGATTTGCCCCATTCCGAGCAAGAGAAACTTCAGCGGGCAAAAAAGTTACTTGACGAAGCGAAGGCGAAAGTTGACCAAGTGAGCGTCCGCGAATCGCTTGAGTGGATTGTTCGGGAAACGAGTTACGATGCGATAGCGGCTGCTCTCCCTCAAGGTCGGCAGCGGTTGGCTAACATCCGAAAATTCGTCCGATTAGCCCAACAACTTAGCGAGGATTTAAGGTTGAACATTAGAGGGCTGACGAGATACGCGAAAGCGCTGCTGGAAGGCGAAGTCCGCATCGGTGAGCCACCCTTAGCGGGCGCAACCGCCGACGCAGTTCAAGTCATGACAATTCACGCAGCAAAAGGATTGGAGTTTCCCGTCGTCATCGTGCCAATGTTAGGTGAAGTTAAAGCACCGGGAGGTTCAGGCGAAATTCTGGTGGCAACCCCAGACAAGGGCATCGGGGTGAGACTTCAAGATGAGGCAGGAAGCAGTCTGAAGAGAGAAGACGAGCGGATGAAGCGCTTCGTTGCCGTTGACAAAGTCCGACAAATTCGCGAGAGAGCGGAATCGGAAAGGCTGCTTTTCGTCGCTTGGACGCGAGCGAAGGACAAACTCATCCTCGTCGGGACGGAAAGCGAGGGGCAAAAGAAGCAAAGCCAGCAAAGTGGTTGGGCAAACTGGCTTCAACTTGTCGCCAACACTTTGCAAGTGCCTGTGGGGGAGAAGCGAGATGAGCCTTTCAATGTTGATGGTGTTTCGGTTTGGCTGAAGGGCGAAACGATGGGCGCCGATGAAGCCCGTCAAAGGGGCAAAGAGTTCAGCCAGATAGAAACTGAGGCGGTGAAATGGCTTCATGAACCCGATTCCATCCCAAGCCTTGAAGCACCTAAATTTGACCTGCCCGACTTTAAGCCGTCAGTTTTGAGGCTGAGCGTCACTGACTTGATTGAAAAGGACTTGCAGGCAAGTCCAAAAGCCTTTGCTGGAGAACAGACTCTGCTCCCGCAAGAGGCTGGTCTGATCGTCCACTATTGCCTTCAGCGTCAAGTCATTTCCCCGATGGACGAACAAATCAAATGGATTGCATTGGCTGTCGGCGCAGATGCCAATTCTGCCCTTGCAAAGGCGAGCGATTTGAGAAGGTTCGTGGAAAACGCTGCTAAATCGTCAGCATGGCAGCAAGCCCTGAAAGCACCTGACAGGTGGCACGAGTTGGATTTCAAAGTTTGGCTTGATGGCGAACCATCCGTTGAACTCACAGGACGATGGGATTTAATCGCAAAAGGCGACGAGTGGCTGGTCGTTGATTTCAAGACCGATTTGATCAACAGCGCAGAAGAAGCGAAACATCTCGTTGACGAGCGATACTTTGTCCAAGCACAAGCCTACGCCCTCGCTGCCCAAAAAGTCTTTGGCACCGATTTTGTGAAAGTTGTCTTTGTGTTCGTGAACTCAGCCTATCCACACGAAGTCGTCCTTTGTTTCACACATGAAGATTGGGCAAACATCGCTGAATCCCTGCGCCAAAGAGCGCTCAACCTCGCAGGAGTTTGCTAAGCAGAAATTCGGGGCTTACGCCCCTCCTACAAGCGTTATTGTCGTCGTCGCTGGTAGGAGCGCCGTAAGGCGCGAATTTTTGTTCGGGGCTAACGCCCTCCTACTTGTCTCACTTTACGACCCACGCCATCGGGTTTGCTGGTCCGTGACCCTTGCCTAAAGGCAACGCTTCCTTGATTGCTGCGGTGATGAATTCCTTTGCCTGTTTGACTGCTGCTTTTATGTCAAGTCCCGCTGCCAGACCCGCAGCGATTGCCGAAGCGAAGATGCAACCCGTTCCATGAGTGTTCTTGGTTTGGTATCTTGATGCTCTGAACTCAATGAACTCGTTGCCGTCATAGAGTATGTCAACGGACTCTCCCATCCCTTCAAGGTGACCGCCTTTCACGACGACGAACTTTGGACCTAACTCGTGCAATCGCTTCGCTGCTTCCCGCATTTCTTCCAGCGAACGAATTTCCATGCCAGTCAAGGCTTTCGCCTCGTGGAGGTTCGGGGTGATGACTGTAGCCAGCGGGAAGAGTTTGGTCTTCAAGGCGTCAATTGCGTCCGGTCTCAAAAGCGGCGCTCCGCTTTTGGCAATCATGACAGGGTCAACTACGAGAGGGGTCAAATTGTGCTTGCGAACTTGCTCCGCAACAACTTCAATGATTTGTGCGTTCGCCAGCATTCCTGTCTTCACCGCATCGCAACCGATGTCGGTCACGCAGACCTCAATTTGCTGGGCGACAAATTCTGGTGGCAGTTCTATGACACCGTAAACTCCGGTCGTATTTTGAGCCGTCAGGGCAGTTATCGCTGTCATCCCGAAAGCACCCAAAGCCGAAACAGTCTTCAGGTCGGCTTGTATCCCCGCGCCGCCCCCTGAGTCTGAGCCGGCGATGATAAGCACCCTCGGCACTTTCATTGTGGTTCACCCCTTGACAGATTTGAGTTTGCCAACAGGACGACCAAGTTATCTCGGTGAATGACTTCAGGCTTCCTTGCTGCCCCTAAAACTCTTGCCACTCTGTCCGTCTTCATCCCCGCAATCCTTATGACATCATCGGAGTTGTAATTGACTATGCCCTTTGCGAACTGACATCTATATTCGTCTACCAAAGCCACAACATCGCCCACCTCAAATTCGCCTAAGACGCTTATGACGCCTGCGGGAAGGAGGCTACTTCCGTGAGCGATTATGCTTTGCCTTGCCCCCTCGTTGACAATGATCTGCCCTTTCACCTTAGGCGCAAACGCCAACCATCTTTTCCTCGCCGGCAAATTCCTTATCGGGATGAATCTCGTTCCCAACTGCTCGCCTTTGACGATTCTCGGGACGACATTGGGTGTCCTTCCGTTCGCCAGAACCATCGTGATTCCGCAGTTCATGGTGATTTCAGCCGCTTGAAGTTTTGAAATCATCCCACCAGTCCCGAACTTCCCTGCCTTACCTGCACTTTGCCAGACCAAATCGTTGAGTTCGTGGATTTCTTGAGCCAAGTAAGGCGCACCTTTTGGCGGCTTGATGTAAAAGCCGTCAACATCGCTCAGCAAGATGACCATATCCGCATCAGTCACCAATGCTGTCAATGTAGCAAGTATGTCGTTATCGCCGAACTTGATTTCGTCCGTTGAAACAGTGTCGTTCTCATTAACTATTGGCACCACAGACCAACGGAACAGTTGGTGAAAGGTTTGCCGTGCGTTCCTGAACCTTTCCCTGTCCTCAACATCTTCTCGGGTGAGCAAAATCTGTCCTACTTGCCGACCGTAGCGGGCAAAAATTTCGCGGTAGGTGTGCATGAGCAGACTTTGCCCAACCGCTGCTGCCGCTTGCTTTTCCGAAAGGCTGAGCATTGGCTTCAAACCCAAAGCAGCCATACCCGACCTTATTGCCCCTGAAGTGACCAAAACGACCTTATGACCTTCATCGGCTACTTGACAAATTTGCCTGACCAAATCAGCCATGTAGTCAATGTCAAGGTTCTCTTTACCTCCTGTCAGCGTGGAGGTTCCGACCTTCACGACAATCGTTTTTCCCATAGCCCACTCATCACCCCAAAAAGCAGGAATTGGTAGGAGACCTTTCGTTCGCATCTAATGCCGCTCCTACAACATCGTTGTCGTTGGTAGGAGCGCCGTAAGGCGCGACTTTTTATTCGGGGCTAATGCCCCTCCTACAGTTGTCATCGTCGTCGGTAGGAGCGCCGTAAGACTTTTCATTCGGGGCTAACGCCCCTCCTACAAGTTTCATTGTCGTTGGTAGAAGCCTCGTAAGGCGCGACTTTCATTCGGGGCTAACGCCCCTCCTACAGTTGTCATCGTCGTCGGTAGGAGCGCCGTGAGGCGCGACTTTTCGTTAAGTCTCTGCTTTTCGTTAAATCTCTGTCATCTTGTCCTCCCTCTCCGCAAGCCAGTCAGCGAGACTAAAAGTTCGCTTTTTGGATTTTGCCCGCTGAGGAGACAATGATGGAACAAAAGGTCGTAAGTCCAGTGCAGCGATTGGTTCAATTTGATGCGGCGAAAATTCCCAAGACGAAAGCGCCGAAACAGTTACCTCTAACCGGGGGTTTTGAGAATCCACTCGCTTGATGAGTTCCACTGCCACGACATTCCTGTCATCAACGCCTAATGCCTCGCAAACCAAATCCTGAACGATTTTGAGCCCATTGTCCAAGTCACGGCGTTGTGGTGTTTTAAAGAAAAACTCCAACCGCAATTGGAGGAATAACTCGCGGGAGGTTCGGTAGGTTTCAGGTTCGTCAAAAAGCGAAAGGAGAGACCCTTCAAGAGGCTTCAATTGCAACTTCCCTGCCGCTTTCATCCGCTTGAAGGCTTTTTGGAGGTGGGTCTTGTAATGACGAGCCTCTCGGCTCAACACCCACCGTCCATCCCGCTCAGTGTATTGATGGTTGATGCTGGGTGGAAGCGGCAAAATGAATCGCCATTGCATCTACCATCACCGAAAGTAAGTTTAGCGCCCATGCCAAAAGTCAGAAAGGCAGCGAATGGCGACTGGCGATTAGCGACTGGTCAGGGTGGCAACGAAATGACTGTGGTAGCGTCGGGGCTTGACCCGACGGAAATTAAACGACCGTCGCCCATAAAGGGCGACGCTACCAAATTCGTCATCAACTATCGGCTGAAGCCGGCAGCATGTTCAGTCAGTCTTAGAACACTCTCGTTGCGCATTGAAAGTTGTGAGTCAGGGCTTTTCTCCAAACACTCAACCCGCAACTCGCAACCTTCTCAGTCTGTTTCGTAGCCTGCTTTAACAGGCTTCGTCTTTGTAGACAAATTGGGAGGGCAAGGCTCCTGCCGATCCAAAAACGGCAGTGAATAGCGAACAGCGGGTGGCAAGTGGTTTTTTCTGAAGGGCAGTGCTCTTGCACTGCCGAAAAATTTCTCGGCACATCAGGAGATATGCCCTCCAGTCTTTTCAGCCTGCTTTAGCAGGCTTCGTCTTTGTAGACACCGACTTAGAGTCGGTGGACAAATTGGGAGGGCGAAGTTCCCGCCGAGCCAAAAGCGGCAGCGAATGGCGAGTAGCGAATGGCGAATAGCAGTTTGGAGGGTCGGGCTCCTGCCCGACCGAAAGTTTTGGCACGACAGGAGCCGTGCCCTCCGATTTTTTCGCCGAATAAATTCGGTGCTCAGAAATTTCGTCATTAATCCCTCGCTAAAGCCAGTGGCATGGGCAACTTCAAAGCACATTCAATCTGAAAGCAGTGTGAGGGTGTGGTTACAGACAGGCGTGAAAGGCTTTGAGTGAGTGCTAAAATCTCAAAGGCAAAAATTTGTCAGCAGGTAAAACGAGGGCAAGAGAGGTGAAGCCGATGGAACGGCTGAGTTTGGACGGGGTTTGGTGGTTGACAGAGTTTGAATTGGGCGAAGGTGAAAGGCAAAAAGCGTTTGCCCCAAATTTCCCCTTGCCTCCCGAAAGAACCATCCCAGCCCATGTGCCCGGTGTTGTTCACTTGGACTTGATGCGTGCGGGGAAATTGCCAGACCCGTTCTATCGGCTCAACGAACTCGTTGTCCGTTGGGTTGAAGAGCGAGAATGGTGGTATCGGCGTGAATTTGAAGTTTCGGGAGAATTTCTGAGCCACGATGCCGTTGAATTGGTCTTTCACGGCTTAGACACTGCAGCAACTATTTGGCTCAATGGTGAGAAAATCGGCGAAGCGGACAACATGTTCATCCCACACCGCTTTAATGTCAAGGATGTCTTGCGGGAAGGGAGAAACACTGTCGTAGTCAAATTTGATTCGCCTACGAGAGTTGCCGAGGAAAGGGAGCAGCGTTTCGGTCCACTCCACTCATCTTTCTACCGAGCCAGACCCTACTTGAGAAAGGCGCAATATTCGTTCGGTTGGGACTGGGGACCGAGATTGCCCACCACTGGGATTTGGCGGTCGGTTGAACTGTGTGCCTACAATGTGGCTTGTATCCGAAACTTGTGGGCTTATGTCGTCAATTTGAGCGATAACCACCCTTTCGCCCAAGTCAGAGTGGAGGCGGAACTGGATGCCGTCAAGGAGGCAGAGGCGCGGGTCAGGTTCATGTTGCAACATGGGGAACAACAGTTCATCGCCTGCGTCCCTGCAACCCTGCAAACAGGCACGAATATCGCCTATGCTGACATCACCGTCACCAACCCGCATCTTTGGTTCCCAAACGGGTTAGGCGCTCAACCCCTTTACACGCTGCAATGCCAGATTGAAGTCGGCGAAGAGACAGCGGACGAAAAAGTCGTGCGAGTAGGGTTGAGGAAAGTTGAACTCATTCAAGAGCCCGATGACGAAGGCAAAACCTTTGTTGTCCGCATAAACGGCGTGCCCGTGTTTTGCAAAGGCGCCAATTGGGTTCCTGCCGATAACTTTTTGCCCCGAGCCACGAAAGAACGCTACCACGATTTGCTTCAAAAAGCGACTACTGCGAACATGAACATGCTCAGGGTTTGGGGAGGCGGGATTTACGAGGATGAGGCTTTCTACGATGCTTGCGACGAACTGGGCATAATGGTTTGGCAAGACTTCATGTTCGCATGCGCTGAGTATCCTGAGGAGGAATGGTTTCACGAGCAGGTGAAAGTTGAGGCGGAAACGATTGTCAAGCAACTGAGGCATCACCCTTGCATCGTCTTGTGGTGCGGCAACAACGAAAACGACTGGTTCAACTACATGAAGGTCTGGGGGCAAAGGGACAAGTTTTACGGCGAAACAATCTATGCGAAAATCCTGCCTGAAGTCTGTCAACGCCTTGACCCATCACGCCCCTACTGGCAGAGCAGCCCGTTCGGAGGTGCAGACCCTAACTCAATGGCTGAAGGCGACAGGCACAGTTGGGATGTTTGGTTCAGGGAGGACCACACCGCTTACCTAAGAGACACTGGTCGGTTCATAAGCGAGTTCGGCTTCCAAGCCCCACCCAATTGGGCGACCATTGAAACTTTCACTGACCCTGAAGACCGATACCCGAACAGCAAAGTCATGGAGCATCACGACAAAATGGCTGACGGCATCCAACGGATTTACCGCTACATGGCAAACCACTTCAAAGTTCCAAGCGATTTCTCCGATTGGATTTTTGTCGCCCAACTATTGCAAGGTGAAGCCCTTAAGACTGGCATCACCCATTGGAGGAGGCGAAAGTTCAAAACATCGGGAACTTTGTTCTGGCAACTTAATGATTGTTGGCAAGTCGTCAGTTGGAGCGTCCTTGACTATTTCGGTCGCCCGAAAATGGGCTACTACTTCGCTAAACGAGCCTTCTCTCCCCTTTCGGTCACAATTGCCCCAACGAGTCCTCCAAATGTCTGGGTTGTCAACGATTATCTAACGCCAGTTCAAGGCAATATTGTCGTGAAAGTTCAGGACACTTGCGGGGGTGTCATCTGGGAGCGCCGCGAGTCCTTGTCGGTTGAGCCCAACAGTTCTCGTCAGGTCATAACCGTTGACTTGCCGAGAAAATTTGACCCATACAAACACTTGGTTTCGGCGGAGTTTTACCTTCCAAGCGACAAAGGTGAACCTGTAACCTACGATGCCCTTTTCCTCGCACCATACAAGCACATGCTCCTGCCTGAGGCAGATGTGTCGGTTGAAGTTGAGGGGAACGGTAAAGCCTTCACCTTGCGCACCCGTTGTGATGTTTTCGTTAAGGGGCTATGGTTCTGGATTGAGGGTGACCCCGATGCGGTTTTCAGCGACAACGCTTTTGATTTGTTGCCTAACATGAGCAGGCAAATTTCACTGCACCTGTCACGACCGTTGACGCTGAGGGAATTGAGGAAGCACCTCAAGTTTTGGCATTACCGATAAAATCGCATGAAAAGGAGGGACGAAAGATGGGCAAGTTGGAAGGAAAAATTGCTTTGGTTCTGGGAGGAACAGCGAGCGATGGCTACAATTCCATCGGCGCTGCAATGGCTCACTTCCTCGCCGAGGAAGGGGCAATCGTTTTCCCCAACTCCCGAACCCGCGAAAAAGTTGAAGCGACAGTAAACTCTTTAGCGAAAATCAGACCTTACCCTAAGCCTGTGGACATAGACAAACTGACCTTTGACACCCGCGATGACACCGCATTGGAAGCATGTTGCGACTGGATTGAGAGCGAGTTTGGTCCCATTGACATCCTCGTCAACGCTCAAGGAATCTTGAGGCGCTACAACGCTGAGGACATACCTCGGGAGGTTTGGGAAGACATTTTTGACATCAACCTTCTCAGCGTCGCCCGTGCTTGTCAAATTGTCGGCAAGCGGATGTTGCAAAGGAAGCGTGGGCACATAATCAACATCGCCAGCGAAACGAGCCTCAGGGCTGTCCCATATGTGGCTGCTTACGGGACGAGTAAAGGCGGGATTAGAGCACTGACGGCTCAACTTGCATGCGAGTGGGCGAGGCATGGGCTGTGCGTGAACGCAATTGCGCCGGGCGTAATTCCGACAGACCTCAACCGAGCCATCTTGGAGAGAGAACCTGAACGGCTTCAACGCTTCCTGAACGCAACGCCTGCGAATCGTTTGGGAGTTTATGAGGATTTGAGGGAGGCAACCATTTTCCTCACCACTTGCACCAACTATGTCAACGGGATAACGCTGCCTGTTGACGGCGGGATGAGCGTGGTCCTGTTCGCTGCATATTGAGCCAAATCCTGATAGGAAAGTAGTGCTTCATCCATTTTTGATTTTTGGACATGAGCGGGCTAACTTCTGGCAAGCATCCCGCAAGGTGAAGCACCAATGAACATTGATCAGTGCTTCATTCCGAACCTCAACCCACGCCGCCACCTCCCGCCTAAGAGTCTCTATGTTCCCTATCCGCCTATCCAAACACTGCCTTTCCAAAACCGAAATCTCAATCTCTGCCATATTCAACTAACTGCCATGCTTGGTCTCGGATGCAGGTAGAACTTTTGGGCTCGCCAACGAGCCTTCTCTGGCAGCAAGGCCAAATACTCGGCTATTATGAGTGCAGTGGTGCTCAAGTTGTGATTGATAAACATGTTCCAGATTGTAATTGACAACTTTCGGAGTGGGCTAAACAAGTTGTTGCTGATTTGCCTGAATGGATGCCCGAAAACTTCCCAACAAAGTGGGAGAGCCGACCAAATTAGCGTTCCGCAACGGGCGCGGCTATCATTTTTCTCTGGAAAACCTCAGCCCTAAGAAAGCGCAAGTGTCAACTTAACTTGCCGCGAGGTGCAAGTCTATGAACGAAATTAGGCGAATTTTGGCGACTGACTGCGGCAGCACGACGACGAAAGCGATTTTGATTGAGCGAACTGGGGAAGGCTACAGGCTAATAGCGAGGGGCGAAGCGCCGACGACCGTTGAAGCGCCTTTTGATGATGTGACCATCGGCGTTTTGAATGCTATGCGCGAACTTGAAGAAGTTACGGGACGAACCTTGCTGACCGACAACAAAATCCTTCTCCGCTCGTCCCCCGTCCCCCGTCCCCCGTCCCTTGACAATGATGCCGGTGCTGATTTGTATGTTTCCACATCAAGTGCTGGCGGCGGTTTGCAGATGATGGTTATGGGCGTTGTCAAGACAATGACTGCTGAAAGCGCTCAAAGGGCTGCTTTGGGTGCGGGTGCAATTGTCATGGATGTCATCGCCATTGACGATGGTCGCAAGGATTACGAGCGAATTCAGCGAATCCGAAGTTTGAGACCCGATATGGTTTTGCTTGCTGGTGGAACTGATGGCGGAACTGTCATCCATGTCGTTGAACTTGCTGAGTTGTTGGTCGCTGCCGACCCTAAGCCTCGTTTGGGGATCGGCTTTAGGTTACCTGTCATCTTCGCTGGCAACAAAGATGCCCGCAAGGAAATTTTCAAACTCCTTGCTGACCGGTTTGACCTGAGAATCGTTGACAACATCAGACCGACCCTTGAGACCGAAAACCTTGGACCTGCACGGGAAGCCATTCACGAGTTGTTTTTGGAGCATGTTATGCAGCAAGCGCCTGGCTACAACAAGTTGACCACTTGGGTTTCGGCTCCCATCATGCCTACTCCGATGGCAGTGGGCAAACTTGTTGAGGAAGTTGCCCGTCAGTATGAGTTGAATGTCCTCGCCGTTGACATTGGCGGTGCGACGACAGATGTCTTCAGTGTCTTCAATGGAGTTTTCAACCGAACAGTTTCCGCCAACTTGGGCATGAGTTACAGCATTGGTAATGTTTTGGCGGAGGCGGGAGTGGAGAACATCTTGAGATGGGTTCCTTTTGAAGTTGACGAGACGGAACTTCGCAACCGCTTGAGAAACAAAATGATTCGCCCAACGACTATCCCGCAGACGGTTGAAGATTTGCTCATTGAGCAAGCAGTTGCTCGTGAAGCCCTCAGGTTTTCGTTGGAGCATCACAAGCAACTTGCGGTCACTTTGAGAGGTGTCCATGTCCAAAGGACAATTGGCGAAATTTTGACTGCGGAAGTTTCAGGACAGACAATTGTTGACATGATGGCACTTGACTTGATTATCGGCAGCGGTGGTGTCCTTTCCCATGCTCCGAGGAGGTCGCAGGCTGCTTTGATGTTGCTTGACGCTTGGCAGCCAGAAGGGTTCACGCAATTGACCGTTGACAGCATCTTCATGATGCCCCACCTCGGTGTCCTGTCAACAGTTCACCCCGAAGCAGCGATGGAAGTTTTCTGGCGCGACTGCTTGGTCAAGTTGGGTTGGGCGTTAGCACCGAGAGGGGTAGCAAGGGAAGGTGAAGTCATCGGGACGATAAGCATAACGGGCGGACAATACAACATCAGCAACGAACCGATTAGGTTCGGTGAGTTGAAACTTTACCCACTGGACGAGAACGAAACGGTGAGGGTTAGGTTTCAGCCCGTTCGTGGCTTTGACGCTGGTGAGGGAAGTGGCAGGGTAGTGGAGCGAGAAATTTCTGGAGGCGTTGTCGGCTTCATCGTTGACGCTCGCGGTCGCCCGTTGCAATTGCCCAGAGACCCGAGTGTTAGGTTCAAGAAATTGCGTGAGTGGCTGAAAGCCCTTGATGCTTTGCCCCAACGGGCTCAAGCGATTTTGGTTTGACGAAAAAAGACTACCCCTTTTGGGGTTTCCGTGAGCGGCAGTGATGATGTTTGTAGGAGCAGCGTTAGCCGCGAACATCATAGGTTCGCCCATATGTGGCTCCCCCAAACAGCGATGATGTTCGTAGAAGGGGCGTCAGCCCCGAATTCCTCAGCAAGGAGGGAAGAAAGTTGGCGCCTTGCGAACTTTGGGAAAGAGTTTTTTCGGAGGTCGGAAAGGTCGTTATTGGACAGGAGGGGGTTTTGAGGCAGATTTTTGCTGGACATTTGGCAAACGGGCATGTTTTGATTGAAGGCGTTCCGGGGATTGCGAAGACGTTGATGGCGAAAGCATTGGCGAGGGCGCTCGGATTGACTTTCAGCCGCATCCAATTCACTCCCGACCTTATGCCTTCCGATGTGACGGGGACGATGGTCTTTGACATGCAGGCGACGACTTTTCGGTTCAAACGCGGTCCCATTTTCGCCAACATCGTCCTCGCCGACGAAATCAACCGAACGCCACCCAAAACCCAAGCGGCACTCCTTGAAGCGATGGAAGAGCGGCAAGTCACCGTTGACGGAACCCCTCACATGCTCCCAAAGCCTTTCTTCGTCTTGGCGACCTTAAACCCGATTGAATACGAAGGCACTTACCCGCTGCCTGAGGCTCAACTTGACAGGTTTCTGCTCAAAGTCATCGTTGAATACCCAGACGAGGAAAACGAGCGGGAGATTCTCCGTCACGCCCACAAAGGCGTTGACATCCACAGAAGGGTTGAAACCGAAGTCCAACCTGTCGCTGACGCGGAAACGGTCTTGGCTGCTCAATCAGCCGTTGACGCTGTCACCGTGATTGACGAAGTGGTCAACTACATTGCCACATTGGTTCGCCAATCGCGACAACTTTTCGCCGTGAGGTTAGGAGCATCGCCCCGCGCTGGAGTTTACTGGCTGAGGGTCGCCAAAGCGTGGGCAGCGTTGCAAGGGCGAGAATTCGTCGTCCCCGATGATGTCAAAGAGGTTGCTAAACCTGTGCTGCGCCATCGTTTGCTTTTAAAACCTGAGGCTGAACTTGAGGGCTTAACGCCCGATGCAGTCATTGAGGCTTTACTTGACAGCGTGCCTGTCCCCCGTTGAAAAATCCGATAACCCTTGCGAGGGGTGAAGTCTCCTCCATGTTAGTCAAAACTTTTCTGCACTTCCCGAATGTAGGCGAGCGAAGGGAACGAGCGCTGTGGAGGTTCGGATACCGAGATTGGAACGCCATTTTGAACTTGCCTGCACCACCGATGTGGAAGCATCTATGGGGCGATTGGATTAGGGAAGCGGAAGCGTCCCTGAAAGCGTTGGAGGGGTTTAATGCCCACTATTTCGCCCAAAGATTGCCGAAACCTTTCTGGTGGCGAGTCGTGCCCGAGTTCTCTGACTGGACAGTGTTCTTGGATGTTGAGACAGACGGAACCGATAGAATCACCGTGCTCGGAATTGCTGACCGAAACAATTACCGTGCTTTCGTTCGGGGCATTGACGACTTTGACGAGGCGAGGGAGTGGCTTGAAAGCCCAGCAGTTATCGTCACCTACAACGGCAACAGTTTTGACTTGCCCGTGCTGCGGTCAAATTTCCCGAACTGGCAACTGCCACCTTTGCACCTTGACTTGTGCCCTTTGCTTCGCCGTTTGGGTTACAAGGGTGGTCTCAAAAATGTTGAGGCTCAATTGGGAATAGAGCGTTCGCCCGAAACGCAAGGCATGGACGGTCGGGACGCTATCCGATTATGGTGGCAATGGCGCGACTATGGGAGCGAGAAATCGTTGGAACTTCTGCTGAGTTACAACCGCGAAGATGTCACCAACTTGCTCCCACTGCTCGAATTCGCATACCGAAAGTTATGGACGATGGCGGAAGAAGCAGCCAAAATCCCATTGCTTGGGGAAGCCGAGCACGAGAAGGACACAGCGAATTCGCTGTTTAGAGACGGCAATCGCGAGTGAATTAGTTGCGCAACCCGCAGCCTAAAAAGCGACGAAGAACGAAAGGGCGATGAACGGATGAGCGAAAAGGGAACTTGGAAAAAAGCATGTGGGTTGGCAGTAGCAATGGATTTTGGTGGTGGGCTGTTGTCAGTAGCCGTGCCGATGACAGCCGTTCGGCTGCAGGCTGACGCTCAATGGGTCGGAATCATCGGCTCGGCTTCCCTCGCTGGTTACACCGTTTTCTGCTTTTTGGCTCAACCGCTGACCGACCGATGGGGAAGAAGGACGAGCATGATTGTCGGGAGTGTCCTTGTGACATTGTTCTGCGGTCTAATGACTTTGGCGGTTGCTCTTGAATCTTTGTGGCTTCTCGGAGTTGCCAACTTTTTGGCTGGTGTCTTCTACGCCTTCTTTTGGCCGGCAACTCAAGCAATGTCGGGAGTTGGTGTCCCTTCGGATAAGTTACTGTTCGCCCTTCAGGCATACAACCTTTCGTGGAGCAGCGGGCGAATGATTGGAACTGGGTTGAGCGGCGTTTTGTTTGAGCATAACCCCTTGGCGCCCTTCCTGTTGGGGACTTTCGTCAGCGGACTCGTTGCACTCGCAGCGTCCCTTTTGTCGCTTCCCAATGTCAAGGTTGAAACCGAAAACGATGACCCACCAACTCAAATTCCGCCCATCGTCACCGCAGCGCAACTGGGCAACTTCGTCCGTTCCTTCGCTGTGATAGAGAT
>Ga0209393_1000213_pt1 | contig 29842 bp, 26 predicted proteins | sample SSWtaG_2_FD_184117 | JGI IMG/M metagenome (GOLD analysis project Ga0209393, IMG submission 184117) | Hot spring microbial communities from Sandy's Spring West, USA to study Microbial Dark Matter (Phase II) - SSWsed_130316 (SPAdes)... | ecosystem: Environmental > Aquatic > Thermal springs > Hot...
CCGATCTCCGGGTTATGAGCCCGGCGGGATATCCTGGCTACCCTACCCCGCTTCAGCTGGGTAAGCCTAGATGGGACCCGCGCCATATCATTATGTGTGCAAGCATTTAAACATAATCCGTCGCCGACGAGCAGGAGCTGGAGAGGATGAGGAAAGAGGCGGAACACCTCAGCCCGCTCCGGGACAAGCTTCTTTACTGGAGGATCGAGGGGGTGCTGCGGGCCAGCGATCTCGTCGAGGAGCTTATGACCCTAGTAAAGAGGCTGGGGCTTACTAGGCACTCTTGAGACGTCGCAGGTGTTAGTCCAGTAGTAGGATCTCGGGCGGCGAGTTTAGCCTCGGCTGGAGCAGCATCTGGCCCACACCCCTCGAGAGGTAGAGCACTCTACCCTCGGAGAACCTGTAGAGCCCCCTGACGTATCAAGAGTTGGAGTATATTGTCCGCTCGAATATTATGAGTCCGCTGTGGGTGTGTCCCGAGAAGATCGTCGCCCCGCCCTGTATGTGGTCTGCCGTGCTGGAGTTGTGTGCCGCCACGAGGCCGTCGAACCTCCAGACGCCGTAGTGCCTTGACTACCTTCACACAATCCCCTAAAGCCTCCCAACGGGCGTCGAGACAGCCTCGTCGTGGAGGACCTCTCGACCCTGCAGCTCCTCATGATCCCCACTGTTTCACCCATCTCTCCCGCTCCAGTACTCGTGGTTTCCGAGGACCGTGTAGCCGCGCCCCGCGTTAAGCTTCTTGAGAAACCAGTCCAGCGTCGCCGGGCCCTCGGCCTCCTCGTCCACCATGTCGCCCTCAGAGCCCACCCCGAGTGGTCCTCTCCCGGCCGGTGTATGTGTAGGTCCGCGATTAGTGCGACCCTCCACCCGAGGCCTTGGTCGAGGATGGTGAGCTCTGGCGAGGTGTTGTGGAGCGCTCCTAGTACCAGATGAAGCGCCTAGTGTTTTCCGTGGAGGTTCACCCGAGAGTTGTGGAGGTAGATGGCGCCACCCCAGCCGATCCGCAAGGTGCTGAAGCAACCGGGCCTCCGCTGGAACTCTACGCAGTAGAAGCGAGAGAGCGGTTCCCCGGACCCCTTATTCTTGGACCGCTTAGTCGAACTGGCGAGTGTGCAGGTGGTGAACCACGCCGTCCCATCCGAGGGCCTCCCCCCGCCTGTACACAAGGCCGTTCACCAAGAGGTAGTGCTAAAACAGCCGTATCACAGCATGCCACACACAAGACAACAAACAACCACAAACATAGACGCCGACCACAGACACCGGGGGTCCGTAATCAAAAAGAAACGATATAAATGTATAAAAATAGGGGCGTTAATCTGGCGGAAGACCCATTTGAGATTAATCTAACCATTAATTTCAATTAAAGGGGGCTTTATATAGGGTGTATATAAGTGTGCCTGTTCTGGGGGTTTGTTTCGCGGAGGCGGGCCCATTTTTTGCGGAAACGCGGGTTTTGGACTCTGTTGTGGCCAGAAGAGGGTGGGTTTTGCCTTGTTTTGGGGTTTTGGGGGTTGTTTTCGCTCCTTGTTTTGGAAACAGCGGTTTTTGTTTTCGTGTGTTGGTGGCTGTTTTCGGGGCTAGGCGGGGGAGCATGCATGTATGCAAGGCTGTTAGCTGTTTTCCTATGTGAGCACTGTGTTTGACAGGTTAGCTAATCGTTTCATCGCGGCTGGAGAGGCGGGGGGTGAGGAAGGAGAGCCTGGGTGCCGGCTGAGTGGAGGGACCCGGAGGAGCGCCGGAGGCGGTGTTGACTTCGGAGATCCTTAAGCGTTTGAATAATGGAGAGTGGTGACCTTAGGCTTTAGGCGGGACCGCGGGACCGGCGGAAGAAAAGGGCTCACGGTCGACCTTGACCTACTATCCCGGTAGGATGAGAGTCGTTGAGAGGGTTCTCGAGGCCCTTGATAGGGGTGTCATACCCTGGCTTGAAAACCCGTGGGTGGCGCTCCTCTCATTCCGGTGTGCGAGGACCCTCGTAAACCTTGGCAACGATGACTGACTGAGACGCCGGTGGGCACTAGCTGAGGCTGGCGGGTGGAGCGCCTCCCCCACCAAGAGGGAGATGAAATCCTCTAATTGGTTACCAAAGAGCTCAGTCTTAAGGCGATGAAGACGGCCGACGGATGGACTATCCATTTCAATAAAGGCCATCTTCCGAGAGAAATAGCTTGAGGTCGGGCATCAAGATGTTAGGCGCCACTCCTACAGAACTGTTGTAGAACCGTGAGTTCAATATCACCACACCCTTTCCCCATGTACCGCTGTAACCTAGAGTGTTGTTGAAGACTTCAGTATATTCTATGACAAAGTCACACTTTTCAGTAACTCCCCGATGTAGACGCCGGCGTCGCCGCTGTCCGACGCTATAACATGGGAGAACCTTCCTTTCTTGCTGGCTAGGACATTAAGGCCGTAAACCCCGTTATTCACCGACTTGACGTTTTCAACGGCAAAATAGTCAGAGGCCACGAAGAAGACACCGTTTTCATAATTACAACGCGGAAACGCATCCCGGCCAAAGGCCTAGTGGACAACACTTAAATAAAACTTGTCAGTACCGTCTGTGACTGTGTCTTTCCGCATCAGCGCCTTTTATATTTGGTTATAGTATGGACATTTTGGGACACATATTCCGGCCCTCGCTGGGTCAACCCGCTCGGCCACTATTCTAAGCTTTCTGTCCCTCTCCTCGATGAACTCGAGTCTTAGGGCTTCGTCGATAGCTATCAGACTCTTCCTCACGGAAGGTGTGGGCATGTCGTCCCCGAAGAAAAGGTAGGTGATACACCCTACATTAACTGGCTGGAAGTTGTTAGCCTCCAATGCTAATGCATAGCCTGCAAGCGCCAGTCTGTGGAAGTCTGCCGGGCGGCCGGTTTTCAGGTCAAAGACCACGTTCAGACTGGATAATGCGTCGAGCCTGAGTGATTCGCTGAGCCCCAACATACGCCCATTAACCGTGTAGTCGATTGCGAAGGGTGCGACAGCAGTTGCCAGCCATTCCTTGGTTGGAAGATTCATAGCTTTCGCGAGGAGTCTGTTAAGCGCGTGGCATAGCTCAAAAACCATGTAGCCCCAGAGCTTTCTCGCATTCCTTAACGGCTGATCCCCAGAGATCCCTATAGAGGATGCGAGTTCGCTTAAAGCCTCATCCCTCATGCTATTCAAATAATTGTAAAGCATGTCTGGTGGTGATGGACCGAACTCGTACAAGAAACGTCGGGTAGCTTCAACGGTTTTACCAACAACTGCGTGTAGGAAGGCTCCTACTATGGCCTCTTGAGGAGGCTCTAAACGCTTCTTCAAAACGTAAGCGTAGTAAACGTCTCTACCACATCTACAGTATCCGCCCGCGACAGCCGATACAGGCAGGGTGAGGTAGTAGGGCGGCCTGAGCCTCTCAGAACTGTAGTTCCATCCCCGAAGTGATTCATCGACCTCCAAGCTTGTTGAGAGCCTCTCAACCTCCTTGACCTCCTCCGGCCCTAGAAAATAGACCACAAGCTTATATCCGTGTAGGAGTGATTTAAACTGTGCGCGAGGGGAGCCACGTTCTAGTCGCAACTATTGGGAAGGCCCCCGCCATTGTCACCGAATGCTGGGAGGAGCTGGCTAGGTCGGGGAAATCGGCTAACAAGGTAATTGTGCTATATACCGAGCGAGTTAGGAAATACTTTGTAATTATTAAACTGGATTTTCTCTACGGAGACTATGCTGGGCGAGTAGGGGTGGAGGGTGTGCAGCTGCCCATACCAGATGTCTCGTCACCAGCTGAGTCAAAGGTGTTCAGAAAGATTCTCTTCCAGACGGTTAGTGGTGAGGTGGTGAAGGGTCGGGTGCACCTCCTAGTCTCTGGTGGGAGGAAAACCATGGTTGTAGACGCTACGTTGGTTGCTCTTGCATGCGGCCTTCCGGAGCTGCTGTTTGTCGGACAGCCTGTTGGAGGAACCTTGGATGTCGAGTCGATCGCGGAATATTATGATCTGGATAGGTATCTGGATAACGCGCCTCCCCCCGAGCTGATGGATAAGATACATGCGGCCTGTCATCCCCGTATAAGGAGACCCATCCTCACACGTATAGCTCTACCTATTTTGGATGAGCCGGCTAGGCAGACCCTCGCGGGGTGGGTGATGGGATAGAGTGAGTACAGACCCATGTATATTTAGGGCTGTGTTCAACTTTACACCTATGTCGAACATAGTAATTCCGCCTTTTTCAACAAAGGTCTCGAAGTCAATCATGTTTCGGCTGCTCGGCCGGATGGGTTCGAGCGAGTTGCTAAACCAGCTGAAGACGGCGATGCGATACAAGAAAATCCTGCTTTCACCGATCTTCGCAGGAAGAAAGCCCCTAATCAAGCTGGAGGGATGGGGTAATAGTCTTCAGACACTTTTGAAGGGCTGGAACTACAGCTTCAATGTCACAGTCTTGGACAGCGAGTCCGCCATTGAGCTGGTCGAAGCCCTCACAAACCTGGACAGCACGTCTCTCGAAATCTTCAACTGCTCCGTCCGCATCTCCTCGCTCGAAGTACGTTTAATAAGGATGCGCGATATCGGACTGCCGCCCGACACCGAATACTTAAGCGTCCATGCGTTGACGCCGGTACTGCTGCAACTCCCCCCTATCGTAAAGACGCCTATCAGAAACGTCCTCATACCTATACCCTCCCTCATCACGGGCTCACTCATGGACCACTGGAATCATCATGCCTGCGAAGACCTTGTCATAAAGGATGTAGGTCTCCCTTACAACTCTTTTTTCCTGCTTAGGGAGGTTGACTACCGCATTTCACCTGTCACGGTATACTACGACGATAAAAGAAGGCCTCGAGGGTTTATAGGACGTGTGCTTTACCACCTCGCTAGAACCAGGAGACGGAAAAGGCGGAGGAACATCTTAAGGCTGCTGGATTATGCAAACTATGTGGGTATTGGTAAGTCACGTACGATGGGTTTTGGGATGGTATCCATAAAACCCTTTAAACCATAGAAAGGTGTGGAGTCATGAGGCTAGTCATAGACAGCTTCGGCGTCTTCCTAGGTAAGAAGGGTGAAAGGTTCGTAGTGAGAGATGCGTCTGGGAGGAGAGACGAGGTCAACGCCACAGATGTCGAAGAAATACGTCTAGTCAACCCTGGAGTATCATTATCTGTCTCGGCCATACGGCTCGCCCTGCGCCATGGTGTGTTGATAGTCTACGGCCGCCGTGATGGGTGGCCTGCAGGATTCACGGTGCCTGCGGTGTTAACGGGGACAATAAAGGCGCGGAGGGAACAATATAGGGCATATCACGACTTCAGAGGAGTGGAGCTTGCGAAGAGCTTTGCTAAGGGGAAGACGTTTAATCAGGCAGCCCTGCTCAGAGTGCTTGCGAAGAATAGAAAGAAGAGTAGTCCAGAGATGGCGATAAAGCTTTATGAAAAAGCAGACAAGATACTCGAGTGTTGCCATGCGATAGAGCTTGTGAAAGGAGATACAGTGGAGCAGGTCAGGGAGAGTATAATAAACAAAGAGGCTGAGGCTGCACGAATATACTGGTCCGCGATCTCCTACATTCTGCCGAAGGAGTTCAGGTTTAAGGGCAGAGTCACAAGAGGAGCTGAAGACCCATTTAACGTGCTCCTGAACTACGGGTATAAGGCCGTGCTTTTTACAGAGGTCTGGAAATCGGTCTTCTATGCGGGGCTAGACCCATACGCAGGGTATCTGCATACAGATAGATCCGGGAGACCATCTTTTGTGTTAGATTTGATGGAAGAGTTTAGACAAGAGGCTGTAGACCGCGTGCTGCTCGGGCTTGTCAACAGGGGCCAGCTAAGAGCAGACTCCATACTTGGTTCTGACGGTAGGCTAGAGAAGAATGTCTCCATGTTTGTGTTTAAAGCGTTAAACGAAAAGATGGACGAATACGTTATTACGGGGGGAGGAAGGCTGGGGTTTAGGGACCTCATAACATTACAGGCTAGAAACATCTCCCGTTATTTGCTTGGTGACCTCCCACTCTATACCCCTTATATCATTAGGTGATATTCGTGAGATATCTAGTTATTTATGATATTACAGACGATAGACTAAGGTCGAGGGTCGCGGAGATCTTGAAGAATTATGGGCTTAAACGGATCCAGAAGAGCGCCTTTATAGGGTACCTCACACGCTCCAAGCTTTCCTCACTGATCGTCGACGTTAAGTTGATTGTTGTTGATGATAATCTGAAAATCTTCCCACTATGCGATATAGACTACAAGAGATTAATCTCGATAGGGAAGGAATATAGGGAAGAGCCTGAGGAAAAGGTGGTTTTCTACTAGCCATGTCGGAGGACAGCCCCATTTACATAAGGGTTGTGGACTTAAAACACTATTTTTACTGTCCACGGATCATATACTTTGAAAGGGTTTTGGGAGCCGCTGAGCAGAAATCATCGCAGCAAGAGTTTTCATTGAATGAGCATGAGAGGCTTGAGGGGCTTGAGAAAAGGAGGAAGGGGGGTCTTTTCTATTTGGGCGAGCTGGCTGAGGCGTCTAAGCAGTTTAGAGTACACCTCTCTTCCGACAGGCTTAATCTGGTGGGGGTTTTGGACTGCGTATTGGTGTTGGGGAATGAGGTCATACCGGTCGATTATAAGCAGATGAGGTCGCTGAATGGGAGGCCTTGGCTCGACCATAAGATCCAACTTACGGCATATGCTTTGCTTCTTGAGGATAAGTTAAACACCGTGGTCAGGCGTGGATATCTTTACTATGTGCCCGAGGAGAGGGTTTTGGAAGTTATCTTCACGCAGGGGATGAAGAGATACGTAAGGCGTGTTATAGCCAGTATTACGGAAATGATCAGGGAGGAGCGTCTTCCGCCCGTCAGGGTCGGGCCCTCAAAATGCCTAGGATGCGGGTATTATTGGGTATGTAAACGCGCCTAAATCTTTATATACTTCTGACCTTTTTAAGCATTGTTGCAGGCGGGGGGTCAGCGGAGGAGCCCGCTGCATTACCCCCCAGATTCCCCGAAAACAGCCGAAAAAGGCACGGTTACATTGGAAGAAATCCCACAAAGGGAATTGAGAGACAACCAGTCAGTAAAGACTGGTAAACCTGCTATGGACTCTATTACCGGAGTTACATTGGAAGAAATCCCACAAAGGGAATTGAGAGTCCACTAAATTTTCGGGCCTCATGACTTCCCAGACATCAGTTACATTGGAAGAAATCCCACAAAGGGAATTGAGAACCACCCCACCGTGGGATATGATACACCGCTCCGCATCCACAAATTATCATATTGTTACATTGGAAGAAATCCCACAAAGGGAATTGAGAGATCCGTATTCCCTGCGGCGATAATCATCACTCCGGGGGCCAGCGTTACATTGGAAGAAATCCCACAAAGGGAATTGAGAGACGTAATAGTCTCACCACGTCTCCACCACTCGCCTGGAATCCAGTTACATTGGAAGAAATCCCACAAAGGGAATTGAGAGATCCGTATTCCCTGCGGCGATAATCATCACTCCGGGGGCCAGCGTTACATTGGAAGAAATCCCACAAAGGGAATTGAGAGACGTAATAGTCTCACCACGTCTCCACCACTCGCCTGGAATCCAGTTACATTGGAAGAAATCCCACAAAGGGAATTGAGAGTTAGAATTCCTCGACCGTAAGGGAATTCCGTATGAGTATGATGTTACATTGGAAGAAATCCCACAAAGGGAATTGAGAGTCGAGTTTCTGTTGCCGTTGCTGGTTGACTACCAGATCATATATGTTACATTGGAAGAAATCCCACAAAGGGAATTGAGAGATAACTATACTGTTACTGTAACTATGGCTGCACTGTTACTGGTTACATGTTACATTGGAAGAAATCCCACAAAGGGAGTTAAGAGAACTTGAAATCACCATTACTACGTTTTCTGGTGTCCCGTCCAGGTTATAACAAAATAGATCCCCAAAAAAGGGAAAAGGGAATTGAAAGATTCTTACGTGTAGCTCGGCTTTGTATTTCTGGACTAGGCTCTATGCTTCGAGGATCCCCACACAGTTACTATGAATGTTTCTCTCTAGGTCATATCAGTCTATCTATCCCCGCCTCCGACAGTATCCTGTGGAGTTTCTTTCCATGCTCTAGTGGGTATATTGTTCCCCTGCTTGTCACTCTAATTAGTCCTGCCGCAGCCATCCCGTCTATTACGTCCAACGGTATTCCTGCCGCGGCTTTGTCTGTTTTTGGTCTTCCTAGAAGATGGTAGATCTTTCGGAGGATTGCTCTAGGGTACGGGATTATCGGTATCTTTATGACGTTGTATTGGTGTAGTGGCGGGAATAGGAGGGCCTCGAACTCCCCCCTATTCTGGTTATAGATTTTTTCCTTGTCCTCGCTCTTCGCCAGCTCCGCTATCTTCTCCCTCAGCACTTCCAGCCTCAAGTTTACAAGGTCTATGGTGGGCATAACGATGTGGTATACCCCGTTCACACCTAGGTACTGGGCCAGGAGAGCCGCAGTTATGCTCATGTCTTTTCTTCCACCCGCGAGCGAGAGGTGTACCGACTTGACTCTGTGTAGGACGTGTTGTTCTATGAGGAGCTCTGCTAGGTATCTCATGAAGGTGTAGTTCTCTTCCTCCGTCGCCACATCCCTCAAAGGAAGTGTCTTTATGTGCTGACGGACACCTGGATACCTGTCTCTTATCGCCTGTTTCACCAGCTCTAACCCCTCCAACACCCTTTCCTCCTCTGTAGCTATTATTGTTAGGTCCGTAGCATTGATTCTTTCAGCCTCCTGCATATAGCAGACGAATTCGGTCACTACTGGCGGTGATGTTCCCAGCGTCGCGATTAGCGAGGTCTTAAGCACATGTTGATTGTATCATTATGTGGTATATAAGCAATTCAACACACCGCTCCACACGACCACATCCTAGGCAACTGGTAGTTCGCCGAGTTAAGGAGACGAAAGTGAGTCTATCTTGTCCCTAAAAAGTGATTCCCCTAATACTTCGTAGCGATGTATACGACGTTCATCGCAACTATGCAAGGATACCTTTTACGGGAAAGTTTAGCGGAGAAATGGCTAGAGGGCGGGGGCTGGGGAGGTTCATAAGAGGTATCTAGAGGGCTCAGACGACTCTATAACCGAGACAATCGTTGACTTATGAGGATACATAGTAGCGCTGCTGACTAGGTCTCGATTAATCTTTAGAATAAAATTTATAATAAGGGTCAAGAGGATCAGACCATGGTTGGGAAGGACATTAGTTGTGGCTCCGTGGGGACAGCCTGCTGTGTGGGGAAAAGCTCGATATGTTTTAGAACAGTCCGAGATGGAGTCGTGTACAAGCCTCGGCTTGATCTTAGAGCGGTTTAAAGGCGACGAGGTTGATGTAGCGATTCTAGCGCTCGACAGCTTAATTGACGAATATTTTAGTCAGCCGAGTGAAAGCCAATGCTACACATGCTATGATAATCTTCGTAGCAGCATTAGAGAGGCCGCCACATGCAAGTCATACACGGATATAAGGGCGCGTCTAACCAACTTTGTCAAAAGATTTGTCGAATGCTTGCGTCTTCCCTGCAACCCCTACGTCGTCATCTGTCCCGCAGTAGGTAGCCCGGGCGGGAAATGGAGATTCTCAGGAGCCCCGACGGACTTTGAGGCAGTGGTCCTCCACGAGCTTGGAAAACAATGCGTCGAAAAAGCATATACAAGAATCGTCTTAGACTTGACCCATGGAATCAACTTCATGCCCGCCGTCGTATTAAAGCTTGCCGGTGAACTAGCCAGTCTGATCTTAGCCGCCCACTGGGAGGTTGAGGAGGGCTTAGAAAACGGGGTCGAGCTTCATGTCTATAACAGCGACCCTAGACCCTCAACAAAAGAGGTACATAGGCTAAACCTTAACCTAGTAACCAAAGATAGGGCCAAGACTATTCTGATACCTCATCAGCTATCCCGTAAACTGTTAAGGCGGAGAGTAATGGATGAAAGCTTAAAGACTGAGATAGACAAACTTAACAATGAATACTTAGATGCGGTGTGGCTGCCTCTTTCAACCATATACTACCCCTTACCCCTAGCCCTATGCGAAATCATGCTTCAATCCAACAGCCGAGCCCCGCGCCTAATCCTTGAGAGGGCTTTCACCCTATGGTGTGAACGCATGAATATCGATAATTTGAACGTGAAAAGACCCTTAGCATTAGAGCCTGAGGCCGTCTACGCACTCCTGTTGACAGAGGCTGTTAACAGATGGCTTGCAGCAGGAGGAATCAATAGTCCGCTCATGCTCGAAACACTTGAGAAGCTAGCGAATTTCTACAAAGTAGTGAACGAGTCCTTCTATTACCTCATCATGGATGAGAAACATCGTATTGAGAGGAACATCTATAGAGTCCCTGGCTGGACTCCCCTCTACCAGTTGGTTAGCGATGCAAAAGAGACAAGTCCTGACAAACGCACAATGATTGCGCATGCTGGACTCCAGAAAGAGTTCGTCGAAATAAACACCTGCACCATGCAGATTAGATATCGAATTGACGCAAAGAAAGTTGTTGAGGAGGCCGGTCTCGTGCTCCGGGTACGAGACTAAGTCGAGTAATGCTAGTTAAACACCTATTTTAGAAAGTTTTTACCCTGCCGAGTGATCCCTTATCCCATTTGCAGGAGATTCGTGCAGTCAGGCTGCTACTAGCCCCATCCAAAAATTGTGGGACAGGTTGTTCTCCATTTTAACGGAGTTAGACCTGAGTTTAAAGACCTTTAAAACGTTGCCGAGTAGAGGAAAGAGGATCTGTTTACGTCCGGATGATGAGAGCTCTGGATCCCTAGATGTTTCCCACTATTATATTCGGGAAGCCCCGAGCTGGCCGACCCCCTCTATCTTAGCGCAACCTCTCTATCTTGACATTGATGACCCGCACGTAGGGCATGATGACGTGCTACAAGTCGCAGGTCCCAAAGTATTAGGCTGGCCCCTACGTCTTTAAAAGACACCCTTTTAAACGAGTCCGGCGGACACCTCTGTTTCACAGAAGCTCAACTAATCTGAGCCCTCAAGCACCCTCTCTCCTCGTGACAACAAAGGTAAGTCTTGGTACACAAGCATTTCTTACAATTATTTCATGAGTTACCGTCGACATACATCTATATGTTTGCAATAAGCTTAGAAAGTTTAGTAACGTCACTAAGTTCAGTGAACGACAATATATCAACTTGATCATATTTCGAGTCGGACCTAAACTTTGACGCAACCTTATCAGGACAAATTATTACGTATTTGCCTATTCCACTCTCTTTCAATAATTTTATTTTTTCTGAAATATCCATGTTGAGACTACCACTTTTCACTTCAACTACATTTGTCATCGAGTTGGTACAATAAACCAAATCAAATTCACCCTGCTTGTTCTCTAACTCCACCCGGAACATGCATGGGATTCCAGCATCTATAAGCTTACGATAAACGTAGATCTCATATATTAAACTTCTCCTCAGCAACCACTCGAATAATAAGTCTTTTGAAATACTACCAAACCATAATGCTTCTCCTCTCTCCTTCATCTTATCTGAAGTGTTCTGTAGGAGTTTGAAACACAATTCTGCGATTAAATCATATTGTTGTTTACTCATTGAGTAATTTTCACGGATAAGTTTTTCTGAAAATCTCTTTTTGAAAGTTTTTACGTTGTTATTATTAATTGCTTTAATAGCGGCATCTATCATTCGATCAAATAATTCCTTTTTGTTACTTTGTTTCAGCCCCTCTATGTTTTTCTTTATTTGGTTAAAGCATTTAAGGAAAGGAGAAGAAATAATATCCTCATGAAGGGGGAGGAACTTATGGTCTATATAACAAAGCAATATATACCTAGAAACTTCCTCACCTATCAATTCCTTCGATACCTTGATGTTTGGTTGCTGATTGATCAGCTGTTCTAAACAGGATCGGGAGAGTAGAAGTCTTCTGAGTATAGGAAAGGATTCATAATTTTGGTATCGGTTGTAGAGATCAAGAAAAACCCCTTTCAGTTGATATATATCTAATATCTGTTCTCTCTGGAGTATTGCTTTACCATCTTCTCCAATTTTTATACATATCTCTTTTGTGTATATATCTGTCAACTTAGAATCAAAATCCTGTAGTATCTCTTCAAAATGTAGGCGTAATTCCTCCTCCATCAATAGTTTAAACTTTCTATTCCGATCTTCTTCCCAACTTTCCCTCCCCCACCAGGAGAGTTCCTTTGATCTAGAATATTCTAAAATTTGGTAAAAAGCATCGTATAACGCTTTCTCAGAAAGATCCTCTAGAATCATTCTGGCTTGAATGGTCTTATAATGCTTAAACTTGTATCGGACCGTAGATCAATCTCTCGTCTTTTGATATCCTTAACTATTAATCGTCCCATGCCCGCGCTTTTTCTCGTTCCTATCTGTAGTCCCATTTTCTCGACGAATAATAGAGTCTTCTCGAACAGGCTTGTTTCTATGTGCTCAGGAAGAAGGTTATCTGCTATAAATCTTAACGTTACCTCCGTTCCGCTCGGTATTGATTCGATGTAGTAGAGAATGTTTTCTTTGACTTTCCCCGTAGGCCTGTCTATGCCTATGCCGGGGCGGAAGTGTGTCTTTTCTATCTTAAGTATTGTGTCGATAAACCTTACTTTCCCAGCCAATACTTGGTTTCCAAAAAGCTTCCCTATCGGGCATTTGTAAGCAAGATACCTTGCAGCCTTATCCTCTATATCTACCCCGTCCGGTGCTATATACATGTCGTTAAGGAACCTCATTATATCTTTTTGGCTCAGATTATAGCGTGGTGTTTGGGTCTGTTCATTCTTTAATACCGACTTAAACTCCGAGAGAAATATGTCCCATTCATCGTCGTGGTCTGTGGGTGTGTAAGTTATTCCTTTCGGTGTCTCGCGGTAGAGTTTGACGGCAAGCCTTTCTACCCCCTGTAGCTCCATGGTCTTTGCTAGCCTCTCGGCGATCGCTCTGAATGCGCCTTTCCAAGTCGTTGCCGGTATAACTACCATATCTCCAACTCTCAGCACCTGTCTAAGCATCTCCTGGCCACCGATGACGACTGACAGTGGTGTCTCAGCCCTGAAGACGATCTCTCCCACAAGCTTACAGTATAGTGGATTAAGATGCAAGGACATCACCTAAGATGATGTCTATAGGCATCATCATATTGAGGCCAACTAAGGTAAACCCGCCGAAATCTATCTTCTCTCCCATGAGCCCGAGGAGGATAAGTCCGTGGGCTACACTTGTCCCGTCGCCCTCAACCTCCGCCAACACCAACGAGCCGGGAGAGGCCGCATTGACAACCCTCCACTCAATGTTTCTTCTAATGTCCCATCCCCCTATAGTTGTTGATGAGCCGTAAACCGCTTTCACCCTAACCCCACCGGACAGACCAGTATACGCGCCTAGGTCTATAGTATGTTCAACGCTCCTCAAGACCACCGGTGAGAGGGAGTAGAGGACTGTGTGCCCAGCCTTTGCGGGTAAAGCTTTTTGTAATTTGTTAACATCTAATTTTTTAAGGCTGAGCTTTACTTTTCCGAAACCCTTGCTTATTCCGCGTCCAAGCCTCAACACATCAACTCTCTCATCCAGAATACCTTGCCTGACCGTGAGGATAGCCCAGTACTCAAGCCCTGTTGGGAGGGTCTCGTAGGAGTATAGGGCCCCGACTATCGACGAAGCCCTGTGCCTGCTTACTGGCACCGAGACAACTTTGACGGACTCGAGGCCTTCCTTTTTCTCACCCGGGCTTTTACAGCCTTGGCTAAGCGTTGCCGCAGGCAAGGGTCTTGGATGCATCTTCTCCAAGGCCCTATGGCCCTCTTGACAGGTTAAAGCTATGGCGGTGGGTCCTAGCTCGCAACCCTCTTCTAACACCTTTAAAACCTCATCAAGTTTGGTGACGTATCTCCCGCAACCAGGTTCCTTGCATCTCCAGATAAAGGGGTGTGCAGGGTAGAGAAGGTTTTTTTCTCTGGGGAAGGCAGGGGAGGATATCAATGCGTGGTCTTTAGCAAATTCCTCTGCTTCCTGAGCGGTTATTCTGTTATGCCGGCGGAGGGAGGAGAGGATGGCTCCGCCAAGCGTACTACCGGGGATTGTTTCCCGCACACCCACGTATCCGGTTGCGCTCCGCCTACGGGGTATTATTGTTGGGGATTCGATCGTAAGGTTTGCGAGGTAGAAGTCCATCAACCCCATGCCCACTCCCCCAGTCCCTTGAAAGGCCGTGCAGCATCGTTGCCTAGAACCGCGTCTAAAGCCTCGAGACCTTCGACTATCCTCAGGTCGACCGTCGTGCTCTTTCCAATCCTCCCCAGCCTCAGCTCCGCAAGGGCCAGCATCAAAAGCTTCAGACCATCACCCTCAAGGCTGTCCTCAACCTCTATCGTGCCTTCGAAGATGGTGTTAGGGGGGGCAACCTCGACCGTGTATAGTTTGTGCTCAGACTTCGTCAACAGGGTGTCGTCAAGTCCCACACGCGTTACCCTGTATACCTGGATCTTTTGACCGTGAGGTAGGAAGTCATCAACCACAATCTTCGAGAAGCCGCTCCCCGGGTAGCCGAACACATGGCAGACGGCGCAGGTACTAAAACCTACTTCACCGACCTGTTTATGGAGCCTATCTACCAACGTTTCACCACAGCTTGCGAAACCATATGCCTCAGCTATCCTACTGGCGGAGGATCTTAGCGCGCCCTTAAAGGATGAGCCTGGGATGTAAACGGTGTAACCGCCCCTATAGTCGTATCTACGTGCAAATATGGTGTCGGCTTTGGCAACGGCGGGATGCGACCAGCCGACCGTCGCAAGGCCCAAAGTCTTTAACTGGATCGTAAACTTCCTCATATAACACCGCCGCCCACAATCTTGATCAATCTGTCAATGTCGGCGAAGGGTGTTCGCAGCTCGCCTCCGCCTTTAAGCAGATATTCCCTAACTACGTTTACAATCAGTCTGTATGCTTTTATCGAGGAATCCTGTCTGTCTCCAAGCCTTGAGATCTGTCTGTTGAGGTATGTGAAGGAGAGTTTGATAGCTAGCTCCTTAGAAGTTCTCACTATTTCGGGAGGCTCCCTCAACGCGCTTCTGATCCTTTTCAGGAGTTCCTGCAAGTCGTTTACTCCATCCTCACTATCTTCGTCGCGGGAGGCCTGCCAGCATATTCCAAACAACATACCCAGATCAGATACCTGTGCACCGAGTATGTATTCCAAGATCGTGTCGAGTTTTTCCCATCCGGCATCGCCCCCCAATGTGAATGGTTGGACCGTGAGTCCTTCATTAATGAGCTCTTTGTGCCGTGACTTGACAGCGCTTTTTGATAAAGTCCCTCCCTCGATTACATCGAAACATAGGGCGCCAAAACCGTTGTGGGGGGCTGTGATTTCACGACCAACTTTCTTTGCTTCGTCAAGCAGGGCGGAGGCTGCTTCTATAGATGACCAGATATCATGCTCAGGTGTTGTTGCGACCAGCCCCACACTAAGGGTCAACACCCCGCCCATATTCTCGTTGAAGTATCTTGAGATCCCAATCGCTAGAGGTATCGAGGCCCAGCTTGGGCAGATAATTAGTCCATCATCTCCACCCATGTACAGTGTCCCCAAGTAGCATTGCCTGACAGCGAGCAGCGCCTGCTTATCGCCGCCGAGGTTTCTTACCGCCTTATATAACTCGCATAGGACCTGCTGGTAAGCCTTCTTCATAGACATATCCACCCTCCAACTCCTTTCGAGAGCATCCGTCAACGAAATCGACTCTGCGAAAAACTTACCCATCATATTCGCATCAAACTTAACCACTGCAACATTCCTCTTCCTTTTCCTACCTTTTTTAACAACATCCAACTCGTTAGGACCGTGTCCCGCTATAACATACATGAGATCTATTTCGGGGTCGTAGGGTTCTTCAAACCCGCCCACCCTTATCTCGTCAGGGTACAGAACCAGCTCAGCGCCCCATTTATTCCTGAAGCGGAATTCGTCGCCTATTTCGTCAAGCTTACTACATGAGTTGCAGAGATTTTCCTCTTTTGACTCGGTGGGGTTTATGTAGCAATAGTTGCACAAGCGCGTTGATACTTGATTCACTTTTGCTGGTTTTTCGTGCTTTATTTTATGTAGGTTGACCTCTGCAGCAGCCTTCTCGGCCGTCCCAATAAAACTATCAGTGAGGAGGGTGTGTCCGAAATATAGGTTTAGGCCGAGCTTTTCCGTGAGTTCTCCCTTTATTTTTTCGAGGATATCTATAATGTCGCCTTTCAATGACGCAGGTGCGATGAAGGATAGGTTTCCCCCACCGTTAATCATGAAGGCCTCGACAGGCATCCATACGTTCTTTCTCTCTTCAAGGTTGTGTTGTATGGCTAACGGTAGGTATGCCGATACGAGAAAGTCCACTAAATAGCTTGAGGCGGCAACTGTCCTGAGCTTAACGGTTCTATATATGAATTCTTGTATTCCCCCAACGTCGACTAGAAAGTAGAGTAGTCTTCCGTCTCCGACAACCTCGCCACCGCTTCGTTGAGTCTCCTTGGCGACCTCTTTTACGAACCTTAAGCTTAACTCCCTTATTTTCCCACCATTCTCCGCCTCAAGCCTGTACCATTCCTCCCATGCTTCTTCACCGGCGCCATAGAGTACTTTAAAACTATCACCTAGATCTTTTTTTAGAATCTTTTCAGCAAGACTCCTTAATCGGTCGGCAGCCGAGGCAATCACATCCGCACGATGTATTATGTTGCCTAGCCTATCTCCAGATCTTATGTGATGCTTTTTAACAAGCTGAGACAGTTCATTAACAAAATATGAGCCTAAAACGTCCTTGTCGAAGACCAGTTTAACAACTTTATCCGTTATCTCCCAGTGTCTCCTGTAGTTGAATGGTTTGCTCATGTCATGGAGCAATGCCGCTAACCTTGCTTTAGCGGCCTCCTCCCTCCCCAAGTTGTCCTCGACGGCGAGGGCCCAGGCTATTGCTGAGGTTATCAAAAGATGTGGGATAAGTCCCGAGGTGTTGTGGCCGGGCCTTGTATCGGCGGGAAGTTTAAGCCAGCAATCGACCAATCTCTTCAAGACATCTGGTTTTGGCTCGTCAAGCATTCCTCCGGCTAACTTTTTCAAAACTTCACTCAGGAGGTTCAAAGTCTCAAGAGGGTCTTCACGATACACTTCTACAACGTGTTTTGTTTTTCGCACCTCGCCGTATACCCTTAAAGGTGAGACCATTAGTGACGGGACGGGGTCTAGTTGAAGGGGTTGGCGGAAGTATAGTGCTATAATGTCTGCCAGCGCCTCGTAGTATTCGTGTATGTCAGGTTTGTTTTTCAGATTCTCAATCACTCTATTGTAGCCTGAAATATGATTCCTGAGGCCTTGAAGTGTTTCTTTCCAGTCCTTTTCTACTAGTTCCTTCGTAGCCTCTACTACGTTTTCAGGTTTTCCATTGACGAGGATTGGTACAGTAAGAGTTTTGTATACAGGGAATCCAGGGCTTTCATACTTAAGCTCTTCCAAGCCGCTCCACCTCGTCAAACTCGCTGACGCTATATTCTTTGACAGCGGCCTCCCATAGTCTGCGGCAGAGAGCGTTGAGGTTTTCTGCCCCTCTGGGGGCTGAGAACTGGATGTCGGTTAGCGTGAAGGCGGCTACCCCAAACTCTTTGCCGGCGAGTTTCCCCCTGTATTTGAGCCTGCCGATGAGTATCTTGCCTCCATGGGGGGCTCCGCATATTCCGAGGCCGTAGAGAAGGAGGCCGAGCCTTGCCTCGCTAAGGTTTCTGAAGTAGATGTTTCCCACCAGCTCGCTTCCAGGTCTGATTGCCTCAAGCTTCATGCCGAACTCTCCCGATATCTTCTCCAACATCCCGAGTTCGCCGACAAAGTCGTTGAAATGAACAAGTCCTTGCATACCTGCGGCTCCGAACATGTCACAGGTGAGGCATACCATGTTTTCGCGGGTCGGGTCGCAGCTTGGCCCGCGGTCTTGTGTAACAGTTGTTTCGCCCCACAGCTTTCTATGCCGCCAAGCGGTCTGCTTCCTCCCGCTCTGTGGAGATGTGGCCTTGCTGAAGCAGGACCACTTCTTGCCATCTCCTCTCGATGGTACTGTCAGCTCTATGCGTGACCTTGTCTTTCCCTTTATCGTCGCCCCTGGTATGCATGGCTTTTTAGACACCTTGACGTTTTCCTGAAAGTCTGAGCCAATTTTCCTACTCAGCTCTCCAATAATCCTGTCAAGGCCCATCCTAAGCATGGACTCGACCTCGTCCACGGAGGGTATGGTTATGGCCTCGGCTCCGGATCCTACGTGGATGTATGATAGAGCCTTTAGCTTTAGCTTTAGTACGCCTGAGAGGCCTGTGTACCTGTCTCTTGGTGTAGGAGTCTCCCTGTGAACCTCAATCCTTGAGTTTTGCATGGGTCCAGACCTCGCCCAGCTTGTCCAGCACCTCGCGCCACTTCTCCTCTACGTGGATGAAGCCGTCTCTGACATCCACAAGCCCAGCAAGGTCTAGCTCGATGTCTTTTTCATCGAGTGGTTCGAGCAAAGTTTTACCGGGATACCTCAGGTCATGGATTCGTATCTTCAGCGATCTGAGCCTTAGCTCCCCGAAGCCTCTGGTCTTGAAGCCTCCCACCCTGACTTCTCCCCGATCTATCATATCCAAGATCCTAGCCAAGAGTCCGAGCGCGTAGTTTGGCAGGTTTGTCGTGTTTATGTCAACCTTGAAGACGGCTCCAGGCTCCACATACTCGACTGTGTACAGGGCTCCCGTAAATACAGCCCCCGTCCTTCTGTCAATGGCTATCCCTGTCCTAGTGGCAAACGAGTAGCTACCTTGAACATATGCGTCTCCGAAGGCTACGTGTGCTCCGAAGGAGGGAGCGCCGAAGATCTTGCACATGAGGCACGCGTATTTGTAGAAATCCCTGACGGCCTCCTCGACCATGTTATTCCGTAACCTACTTTCCACATGTTCCCTCAGTTGTAAGCCTCCCACCTGCTTTACGTCCATGCAAGTAGATCTTGAGAGGCCGTTGCAGACCTCTAGCCCTTTTTCCGCTCTTGCCACGGCCTCACAGGCTGATCTGAAAACTCCCTTGAGGCTTGTGCCTGGTATGTATGGTTCGTCGCGCCCGTTTCTGTTTATCCGTATGACTGCCAGGTCTACGGTGGAGCCTAGGGGTGGTTCGCGACCTGAGCCTATCCTTAATGGGGATGTGTTCTCAACCTCTGCTTCGAGGACTGCCCGTCTATAAAGGATGCGGTGGGATACCCATGGAATGGGTGTACTCATATATCCCCCTCACTTTCCAGCGTGATGGATCCGTTCTTCACTGTGTATCTCTTCCAATGACATTTCTCGAGTCTCGTTAGGCCTGCGCCGACGCTTTTCCTAGCCCCTATCTGGAGCCCCAGATCCTTCCAGGTCTTAAGGACCTGGCTCAGTAGGGCTGCCCTACCGTCTTTGCCATCAGGTGGAAAGGACACGTTGGTGAGCCTTATGTGGAGTCTCCAGCGGACGTTCGGAGGTATGAACTCTTCCTGGTATAGCACTGCAGGCCTTACCGCTGCGAAGTCCCTGTCTATCGATATGCCCGTCTTGTATATTGGGGATGGCTTTTCCAAGGGTTCGGCGTCAAAGACTGTTAGATGGCTGGCCAGCTCGGTGCTGCCGAAGAGGCCACATATCACACATGGTTTAATCTCGCCATCCTTCTTCTGGAACTCTGCCCTCATTTTATCAAACTCCCATGGATCGTGCACGTCCAATCCTTGTGCGCGCAGTATACTCTCCGCAAATGACCTCAACATCCCCTTGATGGAGGATCCTGGAATCACTATTGTCTCCTTCCCGATACGGTAAACTGCGAGGTCCGTGGCGGCCTCGAGGCCGGTCTCTCTCCCTAGCCCAATCCTGAGAGGGCCTAAGTTTAGAAAAATTCCTTCAAGGTCTACTATTGACTGGATTCTATCAAAGTCATCGTACACGATCTCACCCTCTTCCCCTTCCCTCGGAAGCTAAAAATTGGACGAATTCGTTGAAGCTGTTAAACACGTTGGGGATCCTTCTATTCTCCACGCACTCATAGACCCACTTAGCCAACCCCAGTAGCCGCCTCACCTCTGCTTTATCTTTGTTTTGTTTGTGCAGCCATATCATGGCCTGGGCGACCATCCTCGCCGTGTTATGTCCCCCGCCTAGCCTTGCAGCTTGCCTGCTTGCGAAGGCGGCGGTGATTAGAGGGGCGTGTGCCGGCAAAAGCTCCGCCGAACCTATGAGTTGCTCTATCTGTGACTTCTTAACTCCGTCGACCTTTGCTTGGCTTCCTATCTTGGCGGCCCAGTCCATTAATTTTAACTCATACTCTGGATCCTGGGGGGCGGACATGTATTTGGAAGAATATTAGCTAGAGTATATAAGTATTTATGCGGCGCAGTGTTCATCTTAGCTCCTCCGCCATACGCGCCGTTAACAGCTCCCCTTTATGGTTTATAAGATAATCCCTTTAGGATGGGGCGTAGAAGGCTAAGTCCCCCCTCAAACCCCCAAGAAACCCCCTTTCCGGGTGTTTTGTTGCGACATTTCACAGTTCTTTGGACGTCGACAGAAGTGGTTTGTGTGCTTTTAACCCCTTTGTGGGATTTCTTCCAATGTAACTTTTTTACACGCCGCCTATGTCCAGGACCTAAGAGACAACCTGCTCTCAATTCCCTTTGTGGGATTTCTTCCAATGTAACAAATTATTTTTTTACACGAGGCGCGCATACGTCCAGGACTGCCTCTCAATTCCCTTTGTGGGATTTCTTCCAATGTAACAGATTAGAAAGAGGCCGATTATATGGAAAGAGCTGAGTATAGAAGCTCTCAATTCCCTTTGTGGGATTTCTTCCAATGTAACTTATTGAAAAAAGTAATAGGATGCGTTGTGAATTTGTTCAACTCTCAATCCCCTTTGTGGGATTTCTTCCAATGTAACACCGATCTAATGGACTACCTTGGAACGGATGGACGGCGCCTATTGGCTCTCAATTCCCTTTGTGGGATTTCTTCCAATGTAACCTGAGACTCCTGTAAGCCGGGCTCCACCAGAGGAGCCTCCAGCTCTCAATTCCCTTTGTGGGATTTCTTCCAATGTAACTAACGAATGGGTATTCCCACCAGAAGCACCAGAAGACATCAGCTCTCAATTCCCTTTGTGGGATTTCTTCCAATGTAACTAAGGAAGTGTGGAGATACCTGAAGAATAAATATGGAGACTCTCAATTCCCTTTGTGGGATTTCTTCCAATGTAACATTTGTTGGGATGGCGCTGGTGGGTGGTTGCGAATGTTTTGGCTCTCTCAATTCCCTTTGTGGGATTTCTTCCAATGTAACCCCACGTTAGTGAACTGGGCGTCGGAGACCTTATTGATTTAGACTCTCAATTCCCTTTGTGGGATTTCTTCCAATGTAACATAGACGACGTGATACATGAAGTCGTCGTGAAAGCAGAGAACTCTCAATTCCCTTTGTGGGATTTCTTCCAATGTAACATGATGCCAGCCTACGGAGAGAGCTGGGTAGACGGAATATGGAGCTCTCAATTCCCTTTGTGGGATTTCTTCCAATGTAACAGTGGCAGAACGTATTTACGCGGGTCAATGGAGAAATAAGAACTATCTCTCAATTCCCTTTGTGGGATTTCTTCCAATGTAACGTAAACGGTGAGGGGCCTTATTGCGATGGTCATGAGTGTCGTGTTTACGTTAACTCTCAATTCCCTTTGTGGGATTTCTTCCAATGTAACGTATGACTATTTGGGGCGCCTTCTTAGACGCGCTGAGGGATAGCTCTCAATTCCCTTTGTGGGATTTCTTCCAATGTAACCGTGCCTTTTTCGGCTGTTTTCGGGGAATCTGGGGGGTAATGCAGCGGGCTCCTCCGCTGACCCCCCGCCTGCAACAATGCTTAAAAAGGTCAGAAGTATATAAAGATTTTCGTTGGTCTATGGGATAGTGTCCGGATAAGCATTTCATCCCACCCCCGTCCTGCTGGTTTGGTGGTATTGTGTGAAGAGTTTTAAGAATTGGGTTAAGGTTTCTAATACCCTCCTACAACTACCATGGAACTAAAACCTTAACCCTCCCAACCTTTCTACTACGCCTAAAACAGCCAGAAATCACGGACACAGTACCCATACAACCAAAACAAACCTCCCAGCCTCTAAACACACACCTTATCCGGACACTATCATTGTTCCCAATATGCGGTCTCTCAAGCCCATCTTGCGTTGAATATAAAATGTCCTCTTCTTCAAGTAGTTGGAGAACCTCTCACCCTCTCCCTCTAATCCAAGCCTATACCATGGCCCACAATATCCAGAAGTCCTCAACATAACCGGTCAGCAGAAGACCAGACAATAGTCCTTACTTGGCTATTATATTCACGTTATATTGCAATAAGTTTATTAATAGCGTAAAGTAATGAATGACGCCATGGTACGTGATGAACGACGTCAGATAGTATATGACGCAGTACTATACGGCCTAAGTGCGACCTTGGCTGAACTTGGGAATACTCCAATAGGCGCCAGATTGGCCGAGCAGATACACCTAGAGTTTGGAAGGCATTTTATCCGAGTATCTCAGGATCAGGGGTCTGAAGTGGTTGTCGGAGGGGCCGCCGGAGAAGATTGTAGAGTCTATCCTGAGAGCATTCCTTGAGGATCTGGATTTCGCCCTCCTCGAACATATCGAGTCTACACCAGATAAGGGAAAAAGAGCTGTCTGGCGGGATCTACTTGGTCATCACGCATATGAGGAGCTGGCTAAAAAATATAGAGACCCGTTCCTCTCGTGCCCCCCAAATGCAGTGATACGTCATGAGCTGGAGAGACACGGCTATACCTTGGTCGTCCATGGATGCGAGTCGAACTACGCCGCAAACATCCTAGAGTCCTGGGAAGAGGTCAGGCAGGGTAGGCGCTTCATACAGGAAACCACTTAACAGTTTCGCTGCACTAGATTTCTGCTACCATCTCTCCATTTTCTCACTACTATTTGGGGCGGGGGAGGAGAAATGTTCCAGCGATGGCTTGTGCATCAGCATAAAACCCTCACGGCCGCCAACATATGATTGGGCTAGCCAATACCCAATAGGTAGCTGCATCTACCCTCATGTAGGGATGTAATAGCTGGAATCGCGGCCAAGCTGTTTAAACCGTTCAACAAGCATTTTCATGGACCTAGCGCTGGTGGTGAAGCATTCACATCCACACCTCACATCTTCTAAATCCTCCCCTCAAAGGTCTGCTTAATGAGGTGTCTAACGCCACAGCGCTCCTCTACAATAGGTTGCGGCCTCCAGTGTGGCTTGATTGCGTAGACAGTCCACCTCATGTACTTCAGTCTATCAGTCATGATGCATATTAACGTAGGCCGTTTTAATCAGCGGCTAAGTCCACTCCGCGAAAGTAATTTACACCCGCATAGCCACCAAACTATAACGCGTGACCTTAGGCTTTTCTGCCAACAGACCTGCTTCATGGGATGTGTAAATGAAGATTTGTGTCTCGCAACACTCACCAAGCTCTGCCAGACTGAGCATCCTATCCACGACGTGGATCGGTGAGGAGGGCGAGTAGGACGGGTTTAGTGCCAATGGATGGCATCAGCCACGGTGGATGAAGCTGTCTTTATGATCTATCGGCTACGGGTCAACTTCTCCTTAAAAGCCTCGACACACTCCCTGCTGGAGAAATATTAGAAAAATGAAGGATAACAGAAGCCAAGGCTACTCAGGGGTTGTGCCGCCTTCCGCCTAGGGTTTGAGGAATTCGCCACTTGGGACGCCGGGGCTTGGTGGTGAAGAAGATGGCGACGTATTCCGGCGTCTGCCTCCCTAAAGAGGTTTCATTCGCCTCGAACGCGTGCCCCCCGACACGCGTGTGCGACAATACAACTACTATGGAGACCCCCCGACCCAGTCGTGGGCAGGGCACATGTCCCGCCTAGGCTGTAGGGAGTCCTTGGGCGGCCTGACTGTTGGGGGAGGGTTAAGGATTGCTTGAAGCTGTAGCTGAGTAATTCTTTTATAGCTTATTATAGCTTAGGATCCATGGAGACGCCATGACTTCTGTGAGAATCAACTACCCCCTCGTCATACTCCTCATCATCTCGGTGGTTTTTGGGGTGGTCATACTTGTCTTCGACGGGCTGCTCTGGCTTGACAATCCTAAGAATGGGCACGCCTATGCCCTGATAGTTTTCACCCTGATTCAGGTTGTTTTGCTCGGGTCGCTACTATCGCGGCGTGGCTGGGCGGTCAGGGCTACCCTATACTGGGCGGCGATATACCTCGTCATGCTGGTTCTGAATCCACTTACCGGGCCAGCTATAGGAATATCCCCAGCCGAGTTCGCCCTCTACCTCCTCGGCGTCACACCAGTATCCGGTGATGGTGGCTTAAGCTGTCCCCTCTACTGCCCGTCACTCGTGATAAGCTACGACGTCTTAATAGCCTCTCAAGTATTGATCATCGCAGCGGCCTTGAGGTCTAGGCGGAGCTAGGCGCGTCGCGGGGGGACCGCCTCTGGAGGGCCGATGGGGCGCGAGGAGCCTCATCCCCCTCTCACTCACGCTCCAAGCTAGTCTAGCTATTCTCCTCGGACACGGATACGACCTGCTGGTAGGATACGTGGCGGCTCGAAACATAGTCCACGGGCTCAGCCCGTACATAGGCGGGCAGCTACCTAACCCCTCCTATCCGCCTGAGATTCAGGGCATCGGAGAAACCCCCCTCTGGCCACTCTATCTCTCGCTGCCCTACACCGCATCGGGTGGCAGCCTCTTCACATTTAACGCCCTATCCAAGATACCAATACTGGTCTCATGCTTCCTCGCCTATGTGGTGGTGTCGAGGCTCGGTGTTGGTGGCGCCCCCTTCTACATCCTCAACCCCTATGTCCTGCTGACCTCCGTGGCCTGGGGGAAGCCCGACCTCGTGGCCTCGCTAGTAGCAATCGCGGCGCTACTCCTAGTGGAGAGGAGACACTTGTCAGCGCTTCTGATGGCCGTCTCGCTGAACATTAAGCCTCTAGGGCTGGGTCTAGTCCCAGCGATTGCGTCATACTTGGGCGCGAGGAGGGGAGCCGGATACGTGGCCGAGCTTCTCCTCCTATCAGCCGCCATATTCGCCGCTCCCTTCGTCCTCCTCGGCTGGGAAGCACCGACCACCCCGCAGGGCCTTAGCAACTGGCTGAGCGAGGTTGGAGGAATCAGCCCCACCAACCTCATAGACTACCTCTACGGGTGGGACTGGGGGAGGCGATCTCCCCTCGGCCCAATCATTGGGTTCTTTTGGCTCGCCGCGTTCGGGCTCTCGGCCCTCGCCGTATTTTTGACGAGGCCCAGCACAACAAGCGGCTTAATGCGGTGCTCGCTGCTCGGCAGCACAGTCTTCATACTCCTCAGACCCAGCGTCTCAGAGCAGAACCTCATCCTGCCACTAATGCTTCTGCATCTCACCGTCGGGGGTCCGCCGCGCACGAGGCTGTGGGGCTCGATCCTGCTGTTCGCGGTGCTCAACCTCTCTATCCCACAGCTCCTGTACCCCGTTTACCCGGAGATAGTTCCAGACATCTACAGGCTTACCGCAGGCATCGAGGCTCCTAGGCTCCTCGCTAGATTCGGTGCCTCGATCCTCTTCTACTCCATCTACTTCTCCGATCTCATCAGGGTGATGAGAGTATGCGGGTCCTCGAGGCGGGGCTAGCCTCTGTCAGCATCCTCTGGGGGGTCGCCTCGATCCTAGACCCAGAGATAGGGCTAAATCCGAGACTGCCAAACCCAGCCATCCTCCTCGTGCTTCACGTTGCTATAGGGTTGCTCCTACTCATAAAAAGAACAGCCACGGCCGGCGCCGCCTCATTCTTCGCTGTCACAGCCTACTACTCGCTAAGAGTTAAGCCGTTCGCCCCCCTCGCCGAGCCGCAGACCGTCGGTCTTTGTGCCATATCACTCTACCTCGCCCTAAACCCGCGGAGCCTCCTCGGAAAGCTCCCCCGGATCAGGTGGGCGGCCCATATCCTCCCCCCACTCCTCCTGAGGGGCGGGGTAGCCTACCCCTTCGCGGAGTGGGGCTTAGATGCTCTGAGGAATCCAGCCCACTTCAAAGCCTACATCGCCGGAAATGAGCTGGCGTACCTGCTGGCAAAGCCTGTAGGTATCGAGGTATCCGTATTCCTAGTCTTTCTCACGGAATGCGTCCTCGCACTACTTATTCTTGCGGGAGTGTGGAGTAGAGCTTTAGGAATAGTTTCAGCGTCTCTTCTGTCGATGTTTCTCGTGGTGGCCGGATACCCCCTCGCGTTTCCGCAAAATCTAGGACTTGTCGCCGCCTCACTCTGCATCCTCAAAGGCTCGGCGGGGAGAGCTAGCGTATGCGCCTGAATTTCGAGGTCGTGTATAGCTCCAAGGGTTTTGTCAGGAAGTAGAGTGGGCCCAGCCTCCTCCTAAGCCTCCACTGAAGCCGCGCCTTCCAAATCCCATACCTCAGCTTCTCTATCGAGAATTCATGTCTGAAGAGGAGTCTGTGGTCCCATCCGTGAAGGGGCTTCTCCCACTCGAAGGCCTCCATGTTGCCCTTTACCTTCTCGTATAGGCCTGTGCCCGGAAGTGGGTATGGAACCGTCATGCTGAAGTAGTCTAGTGGCAGGCTAGACGCGAGCTTGATCGTCTTAAGCATGGTCTCATCCGACTCTCCCGGGTAGCCTAGTATGAAGAACGCGCCTACTTGAAGGCCGGCCCTCTTGGCGGCTTTCACCGCCGAGACAGATTGCGAGACAGTGATCCTCTTGTTCATCAACTTGTTGAGGACGTAGTCATCCCCCGACTCGAGCCCAAAGATCACTTTGTAGCACCCAGCCCTCCTCATCGCTCGCGCAACCTCAGCGTCGAATAGGTCCACGCGGGAGAGGCACTCCCAGCCAACGTCTATGCCACGCCTAACTATCTCCTCGCAGAGTCTCAAGACGTGCTTTTTGCTTGCGATGAAGAGCTCGTCGGCGAACCATATTCTCCGGTACCCCCACTTTTCTCGGATCTCCTCCATTTCCTCAGCGATATTCGCGGGCGATCTATACCGGTAGATGCGGCCATAGTCTGGCCTCCAGCAGAAATCACATGAGAAGGGACAGCCTCTGCTCGCGATCATCGAGGTCATCGTGTAGCCGTAATTCTTCCGATAATAGTCCTTGTATAGCTCGTTGTCGTAGAGGTCGCGGGCGGGGAACGGGAGATCATCCAGGTTCTTGACCAGTGGTCTATGACCCGTAAACTCGATACGGCCCCCGTTGAGTTGGGGAGCAAGCCAGGCCCCCCTCACCTTCTCAAAGACGGGGCTGCCCCTCCCGTCCATCGAGTCCAGCAACTCGGCTACTGTTATCTCACCCTCCCCCTGCACCACCGCGTCGAACACCCCTAGGAACATATTGGGGTATGCCGAGGGCATGGGGCCACCTGCTATGACGAGCTCGCTCGTCTCCCTCGCGACAGATGCGAGCCTCTTGGCCGAGCTCACCATGGAGAGCATCGAGTAGATTCCTACGACGCGCGCCCTCTCATTCCTGATGCGTCTCTCGGCCTCCTCCTGAGTGATGAATGTGCAGTCGAGAATCTTGACCCTGTATCCCCGCTCTCTGGCATAGGAGGCTATGTAGCCGATACCCAGCGGTGGGAACTGCCAGTGCCTCGACCTCCCATCGAAAAAGTATGGAAAAACAAGTAGAAGATCAGTAGGCATTGACGGTATGAAGCCCTAGGTATATTCATAAGAGTTGCTTATCTACAAGGAGTCGAGCCGCTTGACATCGATTCGCGTCGGGGATGGGGGCCTTATTTCGATGTATCTGCTGGAGCCTGCGGGAGGTGGTCTGGAGGTGGCCGGAGTTGCGAGGGGGCTTGGACTGAGATTCCTCGGAAGAGACATCACTGGTGAGGGCTTGGGGCTCGGCGGCGTTGTTCTCAGGCTGGGCCGAGTCACATATTTTCCCCTCTCGTCAAAAGACTCTTTTCGCGAGGACGGCTTCTCCAGGGTCTTCTACCTCGACGGCGTCTCGAGGAGGTACCTCGGCCCCCTAGACGTCACAGAGGTACACCGCTTCGTGAGGGACCGGCTGGCTCCCCAGTACCAGTCAGGCACACCTCTCGCCTCACTCTTCCGCCACTTGATGAGTCTCAGGGGCCTGCTGGTCAGGACTAGATATGTGGCGGTCGATACGCGCGAAACAGCACACTTCTCCTTCACTTGCTGTTCTGGCGAGATCCGTGTTAGAGTCGAGAGGGAGAGGGGGTGTGGAAAGATGATAGTGGCTAACGAGTTGTCGGGAAGGTTCTTCGACTACGCGGTGATTGGGGGTAGGAGAGTCGCCCCGCCGCCATGGATGAGGAGTCCCGAGAGGAGCCCCACGCTTGGCTCAAGCCTCCTCAAGTTGGAGCTCACCATCGAGGTACCGCCCGGGGTCGAGGCGTTTATTGGTAGGGAGGTTCAGCCTCCCAGGCTCGACTGGGCTGGGATCGATCTGGTGATGGAGGAGGGTGTGAAGGAGCTCAGCTACCGCGTCCTGCTTTCGCTAGTCTCTTAGAGCGGTTGCGGGTGTCAGGGCATAAAGTATCCTGGTAGCAGCGTTAAGGGCGTATCCGACGGCGTCTCCACTCTCTGGGAGGTTGTAGCCCGTGAACACCCAGAGCAAAAAGAGCGCGACGGCGGCGGATAATGTTGCGAGCGCCCTCAAGACTCCCCGCCTCGACACGAGCGGCGCCACCGAGCAGACATAGCTCATCTTGAGTAAGGTCCATTCCATGCCCTTCCCATAGTTTTCCTCCCAGGCCTCCCATCCGTGAAAGATGGCTCCAAACCCGACGAACGTGAATTCATACAACTCGAAGAGGGACAGGACCGAGGCCCTGCCAACCAATATCCCTAGCAATAATCCGGCCACTCCCCCCAGCCTTCTCCACGCGTAATAGAGAGATAACAGGACGCCGACTAGGGCTGCAGTAACCGTGAAGGGGTAAACAACAACTCCGTCCGCGACGAATACCATGTTTCCCGCCCCGTCCCGCGTCGGGTTCAACAACGCCTTCACAGCAGTCCTATCATACCAGCCGAAAAGGACGATCGACCCCATCAAGTAGGATATGAAAATCAGCCATAATCCTCTCATCGATATATTCGTCTGCACCGCCATTCACCTCTCAGCAGACCTGCTTCGCTCCCTCAAATAAGTACGGATAAGGAGGCCCAGTCCCACCAGCCATAGCGCCGTGCTGAGAAGAGCGGACGGGCTCATGTAGTAGAAGATCGCAGCCTCCATCACCTGTTCCCGGATGATCTTCAGGCTATCTTTTATCTGGTCTATACCCTGCTGATAGGTTGGCGAGCTAGCTCCCTCGGCTGCGAGTCTAAGCGCGCTATCTCTCAGCCCCTCAAGGTCTGAAGTTATTAGGCTGAAATCCGTCCTCGGAGTAGGCAGAATCCAGACGGGGTTCCCTTCACGTGGGAGGGAAGTTAGCGCCGCCTCTATGTATCGCGCGATCTCAGCTGCGTCGCTCGATGATGCACCCCTCACGAGGTATGAGCTCGCGACGTCAAGCCTGTAATAGGTCTGATAATAGCCTATGACGGAGCCGAATATCGCCAGCGCCAACATCAGCAGTATCATGACCCTAAGAACTTTACCCCTAGCCGTCAAGCCGGAATACTCACTCTTGGGGGCGTGGTATATAGAAAGTAATCCAGCATACATAAGCGAGATC
>Ga0209393_1000214_pt1 | contig 29823 bp, 31 predicted proteins | sample SSWtaG_2_FD_184117 | JGI IMG/M metagenome (GOLD analysis project Ga0209393, IMG submission 184117) | Hot spring microbial communities from Sandy's Spring West, USA to study Microbial Dark Matter (Phase II) - SSWsed_130316 (SPAdes)... | ecosystem: Environmental > Aquatic > Thermal springs > Hot...
CGTACTCATCTCCGGGGTCGCGGCCTTGGAAAAACGCGTAGTACAGCCCAACCACGTCAGGTCTCACGTAGACTTGGGGAGGGCCCAGAATGCCCATCTCAAGCATCCTCCTCACCCAGTAATACACCAACTGCCGAGACCTCCCGAGCGTCCGCCCTAGCTTCGAGAAATTTACACGCCCCTCGGTCAATATGCTACTTAACACAACCCTCTCGTAGTAGGAGAGCAGAGACGACATGGGGCCGAGAGCCCCCTCAAATAAAAAACTGTGTCAAAACAGGCGAGACCTGTTTCACCACGGCGCTACGAGTCTCTGTCCGCCGACATGGGCGGCGCGGAGAGGTCTGCTGGATTACGCCACGCCTCTCCTGAGGCGGCCGCCGCTTGCCGCCGCGTCCTGGTTCCGGGTCCACTTAGAGACGAATTGTCTGTAGCATTCCCGCGAACAGAACACCCAAGGCTTGTTGACACAACAAGTCTTCACCGTGATGGCGCCCTCTCTGATTATCCTCCCGCAGTTGGTGCACCTTAGCTCGACGGGCCTCTGGACCTTAAGCTCGAACGGCATAGGCCTCGGCGGTTAAGTCTTTATGCACAATTTCGGCTATCCTCCGCCCGGAGAGCAACATGCCGCCGAAGATGGGCCCCATTCTAGGCAGGCCGAAGACTGTGCAGACCGCGATGCCAGCCACGTAAAGCCCCGGCGCCACCCTCCCGGTGTGCTCAACCACCAGCTTCTCAGACACCTCAGACCACGCCGATTTCTCGCCCCGAAGCTCAATGCCCAGCTCAGGGACCTTCCTCGCCGCTATCGATATCACCTCGGCGTCGTGGCCCGTGGCGTCGATAACCGCCTTAGCTTGCGTGTATAAGGGGTCTACGTGCATGCCAGACATCTGGATGGGGGTCCATATCCACAAGACACCAGTGACACGCGGCGGATCGCCCCTGAAGATGACGTCGTCGACGTGTACCCCCAGTATGATTTTTGCGCCTGCGTCGACGGCCCCGGCGGCGAGTTTAGCTATTAGCTCGGCCGGGTCCACAGTGTAGAGTCCGTCCTCCGCCGGCTTGTACCTAACCCTGAAATCCTTCAAAACCGGCAACGCCTCATCCTGCACCACTATCTTAGGTATCATGTTTCCGCCGGGCCCGATGCCGCCGCCGAATGAGAACCGGCGCTCATACACCACAACCCTGTGTCCCCGCTCCGCCAAGTAGCGAGCCGCCGTCAAGCCCGCCGGCCCAGCCCCTACAATAACCACGTCCACATCGCTGAGTTCGTAGAGATCCTCCATCCCATGTTTAATAATCGCCCTTCCAATTTTCAGCTCCATAAATGGCATATGATATCTCTATAAAAACATTATTATTACGGGAGTTGGCAACGCTATAGATGCTCGGTATGTTGCACACGTCGCGGTAGGCGTAAGGCCTGCCGCCCAGATATACACGTTCCAGCTGCCGAAGACGGCGCGGCCCCGCCGGCTCCCAGAGGCGCGAATTTAAACACTGCCGGAGGCTTGGCGCAGAAAGCGATCTGCGACGAACTCACGTCTGCGAGATGGCCCTCCAGAAGTCCAGCTCATACCTCTGGATCGCCCTCGCCACGAAGCGGTACCTGCCCCAGTCTAAATACCTCTGGGCTATGGGCTCTGCTATTGACTCCAACTCGTCGTAGGGGCCGGCGAAGAGGTCCATAAACCTCGTGTTTTTCACGCCGTTGCGCCGCGCCCACTCCGCCAGGGCCGCGCAGTTGCGGCCCCACACCGGCAAATTTACTGTCATGGCCACGGCGAGGTCGCCCACGTTGCCGTGTAGCGCCAGCCAGGAGAGGAAATGTGTATACGCCACGGCGGAGGGATCCACCGCGTCCCAGCTGAAAGACACGCCAAGCTCCTCCGCCAGCTCATACAAGGCGTTCAACGCCGCCCAGTCTCCATCTATCAACATCTTCACGAGCCTGTACTCATCTCCCTCCCTCGCCTTGGCCATAGCCGCCGACAGCGCCTTAAGGTCATGTGGCACTATATAGAGCTGGTTCTGTACGAACTTCACCAAGGCGTTGCGAGAGGGCTTGAGGGCTGTCAATATAGCCGTGTTTAAAGGCTCCAGCTCAGCTCTCAACGTCTCAATGACCTTCATACGCCGCCTCCCAGAACTTCAGCTCGTACAGCGATGCCTGTCTGAAATACGGCCAGAGGGCCTCTGCGGGGAGCCCAGAGGAGTCCAGCACCTCTCTCAGCCGCCGAACCAACGAGAGGTAGTCCTCCGACAGATAGACAGAGGCCCATTTCCTGTAGAGCCGCACCGGGTTCCTCTCAAGGGCGTCTCTGTGGCGTTGGGCTATCTCTGCGTAGCTCCAGAAGCAGGGGAGCACCGCGGCCATGCATTGATAAAAGCCCTCTAACGAGCAGACAGACAGGAGGTAGGACATGTAGCTCACATTTACAAAATTCGGCTCGGCCCTTGCAGCTTCCTCCAGCGTCAGCCCCACCTCCTTTAAGAGAGACTCGTAATTTGCCATCTCGCCGGTCACAGTGCCGTACGCCAGCGAAAGCGCCTCCTTCATCAGCTGGACGGAAGGCGCCTTAGCCGCAGCCAGCGAAAGGGCCTTGGCGAAGTTCACCAAGTAGTTGTAATCTTGCAGTAAGTAGTATTTGAACTTCTCCAGCGGCAGGGCTCCGCTGTACAGCTCCACCACGAAGGGGTGTCTAAATATTTCCTCCCATATGGGCCCCGCCATTTCTCGCAACTTCTCCGAGGCCATAAGTAACTAATCTATTCCGTATAAAAAATTCTTATGTGGAAAAATTCTGCGACACATGGAGTGGAGGAGGGTCCACTGGATTCTGTTCGCCGTGGTCTCGGCCAGCTTTTTCCTCGACGGGGTCTTGTTCAGCCTTGTCCCGACGACTATATACCTCATAGAGGAGCTCGCCCGGTTTGCCACAGCGATTTTTGCGGTGAACTCCATAGCCTTTATGGCAGGGGCATTTGTGCTGGGGAGGCTGGGTGACTTATTGGGGAGGAGGCTGGGGCTGATAATTTCGCTTGCTATATACACGGTGGGCGCCTTGTGGTTCGCCGCCGCCTACTGGGTAGGCGCTCTTGACTTAGCCATGGCGCTTCTCACCACCTCGCTTATTAACTTCGGCGTCGGCGGCGAGGTGGGGCCTGCATACGCCGCCTTGGCGGAGCTGTCTCCCCCCAGGCGGAGGGGGGCCGCGGTTATGCTCGCGGCGAATTTCTGGAACATAGGCGCGGCGATTATAGCCGCCCTCTCCCTCTACTACGTAGAGCTAGCTGGAGATCCGCGCGCCGTAGTCTTCTATACATTCGTCACTGCGGCGGCCTTGGCGGCTCTCGTCTTCATCGCGAGACTCCACCTCCCCGAGCCGCCGCGGTGGCTTGTCGCCAGGGGCAGGGAGGCCGAGGCCAAGGCCTTGGTGGAGAAATACGCCGTGGAGATGCCCCGGCCGGAGGAGAGGAGATCTCTGAAGGGGTACTGGGGCCGCGTGGCTATTTTCGCCGCCGCCTTCACAGCCCAGCTCCTGACGTATAACATAGCCGCTTACTACCTGCCGTATGCCCCCGGGTTTATCTACGGCGCAGAGCTGGCGCCTTTAAACATCGCAGTTGCAAACGCCGGCGCGGCGGTAGGCGCGTTTCTACTTCTCCCACTGATAGATAAGTCTAGGCGCCTCGCCTTCCTCGCCGCCTTCGCCGGCGGGACCGCCACCGCCGTCGGCCTCGCCGTCTTTCACGGAAGCCCGGCCGCGGCCTATCTGGCAGTGCTCTTTGCCAACCTGGTGTTTTCAGAATGGGCATGGGCTACCATAAGCGTGCTTGAGAGCGAGCTGTTTCCCACAGCTGTGCGCTCCACCGCCGTTGGGCTGGTGACCGCCGCCGCGTGGCTTATAAACGCAGGCGCCGTGTTTACAGAGGGGGTCCTAGGAGCGGCGCCGTTCTATACGCTTTTGGCGAGTCTCTGGGGCGCCGGCCTAGCCGTAGCCGCGTTGTGGCACGTCAAGGGCGTAGAAAGCGCCGGCAGGCAGCTGGAGGAGCTTATTTGAACAAACTCCCCCGTGTTTTTCCACCTTCCCTGAGGGGGCCAGGGAATCACCTCGACATGCCCCCTTTCTGCCCCCGCAGCCGTGAGCCGCCCTCTCAAAGGCATAGAAAGCGCTGGTATGTGGAGAGGTAGGCTTTTCTAAGTAGGGTTAACCGTCTATGACTGCCCCGTATACTGCGTCTATGCCGAGTTCTCGGGCTCGTTGTAGCGCTTCTTTGTCTATGTTTACGGCGACGATGATGAGCTTCTCGGCCTTTCGCCCCAGTATCCTCTCCACTATCCCCGCCTTCTCGTAGAACCACTCCACGTCGTCGAGCTCGGCGTGGGACTTCACCTCCACGAGGTACATCTTCCCGTCGTGGATGTAGACGTCTACCTCGATCCGGGCGCCCCTTCTGTAGAACCTCCCCTCTATGTCCGTGTATATAAACTTCTCCACTTTCCCAGGCTCCACACCCCTCTCCTCAAGAGCGTGGCGGTAAAGCTCCAGCACAGTCCTCTCGAGGTCCCTACCCCACCTCCTCCCCAAAGAACCAATAGCCACCTTAACCTCGCCCACCGCCCTAGTCAGCTCCTCAAGCCGCCTCTCATGCCGCTCTAACAGCTTGGAGTGCTCTTCTAGTAATTTAGAATGTTGCTCTAATATTCTGGTGTGCTGTTCCAGAGTTTTGAAGATTTTTTCGAAACCCTCCTTCATGTAGCTGGCGAGGAGCTTCGCGGCTTCTGCCATATCCTTCATCTCCTCAGACCTCGCCCTAAGCACGGCTCTGGTCACCACCTCCTCAAGCCGTTGCCAATCCAGCTCCATACCCACAAACTCCCGGAGTGGGATAGATATAAGCTTTCTGCAGGCCTTTCTCCCTCAGCTTACCGCCTCCTGAGGCGGGATAGGAGGAGCCCGCCGGCTAGAAGCACGGGCGGAGCCGCCGCGGCGCCGAGGAAGATGGCGAGCTCGGCGAACGGCCTGGTGGAGGCTAGGCGCGGCACCTCAAGGAGGAGGGGCGCCGCGGGGAGCGCCACGATTAGAAGCGCCGCGGGGAGCCTCAGCAGGTTTCTGGAGAAGATGTACCAAGCCGCCACCAGCAGAGCGGCGGAGGCCAAAGCCGCAAAGAGCTGGGCCGCGGCCAGGCTCGCCCCACCTACCTCTGCGGGCTCCCAGGGAGGCTTGACGTAGAGGCCTCCGGTGTAGACGGCGACGGGCCCCCGTATTGTATGACCTCCCCCGCTATGGGGCGTACGTCGCCTTACACAACTACGCCGCCCGCCGGCTGGTGGCTGTGGCCGCGGCTCTCCAGCAGGTTGCTGAGTTCGCGATACGCGCCGGGGCCGAAGACGTCCCAGATGACAGACACGGCGTGGCCGCTCCCCAGCCTTAGGGCGACGTCCCCCGCCTCAAGCCACCCGACGACCACTAAGATAGCCAGCGTGAAGAGGAGGAGGCCGAAAACCGCCCGTCTCACCACATATAGCACCGCGACCTTGTTTATAAACCTATCTGGCGAGGCTACGTGACCGGCGTATCGCACGTGCCGAGGGTCCGGTTTAGAGCTGTTAAATAGAGGGTCTTAGGAGGCGTGTTTTTGGTCTTGGTGCTTGAGGGGTCTGGCTACCACCTAGATACTTTGTTGAAGTGGGTCAGGGAGGTTCGGGAATTTCTGTGGGAGGCAGGGGTGCGGACTGTGGTGGAAGTGCCGGGGGGCGAGCCGCCTAAGGTGTGGCTGTGCGGCCGGCTTGTCTACGAGGGGCTTCCCGACGGCGAGTGGGCGCTTCTGGAGGTGGTGTCTTCTGCGGCGCGGCGGTGCTTGGTCTCGGGTAGTGTATACACAGCGACTGGCACAGAAAGCCAAAGCGCCGTGACTACCAACAACGAGGAGAGGCCCATGGCTGGGTAGAGCATGGGCCCCAGCATCATGCCCACCCTCGCCATGGAGCCGGCGGAGCCGGCGGCTAGCCCCCTCACGTGGTCTGGGAAGAGCTCGGGGGTGTAGGCGTAGACGACGCCCCAGGCGCCTAGGTTGAAGAAGTTCAGCGCAAGGGCGGCGAGGTAGAGCTGGGCCGGCCCCTGGCTGTGGGCGAAGGCGAGAGCCGAGAGGGCCGACGCGGCGAAGAAGAGCGCGGCGACTGGCCTCCTGCCGATGCGCTCCACTAAGAAGGCCGCGGCGAAGTAGCCAGGTAGTTGCGCAATGGTGGTGACAAGCATAAACTCGTAGGACTGAAGCGCCGTGAGCCCCCGCTCCCGCACCAGGATTGTTGGAAGCCAGAGGAAGATGCCGTAGTAGCCGAAGGCGAGGACGAGCCAGATGTACCACACGGGGGCGAGCCGTCTGGCGTATTCGCCTAGTCTCAGCGCCGTCTTCCTCCGCGGCTTGTGCTCAGGCAGAGCGCCTCTGATAACTGCGGCGTAGAGGGCCGTGGCGCTTAGAATCAACAGAGTCGTCCTCCAGCCGAGGGCGGGGAAGAGGTAGTACGCCACGGCCGCCGCCGCTAATGCGCCTAGAGACCAGAAGCTTTCTAGAAGCACCACGTCTCTCCCCCTTCTCCCCGGCGGAGACAGCTCGGAGACATAAGACGCAACGACAGGAAGCTCACCGCCTAGGCCGAGGCCGGCTACAAACCGTACGACCGCGAGCTCTGAGTGGCTTCTCACAAATGCGGTGGCGCCGGTGGCCAGGCTGTAGAGGAGGAGCGTTGTTATGAAGACCTTTCTCCTACCTAGGGCGTCTGAAAGCCTCCCGAAGAGGGTTGCTCCTATCAACATGCCAAGGTTGTTGGCTAGTATTACCGCCGTCCGTTCGGCAACTCCCATATTTAGCTCGGGCGCGGCGGCGACCAGCAGATAGGAGAGGAGGAGGACGTCCATAGCGTCGAAAAGCCAGCCGATGCCAGAGAGGATTATGAGTCTTCTCTCGGAGACCACGTGCGGGGGCTTGGCCATCTTTAAAAGTGTATGCAGGTCAAAATTTGTGCACATAAACAGCGTGAGGGCTGGAGACCCGGCAAATTTTTAAGTGTATATAGGTAAAGGGGATGTGAAGATTACGGAGGTGGAGACCGAGAGTTCCGTATTGGCTGAGGCGCTGAGACGCGTGGGTGTGGAGGTGCGGAAGGGCGCCGCCGTGGCGGCGGTGTATGGGCGGGACCGCGACATCTTGAGGGCTCTGAGGGCTGAGGACAGGCCTGTCTTAGGCATCTCGCCGCCAGGGGTAAACGCCAGGCTGGCGGCGGTGGAGCTGAGGGAGCTGCCGCTTCTGCCGGAGCTGGAGTTTAAACCGGTGGACGCCATAAGGCTGACGGCCGAGAGCGGGGGCCAGCGGATTGTGGCCATAAACGAGGTGGCTCTGCTCCCCGCGGAGCCAGCCGACCTGGTGAGGTACTCGCTTTATGTGGACGGGGCCTTCGTCTTCAACGACATGGGAGACGGCTGTCTAGTGTCGACGCCGGTGGGCTCCACGGCCTACGCCCTCTCGGCCGGGGGCGCGGTGATAAGCCCGGGCGCCGCGGTGGTGGAGGTGGTGCCCGTCAACTCCATGTTGAGGAGGCCGCCGCATGTCTTCCCGGCGGACGCCGAGGTGGAGCTACGGGGGGCTAGGAGCAGATCCGATATATTATTAATCGGAGACGGCGCCGAGAGGATCAGGTACCGCGACTCGGCGGTTGTGAAGCGCGTGGGGACTGCCAGGCTGCTTGTACGGGTTGAAAGGGAGAGCCCGGCGCCGCGGCTGTCCCCGAGTGCTCTTCTGGTGCGGAAGATCCTGGAGGAGAGGGGGCCCTTGACGGCTTCGGAGATCGTGTCACTGACGGGCCTCTCGCCGCGTACGGTGCGGCACGCCTTGGAGAGGCTGAGGTCGTCCGGCCTCGTCCGGTCCGTGGTGGACCCCGCGGACCCGCGGCGTAGGGTCTATATGGCCTAGGCGCTCTCCGCGGCGGAGAACTTCCTGAGGAGGATGGGCGCCGCCACGCCGACGGCGATGGCGGCTATGGATATGGCGAGGTCGCGGGTGTAGATCAGCGGGTCGAGCGACGGCGCCGATAAGGTGCTTACTAGATACACCACGCCGAGTACCAAAGCCACCGCGCTTAGTACGTATGCGACGGTTTTCATAGGCACCTTCTCTCTCCGCTATTTAAAGGTTTCAAGGTTTATTAAGGAGGAACCGGAAGTACACAAGTGATTATGTGCCAAGACGTTGGGAGGAGATATGGCGATTTCTGGGCGTTGCGGGGCGTCACGTTTGAGGTGGGGAGAGGCGTCGTGCTGGGAGTTCTGGGTCCCAACGGCGCTGGCAAGACGACGCTGGTGAGAATACTGACCACAGAGCTCATGCCCAGCGAGGGGAGAGCCCGGGTGGCTGGGCTCGATGTGGTGAAGGAGCCGGAGAAGGTGAGGAAGGTTATAGCGGCAGTGCCCCAGGAGAGCAGACCCATAGACTTCTTAACGCCGTATGAGTTCGTCCTCAGCTACCTGCTCCTGCGCGGCCTCTCGCTGAGGGAGGCAAAACGGCGGACAAGGGAGGTTCTGCAGGTGTTCGGGCTGTGGGAGGTCCGAAACAGGGAGGTGGACACGCTCTCGGGCGGCATGAAGAGGAGGGTACTCGTCGCCGCGGTATTTGCCGCAGAGGCCGAGGTGGTGTTTCTCGACGAACCCACCACGGGCCTAGACGTCTACTCCAGGCGGCTTGTGTGGAACGCCGTGTCTGAGCTCAAGAAGCGCGGAGCGACCGTGGTCTTAACGACACACTACGTGGAGGAGGCGGCGGCCTTGAGCGACGTCGTCCTCGTCCTCAACAGGGGACGCGTGGTGGATATCGCGCCGCCGGATAAGCTGGTTGAGAAGGTGCCCGGGAGATACGTGATGGAGGTATACGGAGCCGACGGCCGCGTGGCGGAGAGCAAGGCGGTCCTGGAGATCGGGGACAGGAGACTCTACTACGTGGAGAAGCCGCCGGAGGCCCTTTCGCTAGATGGGGCCAAGGTCGTGGTTAGGCCCAAGTCCCTAGAGGATTACATACTGCTCACGGTGGGGGCGATAGAGGAGGCGGAGGAGGGGCATGAAGATAATTAGAGACGCCTTAATCATAGCCTGGATAAACGGCTGGATAGCGGCGACCCGCGGCTGGATTTGGGTAATCGGCAGCTCCGTCAGCCCCATATCGTTCCTCGTCATCTTGGCGGTATACGGCGGAGTCGAGGGGCTTAGGTGGGGGCTAGTGGGGGGTTTCGTCTGGACAATCGCGTCAAACGGCATCGGGCTGATCGGAGACGCCACATACTACCGACTCGGCATTAAGTACCAGAGCATGCTGACAGCCGCCCCCGTCTCGCCGGCGGGCTACGCCCTAGGCCTGGCGCTGAGCGCCTTCGTCTTCGCCCTCCCCACCCTGGCGGTTTACCTCGCCGTCATGCTTTGGCTGGGCGTGTGGATACTGGCGCCCGAGTCCCTCTACGCGCTAGTCGCGCTTTGGCTGGCCTCAGCCGGCATAGGCTTCACCCTCGCCGGCTTCATAAAACACATGAGATACGCCTGGGCGCTCCCGCAGATCCTCTCGGCGGCGTTCACGGTGGGCGCCCCCGTGTACTACCCGGCGACGTATCTGCCCAGCCCGTATCTAGGCGTCGTACTTCCCACGGGCGCCGCCGCAGTAATAATACACAGCTCCGTCGGTTTGCAGAGCTACGGGCCGGACTTGGTAGTGGCGGCCGCGGCGGCGCTGGCGCTTCAAAGCGCCTTGGGGCTCTACTTCTTGTTTAAGCTGGCCCGGTGGAGACAGCCATAGCCTCTTTCTATCAACGGTCACCCACGCCCCAGTCCAGAGCCCTAGGAAGACGCCGCTACGCCCTGTGTTTACGCAGGCTGTAAAAGGGGAGACGCCCCCAAATCCTCAAGCCCACTAACACGCAATACAGAAACCGGACACGAGCACGCGGCGCTGTGTACGACAAAGACATAAACGAATTACGTTAAAAGACGAATAGGAGAAAAAGGTGCGAAAAGGGGGAGACATGCCAAGGTTCCAAATACCGGTGGATTGGGTTAAGCTTCTGGTGGTTCTCGTAATTGCTGTGGTGGCGTTTGCCTTGGTTGAGAGTACGTACGTCCTGTTTAACACGGGCATTGCGCAGACATCTGTATATAAGCCGTATGACGAGTTTGAAGGTGGTTTATATAGGCAAAACAAGCTGGTAAGAGCTCCGCCTGAGGTTGAGGATAGGATTGCGGCGGTTGTGCGGGGAGTTGTCGGCGATAAGAAGTTTCTCGCTGCGTATATAGTCAACAGCACACACTACGTCGCGTTGTTAACCAAGAACTTGGACTTATACCATCTATATGTGAGGGCAGACGGGCGCAACGTCACTGTTGCTGGACAGGTGGGGGAGGTGCCGCGTAGGGCGGTGCGCATGGTGGAGCAGAGAGAGACCACGCAACGCGACAACATGACCATCACCGCGGTTACGAAATACGCCATATACGAATACTCGTTGAAGACGGAGAGCGGAGAGTTGGTTATATACTCAGTAGGCCCTATTAAACGCAGAGACGCGAAGGGGTTTGCACTACAATATTTCGACATGATGTGTGTAAAGGCCTCGTTTTATAATTGGCTTCCTAACGAGTTCCAGGTATGTGCAGGCGGCGTCTGGTGGGTGGAGTGGGGCAGAGCGGTGTTAAGCTTTGACGACCTGTCTTATGCATAGGAAAGCGGCGCTGTACAACGGTGTAGCTCCTCCAGTCAAGTCTCCGACGACAGGCCCTACGGCGTAGGCGTCAAGGCGACGGCTACGTGGTCGATGTGTCCCATAGGGCCGACGGTCAGAATTGCAGAGCTGTGGGCATATATGTCCGTAGACTACACGCTACGTGTAGTTAAAGGTGGAAACTGCTCCGCCTGGGTCGCCACGGGATTCTGTTGCGCTCCGTGAACCCCGTAACCACGCGCGATTCCTACGTCTTTTTTGTTTTGTGGACGCTAAATGTATAGCGGCTGCACGCCGCCTGACTCAGCCACTATTTCTATCTCAACGCCTATGTAGTACGACTTGAGGGTCACCTTGACGTAAGGCGGGTTGATGGCTGTCTTCACCCGCTCCATGAGGTCCACCGCCAGCTCCTCGTGGAGTATCTCCCTCCCACGGTAGCTGTCCACCATCTTTTTGAATTCCTCTATGGCCAGGGCGGCCCCCCGCGGGATGTACTCGAGAGTCACCTCAAAGGAATCCACGGTCTTGCTTATGGGACATATGGACTCCCCCCTGGTCCTTAGCCGTATAAGTGAGGGGTTTTTCGCCAGTTTAAGCATGTGGCGGGATTTACACATTTATTAAAGAGTTGCCGCACGGCCGTGGCCTACGTCGTGGAGCGGTGGAGGCGGGACCCCTACTACGGCGCGGTCGCCGTGGTGAAGACGGGCAGCGGATACGTAGTGGGGGACTTCACGGGATGGATACACGGCGCCTTTAAAGACAGCGCGGGGCTGCCGCCGGGTCTCTACAGGCTGGAGGGGGGAGAATGTGTAGTGGAGCCGCCGGAGTACCCGTGGCACTTCGCAACGTCTTACATGGCGGCCGACTGGGGAGACGTGGTGGAGCTTCGGATATACGCGCCTGAGGAGCCGGAGGTGCCGGGAGGAGAGGCTGTGAAGCTGGCGGACCTGGGCCCCTTCTCGGTTTACCTAGCGACGACGCGGAGGAGGCGGTACGAGGTTAGGTGTTGCGGGAGGGTTAGACGTTTCCGGTCTCCGCCCCGCGCTGAGCCCCCGTCTGTGGCCGCGATGTATGAGGTGTTGCCAGACCGCGCCGCAAACCGCCTTGGTTGCCGTGACCTGCGGCGCCACTTCTGCAGCGGCACGTTGAAAGACGTGGCGGCCCTCGCCTTAGAGGCGTCGGGTTTCTCAGAGGCGCTTTATCTACACCCCATATACCCTGCCATGAGCTACCACAGGTACGACGTGGCGGACCATCTGCAGGTAGACGAGAGGCTGGGGGGCTGGGCTGCCTTCGCCGCACTGCGGGACACGCTGAGGGGCGCCGGCATGGGGCTCGTCCTCGACGTCGTGTTGTATCATGTCGGTCTCCGCAACCCCCTGTTCCCCGAGGGGCCCTTCATCTTGAAGAGCCCGGAGCTGGCGCGCCTGGCGAAGGAGGTGGCTACCAGAATGCCGCGGGAGCTCCTCCGGGACCTGATGGCTGGGGAGCCGCCATACGAGACCTTCCTCAAGGTGTGGCTCATGCCGAGGCTGGACTACTCCAAGCCGGAGGCGGTGGAATACGCCAAGAGGGTGGTAGAGCACTGGGCGCCCCACGTCGACGGGTTTAGGCTGGACGTGGCCCACGGTGTGCCGCCGGAGGTCTGGGCCGAAGTGTTGAAGCCTGCGTGGAGCCGCTACGTATTCGGCGAGCACACGGGGAACCCCGCGCCTTTCTACGGCGCCCTGAGAGGCTTCACGGCATATATGCTCTACGGCGCGTTGTCCGAGTGGCTTGGAAAAGACGTGGAGAAGCTCGCGGAGGCGGTGAACCGATACATAGCTCTGACCCCGCCCACCTCTCTACCCCACATGAACACATTCCTGGAGAACCACGACCTAGACAGGGCAAAAACCGTCTTCGGCGGGGCTCTGGAGATGGGTTACGCCCTCATCTACTCGCTTCCAGGCGTGCCCTCGGTGTACGCCGGCGGCGAATGCGCCGAGGAGGGGAAGGCGGTGGACCACACCAACAGAAGGCCCTACACGCCGTGTCCCAACTCCCCCGTTAGACAGCTCCTGACGCGGCTGTACGAGACTAGGAGAGCCCTGAGGCTAAACAGAGGCCCCGCCTGGGCCGAGGCAAGGGGGTCCTCACTGGTGATACACGTGGCCGGAACCCAGGCAACTATAGAGGACAAGCGGGCAGTGTTTAGTAATACCGACCAAACTCTTGAATTTGCATATAAATAAAATCTCAGGATATTGCAATGAAACTTGATTTCAGAGGCGTTACAGCCATTTACGGCCGGCCGGGAACCGGCAAGACAAGCCTGGCGATGCGCATTGCCCACGAGCGGATAGCGGAGGGGCAGAACGTGCTGTGGGTATCGATTTATGAAGATAGGGAGACCTTTTTCAGAAACGCCGCGGCGTTGGGATACAACCTCTCGAAGGCGGAGTTCTGGGACATGATCTTCGTTAAGCCCGAAATCATACTTAACCAGATAGTCTCGGCGGCTTCCCAAGGGAACTACGGCCTCGTCGTGGTCGATTCCATCTCCGCCCTCGTGGAGAATATCCAGAGCAGAGAGTACCTTATAAATGCGGTATATAGAGTCTTCAAGCCGTCTAATATAGACTTCATCGGCATAGCGGAGGAGGAGTCGGCGACGCCTCTGGACTACATAGCCGATAACCTCCTCCGCATGGAGGTAAGGCTTGAAAACGGCGTTGCCGAGAGGAGGATGTATGTAATGAAGGCCCGGGGGAGGCGGGCCGGCTACTACGTCGAGTTCGACATCTTGGAGGGCCAAGGCGTTGTGTTCCTTGACGATCTGCCCAGGCCGGTTGCCAGGGAGCCGTGGGAGAGGCCGGTGGACTCCCTCTTCAGCGCGGTGGGGTCTGTAAGAGGGGGAAGGGCGTATCTCTTCGCGGGCCGCGGCTTGACGCCTCTCCTTGCGCGGGCCGCGGCGGAGCTCTCCCGCGAGGGGCTAAAGGTGCTGTACCGCGTCCTCCTCCGCGACGCCTCAGTTGCCTCTGCGCTGGTGGAGAAGTTCGGGGGTAGGGCTGTGGTCCAGCGGGTGGAGCCCCGGCCCCAGTCGCACTTCACACACATCAAGGGTCTTTACGAGACGTTGGCCGAGACAGACGCAGACGTCTTGATTTCAGAGGGCGTAGACGTGGAGTTCCTGGTATACGGCAGAAAGGCTCTGGACATAAACAGGAGAGAGTTGGAGGAGCTCAGGAAGCTGGGCATCGCCGTTTTCTTAAATGTGGACAGGGAGTGCGGGCTTAGGCCTTTTGCAGATGTCTTAATAAAAGTGAGCGGGGACCAAGTTGCCGTCTACTCCGCCCAGGGCAGAGCTCTGTGCCGCTTAGAGGCCGCCCCGGCCCCCCGCCTGGTGTGCTGACGCCGTGGACTGCATCAGGATAGAGGGCAGGGCCTACGTAGGGGGCAGATTCGCCCGGGTGAGACTGGGGCGGGAGGGGTGCAAGACCGTGCAGTTTTCCAACGACTACTTGATCCTGCCTGGGATGATGGACCTCCACGTTCACTTCCGCGACTGGGGGTTTGCGCACAAGGAGACCCTGGCCGGGGGCGCAGCCGCGGCGCTGGCAGGTGGCGTGGTGGCAGTCGGCGACATGCCCAACACGAGACCCCACATAAAAACGGCGGAGCTTTACCGCAAGAGGTTGGAGGAGGGGGCCTCCCTCCCTATCATCTACAAGCTACACATGGGCGTGCCGGAGGACCTCGCCGAGCTCGACGCCGCCAAGCCCGGCTCTGTCAAGGTCTACCCGGAGGACGTAGAGAAGTACGGCTGGGGCCACGTGGAGGCGTTGATGAGGAGGTGCGTCTCGCTGGGCTGTGTGGTGGTGTTTCACTGTGAGGACCCCGCCTACTTCAGGGGAGCGGAGCGCCCGCCGGAGGCGGAGTTACGATGCGTCGAGCGGGTTCGCCTCCTTGCGTCTCTGACGGGGGCGAGAGTGCACTTGACCCACGTCACTCTGCCCCAAACTGTGGAGATGTCCCGGGGCTGGGCCTCCGTCGACGTCACGCCGCACCACCTGCTCCTAGACGTGGAGAACTGCAGAGATCCAGGGCTCTGTCTTGTGAACCCGCGGCTGAAGACGCCGGAGGTCCGGAAGGCGCTTCTCGCCGCTTTTGTCGCAGGTCTCGTAGATATGTACGCTACGGACCACGCCCCGCATACCTTGGAGGAGAAGCGGTCGCAGAGCCCGCCCCCCGGCATATGTAGCATAGACATCGCGCTGAGCCTCCTCCTCGCCCTCTGGAGGAGGGGCATAATCTCGCTGGGCGACGTGGTTAGGCTGTATTCGCACAGGCCAGCCCGTCTCCTCGGCGTAGACGTGGAAGGGACATTCGCCGTGGTTAAGCTGGAGGAGTTTAAGGTGCGCGGGGAGGAGTTCGCGGGGAAGTGTAGACAAACACCTTTTGAGGGGTTCATCGCCTTCGGCAGAGTGATGGCAACCGCGGTCAAGGGTAGGGTTTACTTCAGAGAGGGAGATGTCTACAGCCTTTAGGCTTCGTACTTCTCTGCTAGTCTAAACAATGTGTTGAGAACCACCTCGTTAGCGCCTTCGTAGATCTCGGTTGCCTTGGCGTCTCTATACAGCATCTCCACCTTGGAGTCTGTGGAGTAGCCGAAGCCCCCCATTATCTGCATAGCGGTCCGCGTGGCGTCTACGGCGAGTCGGGACCCCAGGTACTTGGCTATCTGGGCGTAGAGCGGGAAGAGCTCAACGTTCTTGTCTTTGTAATAGGCTGTGGTGTAGACGATGCCTCTCACCGCCTCTATCTGCGCCTTGATCGAGGCCACGTAGTGCTGAAGTATCTGGAAGTTTATTATGGCCGTGCCGAATGCCCTCCTCCTTCTGGCGTATGCCTTAGCCTCCTTTATGGCGCCCTGCGCAATGCCGAGGCCTATGGCGCCCACGCAAGTACGGCCGTTGTTTAAGTCGTCGAGCACCACCTTGAAGCCGCCATTTAAGCCGCCTACTATCGCCTCGTCGCCCACCTCGCAGTCGTGGAGTTTGACCTCAGCCGTGCCAGTTCCCCTAACGCCCATTACGGTGACGGGGTTCGTCTCCGCGCACCTCCCCCTCTCAACGAAGAAGAGGGTCACGGTCTTGTGTTTTTCCTCAGGAGACCCAGTCCTTGCCGCCACTAGGAAGGCGTCGGCGTACATGCCCGAGGTTATCCACAGCTTAGTCCCGTTGATAACCCACGAGCCGCCCACGCGGTCCGCCCTTGTCTCAAGCGAGAAGGCGTCTGAACCGCAGCAAGGCTCGGAGAGGGCGAAGGCGATGATCTTCTCCCCCTTTACGGCGGGCTGTAGCCACTTCTCCCGAAGCTCCTGCCCGGCGTAGTGCATGAGGTTGTACACTATCATGGAGCCTTGAACCTCTGCGACGGTGGCCAAGGCCGGGCTCGCTTTGGCTATCTCTTCCACCGTGAGCACCATGCTCCGGAAGTCCAGCCCGGGGCCTCCGTATTCGGGCGGGGCGTGGGGCGCAAGGAGGCCCAGCTCCCCCATCTCGCGCAACAGCTCCCTGGGGTACCACCCCTGGTCTATCCGTCGGGCGTTGGGCTCTACTCTTCTCTCCACGAAGTCCCTTGCCGTTTTCTTCACAAGGCTATGTACCTCTTCCAGCTGCGGATACATAAAAAACGGATAAAGCAGATTTATAACAATTGAAGCACTTTACGCCTTGAGGTGCTTATTTTGCACAAATCCTCAGCGCTTTTAATCTGGCGGCCTATGGCAGATGTGAGGTGCCCAAACTCGGTGGTTCTGGCGGGGAGACGGATAGAGCTTCAAAACTGCGTCCCGAGGAACAAGGAAGAGTGGAGCCTAGAGCTTGCAATGCTCCTCGCAGAGATAAACGGCATAAAATTCACAGACACTGTAAAAAGGGTGGTGGAGTACGTCAGGAAGTTCTGGCGACAATACGAGGTGTGTCCCCCGGCATCGGTCATGGAGGCGGACCTGGGCATCGACAGGAAAACTCTGCTCGAAGCTTTCGGCGGGAACTACAGCGCAATCTGCGCATTGGCAGGCGTGGAGCCCCCAACCGGTTGCCTCTCCCAAGTTCTCTCCTCTACGTAGCCCGGTAGAGAAGCTCCACAACGCCTGCCACCTCGGCCCGGATCCCCAATGCGTTGAAGACTCTCCTCAGCTGGGCCTTGCAGGTGGCGCAAGGTCTCACAGCAGTGCCGAACTCCACATCCCTATACGCCTTTTCCCAATACTTCACGGCCAGCTCAATTGCCTCCGGTGCTATGAGCCCACCCCCTCCCAGACAGCAGAGAGATTCCTTTGGGTTTTTCCACAGCTCCATGTACTCTCCCACAACCGCCTTTAGGAGAGCCCTCGGCTCTGTTGTTATCGGAGAAGCGCCTCGTGAGTAGTTGCAGGGTCCATGTAGACCACAGGCCGCCGCGCCTCTATACGCCTTATCTTCAGCTCGCCACGGCTGTACGCCCGGAACAGCAACTGGTGTATATGGACGCCGGGTCGAGGCGATTTAGGCGCGACGAGTCGCGAAAAGACGTGCCACCCATGGCCGCATTCGCCAAATACCACGACGTACGGCCCCACTTGCCGTATCTCCTCTAGGTACATATCCGCGATTTTCTCCATATGCTCCGTGTCGAAGTAATAGCCGTAATTCGCCGTGTCGGCTACCCGGAGGCTCACCACAACGTCGTAGCCAAGCAAATTAAGGAGGTAAACGTACCCACGGAACGCCTCCTCAAACTCAAACAGGTCTGAGACGAGGGGAAAAGAAGCGCGACCCTCCCTCCAGGCCTCTCCTCAGCTCCGCTTAGCGGCTCCAGGTAGCGCTTGCCGTCGAAGAGGTAAAGCCGCGGTGCCGGTCCCTTCTCCTTTTCGATTTTTTTGGCCAGCGCCTTAGCCGCCATGGCTACGACCTTAGGAGGCATCCCCACGTTATTTCCATGTCTCAGGAAGTTGTCCACCACCTTAGCCACATACGGAACGGGCTTGCCTGCGGCGGTCAGCACGTCTCTTATCTGTCTGGTCGCCTCAGCGACGTCGAGGCCCAGGGGGCAGAAGTAGGCACATCTCTTACACATGGTACACAGCGAGAAACTTCTGTGAAGCTCTTCGGGCGTAGCCCTCCTCCTTACGAGTTAAAGTCTCCCTATAGGCGTGTTGGCGAGTTCGCCGGTGGCGATATAGGACGGGCATATCTCTATACAGTTCCTACAGCGGGTGCAAACATACGCCGCAAACACGGCGTAGGGGGCCATATCCATACTCGACACACACCAGGAAGATTTTAGCAGTTTGAATAGTGCAAAATCTATATAGTAACAGTTTAAATTGTGGAAGGTTACCTCGTCATGATCCTAATATTCCTCCCAGTTTTCGCCGCGGCCCTTGCGTTGGCTCTCCACAAAGCCTATAAAGCGCTGTCGCAGTCCCCCACGGCCGTGGCGCCTCAAGAGCTCACGCGTTTCTTGACCTTCGGCGGGATTGAAACAAGAAACTTAGGGCACTGTCGCTTTTTTTCACGTGACCATAATCATCTCGCTCTCTGGCCACTTCTTTATGTTTGTAAAGGATGTACCCCCTGTCCTTCCAACGGTTGGAACCGCCCTGGGTCTCACGGCAACTACCGCTTTGGCTCTGCTGGTTGGCAGAAGGCTCTCCGAAAAAGACCGCGAATATCTCCTCATATCCTCGTTGCTCCTCCTAACTATTGCCACAGGCACAGCAATGGGCCTCGTGGTGCCGAGGGAATACGTGGTAGAGACTGCCCTCTCCCTTCCGCGGACTCTCGACATGACAAGCCTTCTGCTCACCATCCACGTGATCTGCGCCACGGCTACGGCGGCGGCCGTGCCCCACACCTTGATGAGCCACGTCGCGGCGCCTATAACTTATCTTGCAGTGAAAGCTAGAAGACTAGAGAAAGCGTGAAGTAGGTGAGGTAGGCGGCGGCGTAGGCCAGCAGTAGGTTTGCCACGACGCTGAGCAGAGCAATCTTAGGCCCAACCGTCCTGTAGACGGAAGACAGAGTTGCGATACATGCGGAGTACATGGCCGTAAACACCAAGTAAGCGAATACAGCCGGCAACGGGATGGAGGGAAACAGATGTAAGCCGCCGGTGGCATCGAGGAGGCCCAGCACAACCTCTTTAAAGATCCAGCCCCCTATAAGTGGCATCACGAGCTCCCAAGGCATGCCGAGCGGCCTGAAGAGAGGTTGCATGGCTTGGCCAGCCAAGGCGAGATAGGAATTGGAGACGTCCTCAGCAATGCCGCCGGGCCCAAAGGCCTGAAGCGGCCATAGGGCGAGCATGACGGCGACCAAAGGCGGCGCCACCTTGTGAAAAAACTCGCGGAACTCCGCCGCCACCTTCAAGGCGTATATGCGGAAGTTTGGGAGGAGTATAGGGGAGAGCGGCACCTCGCCGCCGGCGGCCACGCTAAGGCCCAGCATGCGCCTATATATCAACGACGCCAGAAGCACCACGAGAAAGGCGATTATATAGGGGAGAAACACTGCAAGCGGTATGAGATACGGCATGTGGGCAAAGGCGGCAGTTGCCACGGCAGTAAAGATGGCAAGTCTTGCGACGCAGGGCACGTAGGGCACCAGCAGAGCGGTGAGGACGCGGTTTGTTCTTCCCCAGAGCACCCTAGCCGTGGCCACCGCAGGCACGTTACAGGAGGCGCCCACAAAGAGACAGACAACGCCCCTGGGAGGTATGCCTAGTCGTGTCAGCTGTCTCTCAAGGCTTCTGGAGAGGAGGGCGATCACGCCGCTGTCTTCATACAACGTGATGAGCGAAAGAGCTACAAAGACGTATACAGATATTATTAACAGAGTTAATAAGGTCCCCCACAAGGCCTCCGCCACAAAGCGACCGGCAAGCCCGCTTAAATTATGCAGAATCCAGCTGGATACAGCGCCGTCTACCGCATCGAGTATTTTAATGATCGACACGGGGAGTTCAGTGCCCCACGGCGTGCTGCCCTCGACGACTGAAACGAGGAAAAGCGCAGCGGCGAAGCCCAGCGCTACTAATGTCAGAAGCGCCAAGGCGGGGCGGGCTAAGATGGAGGACTTAATCGACGCAGTGGCGGGAGGCTCCAGCTTGATGGGGCGCAAGGTCCCCCTGGGAAGCCCCTCCCCGAGGAGCTTCACCAGCTTCTCCACACCTCTTCTCTTGGTGGCTGAGATGTAGACCACAGGCACGCCAAGGGCTTTGGAAAGCTCCTCCTCCGAATACGGCGGAGCCCAGAGGTCAGCCATGTTGAAAACCACGGCTACCGGCTTGTATCTGCTTGCCACTTCTGCTATTTTTAAAGCGTTTCCAAGCGCGTGAGGCGCCGCGACAACCACCACGCCGTCGTAGGAACCTTCCATTATTTCTTTCAATGCTATCTTCTCGTCTTCGTCAAGGGGGTTTTCCGGGTGTAGAACCCCCGGCAGGTCGACGATTTCGATTTTTTCGCCGTCCCACTTCAGAGTAGCCTTGTGTATCTCCACAGTGGTGCCGGGGTAGTTCGCAGTTTTTATGTAAATGCCTGTGAGGGCGTAAAATAGAGAGGACTTGCCCACGTTTGTCGGGCCTACAATGGCGTAGCGCCTCACGCGCTATTAACATTGTTGATATAAATATTTTTCTAGAGGTTGTTTTAATTTTTGAAAATCTGTTTCGAAATCTATTTCGGATAGGTATGTGGGTGTAACCGCATCTATTTATTGCATAATATACACAACATTTAAAACAGCACAGATTTTTATGGTTTATGAGCATGAAGAAAGACAGGGTGAACATTGCCGTCGCCAAGGAGGTTGCGGAGGTGCTTGCCAACACCGCCGAGGAGCTGGGCATGACGCAATATGCCCTTGCCAACCAGATACTTGCCGTAGGGCTAGACCTCATACGCCAGGGCTACAGCGTCGCCCAGATAAAGGAGATAGCCCAGTTCTACAAGGTTATGACGGAGCTAGAAAGCGTCCCGGTGCCGGGCAGACTCCTCGACAGGATGATTGTGGAGATGTTTAAGGAAAACCCTGACGCTATGACGCGGGCTTGGTGCGACGCCGGCAAGATGCTGGCCACGTACATCAAGGCGGTGTTCGGCGATTTAGAAAAGGCGGTTGAGCTGGCGCCCTACGTGGCGAGGGTGGTACCTGCGAAGCGCTTCGAGGTCAAGGTAAAAGACGGCGAGTTCACCATGGACACGATAGGGGTTGGCTACAGCCTAGAAAGCGTCCAAGCCACCGCCAAAGCTGTCCAGTGTCTCCTAGAGGAGCTCAACTACGAGGTGAAGGAGATCATCACGGCACCCGGCATACTCCGCGTCAGGGCTGTCAAAAAGTAATGGCGGTATCCCTCAGAGCCGTTAAGCGAAACTTCGGCGGTTTCATACTCGGGCCCATAGACCTGGAGGTGGGCAGGGGGGAGAGGGTGGCTATTGTGGGGCCGTCTGGCTCCGGCAAATCCACGCTACTCCGCATCGTCGCCGGGCTAGTCAAGCCAGACGAGGGCCGCGTGTATATAGATGGACGCGACGTGACGGATCTCGAGCCCTGGCGCCGGGGCGTCGGGCTCCTCTTCCAAAGCCCGGCCCTCTTCCCCTCCCTCACCGTGTTGGAAAACGTGGTGGAGCCGCTCATTTCACGCGGCGGCTCTAGGCAGGAGGCGGTGCGGAGGGCGCGCGAGGTGTTGGAGGTCCTGGGGCTTGGGCACCTCGCGGAGAGATATCCCGCCCAGCTCAGCAGAGGGCAACAACAGAGGGTGTCCCTCGCCAGGGCGCTTGTATGGGAGCCCCCCGTTTTGTTGCTTGACGAGCCTCTCACGGCGCTGGACGCACCGCTTAGGGGTGAGGTCCTGCCCTACATCTACGAGGCGTCGAGGGGCCGCACCGTGTTATACGTCACGCACGACTTCGAGGAGGCGACCTTCATCGCAAGCCGTGTGGTGATTCTCATGGATGGCCGAGTCGTAGCCCAGGGAGACGCGGTGGAGCTTTTTGAAAACCCGCCGACGCCTAAGGTTGCCGAGTTCCTCGGCTACGTAAACAGGCTGAAGGCCGACTGCGGGCTCCTGTACTTCAGGCCGTGGGACGCGGCGCCGGGCTCCACCTACGTCGGCCGCGTCGTGGCTATGTGGTACAAGGCGGGGAGATACGAGGTGCTGGCGGAGGTGGAGGGGCAACACGTGAGGATCGTGGCGCCCAAGCCGCCGCAGTCCGGCGTTTTCTCCTTCGACGTGGTCAAGGGGAGGTGCTTCCCTCAGATGGAGTAGGGCCTCGGCTTTATGAGCCGCGACGCGGCGAGCAACGCCAGCGCCAAGAGGGCAAGCGCCGCCGAGTAGAAATGCCCCGTCTCGACGAGGTCGGGAGCTCTTGAGGTGAGGAGGCGGACGGCCTCTGCGGAGAGCGTCGCGGCGCCCCCCGTGGTGAGCATCAACGCCAGCGTCGTCTCCGACAGCGAAGAGGCGATGGCCACAAGCCAGGTCTGCACTAGGGTGGGGCCGAGGGCCTCGCTTATGATCCGCGTGACGCATTTCAACGGCCCTAGGTACAAGACGCAAGCCTCTCTGGCGTCTATCCTTATCTTCTCCCAGGCGGGCTTGACGAGGGAGTAGGCGAGCGGGGCGATAACTAATGTGTGTGCCGCCGTTAGTATAAGCAAGGTCCCGTACAGCGGCTGGGCCATGTGGAAGAACCCGAGGGCGAAGAGGCTTTTCGAGAGAGAAACCGTAACCACATACGTCAACGCAGGTAGCCGCGAGCCGACGGAGTCGGAAACTAAAAAGGACAAAAGTACGAGAAGCACCGCCGCGGAGGCCGTCAGCGCCACGGCAAAGCTGTTAAACAGAGGCTGGACCATGGCGTCAACGCCGCGGGGCGCCAGCAGAGGCGAGAAGACGTGGAAAACCACAACGAAGAAATAAGCCGTCGCCCCAAGGGAAATCGCCGCGGGGATGGGGCCCACGGCGGGAGCCCTCGGGGCTGGTTCCGCAGGCGGAGGCGCCGGGATCCTTAAGAGCGGCAGGGCGAGCGCGGCTGAGGAGAGGAGGCCCAGCGAGACGAGGCCGGCGACGAGGTCTGTGGAGGCGAAGGAGGTGGCGTAGATGTAGACGAGAAGCTCTAGGGTGGGGTATCTGCCGCCTAGGAGAAGCGGAGTCGTGAAGCTGAGGAAGCTGAAGATAAACACGGTAAAGAAGGAATACAAAACAGCAGGCCGCAACTCCGCGAAGATTATCCTCAGCCTCGCCGTGGCCCTCCTCACGTAGAGATCGGCGGCCTCCAGCAGATCGGCCGGGATAGACCTGAGGTTAGACTCCACAACCAGCGCCACGTAGGGCCCGTAATACACCGCATGCGCTACCACGATCCCCCAGGGCCCGTACATGAAATCTCCGTGGAGCCTGATCAACGCATCTACTGTGGACAGGGCGGGGGCGAAAAACGGCACAAGCGTCACGGGCTTAACCCAGGGAAAGCGGACATACGCCGGTACCAGGGCAAGCCCTACCGCCAGAGATAACGCCGCTGAGGCCGCCGCCTGGGCCCCGGTAAACGCAAAAACCCAAAGCAGGTAGCTATCCACCCGAAGGAAGGCGCCGTATCTAGCGAGGAGTATGAAGTAAGGAAGAGTAAAGGCAGAGAGGAAAAAGAGCGGAGGGATTACGTACCTCCTCACCCGCCGGCTATCTCCCTCTGCCACCTAAGTCTCCACTCGTCTGCCTTAGACCCCAGCGCCGGGTTATACACCACGACGCTCTGCGGCTGCGGGAGGCCTTTGTTGTTCTCTATCTTCGCGTTAGGCCTGACCGGGAGCATGTAGTTGTACGGATCGACGAGGTCCTGCCCCTCCTTGCTTAAGGCAAATTTGACAAACTCCACGGCGAGATCGCGGTTCTTCGAGTTCTTAAGCACCGCCACGCCCTCCCTGTAGAGGAAGGCGCTTGAAGTCGCGGCGCGCATATGCGGGGTGCCGGGGTCTATGGCGTGGCTGAACCACGACAAGGCGACCACCACGTCGCCGCGCTTAAGCGCATTTCTCGTGGCCGTAAAACCGCTGGGGTACCCAACCTTAGCGATCTGTCCAGCCAGTTGCTTGAGGTGGCGCCACCCCTCCTCCTCGCCCTTTACAGACATGACCCATGAAAGCACCGCGAGACCGGTCCCCGATGTAACGGGGTTTGGATACGTGACAAGCCCCTTGTATTCAGGTCTGAGCAAGTCGTCCAGCGTCTCGGGCGGTCTCAGGCCGAGCCTCGCCAACGCGGTCTCGTTGTACACAATCCCGATGTATGACTTGTCCAGCGGGTAGACGCACCCGCGGGCATCCCAATACTCCTCGGCCGGCACGCCATCTATCTTTACGCCGGGGCAGTAGAGGACTTCCCTCTCAATTAACACCGTGTAGTAGAACTCGGGTATGCCTATGGCCACGTCCCAAGGCGGGTTGTCCTTGTTGCGGACCAGTTCATTCACCATCTCCACGGCGCCGCCCAACGGCACAAAGGTGGCGTTTACGCCGTATCTCCTGCTGAACTCCTGCGCAAGGGCCTTACCCAAGTCGCTTATGCCCTGAGGCCCGACAATGATAAGCCTCTTCTCCGTAGTCTGCTGGTAGGCTTGCAACGCCAGCATCGCCACCAAAATCACAGCAACGGCGAACACCGCCGCCAATAATGCCCTAATAGACACATGAACGATTTGTTATCTCTTTTTAAATGTTAAAAAACTTCTGCAGAAGGGGGTTTGTGATGATACGGCCGTGACTCGACCCGTGAAGACGTGTTTCTAAGCTGAAAAACTAGAAGGTCTCCACGAAGTCCGTGGGCTTCGGGATATCCTCCTTCAAGCCCTTCTTCTTCCTCAGCTGCTTCACGAGGTCTGCCAGCAACGACTCGGGGATAGGCGCCCATCGCGAGAACTGCATAGACCAGAAGATCTTGCCGGCGGCAGCTGCGCGGAGCTCGTCGCTTATGTTAAACGACTCCAGCACCGGGAGCTCAGCCCTTAGATACGCCATGTACTCCTGTTGGGTCATGTCCAGCACCTTCCCCCTGTGTTTGTTCAACACGGAGGTCACCGCGCCGATGTAGTCAGGCGCCACCTTGATGTCCAGCTTCATCAAAGGCTCCAGCACCGTCGGCCTCGCGGAGAGCATAGCCGCAAATATGGCGTTTTTGGTGGCAGGCATTATCTGGGCAGGTCCGCGGTGCGCCGGGTCCTCGTGTACAACCGCGTCGGTCAGCACCACCTTGATGCCCCTCATGGGCTCCATAGCCAGCGGTCCCGCCTCCGTGGCCCACCTGAAGCCCTGCACGATGTAGTCTCTAATCTCGCGGAGGTACTGGATACCGGACGTCCTGTCTACAATTACGTTGAAGTACCTGTCGTCGATTGCCCAGATGCCCCTTGCCTCGTCGGCGTCCCAGCCGGCCTTCTCCCGCAGGATCTTCGCCCTCTCCCTCGGGTCTTGGTCCTCCGTGATCTCCTTCAAGGCGATGAGCTCTATGGTGGTCTCGTCAAGAGGCTCCACGTAGAAGTAGAGGCGGTTGTGTTTATTCGGCGATTTGCCCTCCCACACCTGCGACCTCTCCCTAACGGTCTCTCTGAATCGGATCAACGGCGGCGATACAGTGAACTCCGTCTTCGTCCTCTCCTTCAACAGCCACGTCGCGATCTCGAGGTGCAGAGTACCCACGCCAGAGAGCAGGATCTGGCCGGTCTCCTGGTCTATCTTGAGGTCCAGGGTGGGGTCCTCGATCACCAGATCCTTCAAAGCCTCCACCAGCCTGGCCAGCTCCGCCGGGTTCTTCGGCTCAATAGCCACCGTGACCACGGGCTCGGAGATGTACCTCATCCTCTCAAACGGCGGAATGTCGGCGTAGTTCGGATCCACCAACGTGTCGCCCGCCCTAGCCTCGTCAACGCCCATCAACGCCACGATGTTGCCCGCGGGCATATACGGCACGATGATCCTCGCCGGGCCCATGTAGATATAGGTCTGGAGAACCTTCTTCTTCAACTTCCTCCCAATTATGTATATCTCGTCGCCCTCCCTGATCGTGCCCGAGAACACGCGGCCCGTGGCGATCAAGCCGGCGTGCGGGTCCTTGTTCACCTTGCTCACAGCCACTATGGCGGGCCCGTTGGGGTCCGCGTCGAGAAGCGCCTTGCCGACCTCGCTGTTTAAGTCGCCGCGCCAAAGCCTCGGAATTCTGTACTTCTGCGCCACGTTAGGCGGCGGCACGTGCTCAATTATCATCGTCAGCAGGGTTTTATACAGCGGGAACTCCTCGGCCAGCTTATCCACGTATCCCTTCTCATACGCGTCTACGACGTTGCTGAACCTGAGGCCGGTCTTCTGCGCCATCGGGATGGTGATGCCCCACTTGTGAAGCGCCGACCCCAGCGCCACCTGGCCCTTACCTGGGTCCACCTTCCACTTGTCTTTAAACTCTGGCGGGCCGAACATGTCTATTAAGGCGTTGAAATCCTTCACGATTGTCAAAATCCTCTGCTGGATCTCCTGAGGCGACAGGCGGAGCTCCTTAATCAGGCGGTCAATCTTGTTAATGAAGAGGACAGGCCTCACGTACTCCTCCAGAGCCTGCCTAACCACCGTCTCGGTCTGCGTCATGACGCCCTCCACGGAGTCGACAACCACGAGGCCGCCGTCCATCACCCTGAGCGAACGCGTGACATGGCCGGTGAAGTCCACGTGGCCCGGCGTGTCCACGAAGTTGATTAAATACGGCTTACCCCCGTATTCGAAATACAGCGATATGTTAGCCGCCTTAACCGTCATCTGCCTCAGCTGCTCAATGGGGACGTAGTCCATGGCAAGCGCCTTGCCAGCCACCTTAGGCGACAGAAGCCCGGCACCCATTAGAAGCGAGTCGCTGGTGGTGGTCTTGCCGTGGTCCACATGCGCCAGAGTACCGGCGTTTCGGATCTGCGCCGGGTTCTTGGCAATCGCCAAAATTTCGTCCAGTTGCTTCTCGACAATCCTAACCGCCGAAGACATGCCCGTCGATGGGTAGATATATATTAATTTTTTGCCCCTCAGCCACAGGAGGAGTCAAGAGGCTCGCGGTACCCCTCCGGGGGACCGCGCCATGCCACCCTCCCCTCTTTCAACGCCAACACGGAGCCGCAACACCCCAAGACATCGCCGTGATGCGTGGTCACGACAACAACTCTACCCGAGGCGTACTCCGCAAGTATCTTCATGACGCGGCCCCGCCAGTCGCCGTGAAGATTCGCCAGAGGCTCGTCGAGGAGGAGGAGGTCGGCCTCGGCCGCGAGCGCCGCCGCGATGACCACCCTCTGCCTCTGGCCCCCGCTGAGGGTCCGCCACCTCCTCTCCGTCAGCTCCTCCACCTCCAAAAGACGCATGTACCGCCTCGCCGCCTCCACGTCTTCCCGCCCCACCGGCATGGAGGAGAAGCGCGACCGGCCGGCGAGCGCCACCTCCACAGCCGCCGCGTCGGGAGGCACGTAGAGCTCCCCCATATATATCTTCACCCGAACGCCTCCATACTCCACAAAGCCGCCGTCGGGCCTCAGCAGACCAGCCAGTAGTCTGAGGAGGGTGGTCTTGCCGGAGCCGTTAGGCCCCACCACGCAGGTCAGCCCCTCCCCAAGCTCGCCAGCCGCCTCAAGGACGAAGTCGCCCAGCCTCTTAACTACGTCAAATCTTACGTACATACCTCCACAGAAGCCAGCCGGCCGCGGGGGCTCCCACGAGAGACAACACCACGTTAATCGGCAACTCCCTCGGCAGAAGGAGCCTAGCCGCGAGATCCGCCGCGAGGGCAAGGGCGGCGCCCAGCCCCGCCGTTTCTAGAAGCACCAGGTCGGCCCTCTGCCGCCCAGCTACCCAACGCGCCATGTGGGGGACTAAGAGGCCCAGAAACCCCACCGGCCCCACGGCGGCTACGGTGACGCCGACGCCGGCCGAAGCCGCGCCGACGACGCAGATCGCGGCCCTCCTCAGGTCCACACCCAGCCCCGCCGCCGCCTCCTCGCCGTGTAGAAGCGCCGCCACGTGACGCGAGTTGAGGTAGACCAGCAGAACAAGGGCCAGCGCCGCCGCGGCTATTGCGTATCCCAACGCGCCGGCTGGGTAGGCGGCGAAGCTCCCCTGGAGGCCCAGATATATGTAGCCAAGCTCCTCCGGCGGAAGCGCCAGCAACGCCAGCTGAAGCGCAGAAGACGCGGCGTAGGAAAGCAGAACCCCCGCCATGAGCACCACGAGCATCCCCGCCCTCCTCGCGAGGAGAAGCAACGCGGCCGTCGCGGCGGCGGCGCCCAGCAAAGCGCCGAGGAGGAAGCCGAGATACGGAAGGCCCCACAGCCTCCACAGCAGGTAGGACCCCAGCGCCGTGAGGACGGCGACGCCGCTGACGCCCAGCACGTAGGGATCCGCCAGGGGGTTCCTCAGCGCCGTCTGGAGGAGGAGGCCCGACACGCCGAGCAAAACGCCGCCCACCGCAGCGCCGAGAGCCCGGGGGAGCCTAACCGTCTCCACAATATACAGGTCGGCGCCTGCCGGGCCGAGTAGAACAGCGGCGGAAAAAAGCAAGGGAACCAGGAGGAGCAGTAGCCGCCTCACCGCAGGTGCACAAACAGCGTGAGGTTAGCAGGCGGCAACACCTCTGGGTGCAGTATTCCGGCGAGCTCCTCCAAGAGGCGCTCTGGATACGCGTTGGCCAGCTGGTAGAAGGCGGGGCTGTAGGCGTAGGCCCTGCCCAGGATGACCGGCCTCAGCTCCTTGAGCCTAGGCTCTGTTTTCAGCAGGTCCTCGACCGTGGAGGGCCCGTAGCCAGACCAGATGAGGATATCTACGTCGTTTCTGTGTTTGAGGACCACCTCCATGTCTACCCTGCTGTAGTTGGCGTAGGCGTATCTGCCGCCGGCTAGGCGTATCAGCTCCCTGGCGCCGGGGCCAGCCGGATACAGCACGCCGCCGAAGATTATGAACCACGCCACCCTCGGCCTGTCTAGCTCGGCGGTGAGCGAGACGAGGGCGTTCCACCTCGCCTCGACGGAGTCGAATACCCCCTCGGCGTCTTTCGTGGCGTTGAAGAAAACGGCTATGAACTTGATCCACTCGGCCCTGCCTAGGGGGGAGGCCTCCTGGAACTCGTTCACCACCACGTAGGGCACGCCCATCTGCGCCAGCCTGTTGACCACGGCCTCGGTGCCGTAGGGGCCTGGGTAGAAGTAGAGGAAGACCACGTCGGGTCTCAACGCGGCGAGCTTCTCGAAATTAGGCGAGTAGGCGGGGCCCAGGTCTGTTATAGTCCCGTTTTCCAGAAGCGCCTTGACCTCGGGCAGGTGCCACTCGTATTCGCGCCCCCACATGATCCCCGCGATGGACCTCAGTAGCTCCGCGCGCCCCGTCTCTGCGTATAGGCGGTACGCCATGGCGACGGCGGTTGACGACATGAAGACCGCCCTGGCGACGGGGTACTCCACCACCACCTCCGGCCTGTACTTCTCCCGGTAGTACGCAACCAGATCCCGCGGCAGACCCCTCGGCACAGCCAAGATCCTCCTCCCCAAGGCGTCGGTGAGGACGTAGACATCTCCCTCGTACGACGCGGTGAAGAGCTTGGCGTGTCTCACGGGCAACGAGCTGGCCGGCCTTGACGCCACCTCGGCCAGAAGCCGCGTCTCTGCGTATGCCGCCGACGCCGTCTTGTTCACAGACGCCACCTCCGACCTAAGCGTTTGTATCTCCCCGCGGAGGCTCCCGAGATCGCGGGCGAGCTCCTCCAGACTTTTCTGAAGCTGGGCCAGCTGGCTCGAGATGGTCTGGGCTGTCGAGACGGCTTGATATGCAGACACCGCGGCGACGGCCGCGAGGAGAAGCGCCGCAGTTGCCAATACAGCTGTGACCTTGTTCATAAGGTGGAGAATTTTCCATTATTTATAGTTTTCCGGGACCACCGCGGCCTCTGCCTCATCTGCCACATATGGCGGCATCCACGCGGTGCCTCTCTCCGACGCCTTCTTGAAGGCC
>Ga0209393_1000222_pt1 | contig 29480 bp, 32 predicted proteins | sample SSWtaG_2_FD_184117 | JGI IMG/M metagenome (GOLD analysis project Ga0209393, IMG submission 184117) | Hot spring microbial communities from Sandy's Spring West, USA to study Microbial Dark Matter (Phase II) - SSWsed_130316 (SPAdes)... | ecosystem: Environmental > Aquatic > Thermal springs > Hot...
TCTTTCTTAGATCTGGAAATGTATATTCCATCTCCAATATACTCTAGCTCTTCCTTAAGCTCTTTTATCCATTTTGGGTGAAGAGCGTCTCCCGTACCTAGGATGTCTAATCCTTTTATCTTTGCAAAATCTACGAGTTCTATAATATTCATTCTCTGGGATGTGGCCCCGGAATACTTACTGTGGAGATGGAGGTCTGCGATGAACTTCATATCTATGAACACCTTCCCCAGCTATAGATAAAACTATATCCCCCACCGCCATCTAACTATCTCAGTAATCTTGCGGGGTGCTTTGGAGATTGTGGCTGGATCTATGTTCCTCCTCTCGACAATCTTCTCTAAAATCTCTTTTTCTAGTACTTTGAACTCTTCAAGCCTAAGCTTAAACTCTATAGATGAAGCCATCTTTTTACTTACCTCTTCTCTCGATAAATTAGTGAAAAAGATATATTAAAGATATATTTAAGCTAAGAAATAATATGGAGTCCATCTCTGCTAATATAGTCAAGTTTAAAATTTAGTGAATATTTTACTGTTCAGAGAGTGAGTGCTTTGTCTCTAGGCTCCATTGACTCAACTAGTGAAGATGAGCTTGTCTGGCTTCTAAGACATAAGACTAGAAGGAGGATTATATTGGCCATCGGGGATGCAGGAAAAATAAGTGCAACAACTTTAAGAGATATGCTAAAGATAAGTACGGGGTCACTATACTATAACCTCAGACAGCTGAAAGATTTTGTTAGACAAGATGAAGATAGAAACTATACTTTAACAGAAGAGGGTGAGAGAGTCTATAAAGTTTTAAAAGAAGGTGGCGTTCTCTCCCTAGACTTGTTAAAACCAAGACCTCCCGGCAGATTCATGAAGCTGGTAACCAACATGTTTTTCCCTATCTGGTTATTCTCCCCATTATATGAGAGTATCGGCCTCAGAATCATAACATCTTCACTCTCAATAATGGTGAGTATACTTCTGCTAATCTATACTAGGACTTCACCCTTAATCTTACACATTTACGAATCATCTACGAATATATTCGAGATTGTAGCTAAGTATCTTGGAAACCTTGTAATAATGTATCTACTTCTAACATTTGTCTCAATACTTATCTCAGGCCGATTATTTCATCAAAAAGGAGTAGGAAAGACTGTTGAGGGTATTAAGAGTATCGCTTTAAGCTCTCTAAATGAGGAATTAAAATTCTTCTTCTCATTAATTATCGCCATACTTCCAATGATGTTCTATCCAGGTCTTCTAGCACTAGATAAATTCTTTAACCTCCACTTACTCCCACAGCCTGGTAAACCAGGATACTATCAGATAAGAGACCTCTATATGATTATAGCGCAATCTATTAGTCTTCCATTCCTGATAGCCTTAACAGCTTACGGTAGAAGGCTTAGTGGAACAACAGCTGCCATCGTGGTACTCTTAGTCTACTTTATATCTCACGTACTCAGCCAGCTGTTAATGATGTCTCTCTAGTTTTATTTCTTGTTTTCTCAAGTTTAATTAATACTCCATAAATGATTATTGCTTGTATCTCTAGAATTAGTGCTATCAGTATTATCCAGTTTGTCTTTGCTATTTGATATAGGAGAGAGCTGACTATACCGTTGATTAAGATGGAGGATCCGATAGCGGTTGAGAATATCCCATAGGCTATTGGTCTTGAAGAGTAATCTACGATGTCTGCAACGGATGCTCTCATAACTGTTTCAACACCTCCCATTGATAGACCCCATAGAATAGAGGCGAAATATAGAGAAGCTCTTTCAATATGTATAAACAAGAATAGTGGGATAAAGAGAGCTGTAATAGGTGTAAATAACAATGAAAGACTTCTATACTTATCGTATAACAATCCTATTGGGAATGCTATAATTGCATCAGAGGCCATAGCTATAAGATAGAGGAATGCTATCTCGCTAGGATGGATTATGTTCATCTTTGCTAAGTCTTGTAGATAGTATGATATGAATCCCCAGTAAAGCAATCCTGTAACAGCTGCAGTTGAACCTGTTAAATAGACCCAGTAATTTCTCCCTAACTTCTTAGTTGTTAAACTTGTCTTCTCTAAACTTACGCTTCTAGGATTTGGATAATTAATGTAAGCATATGAAATTGCAACCATGGAAAGTATCGCGGGTATTCCAAGTATAGAAAATCCTATCTTAAAACCTTTTCCAAGCTCATCAGGATGATATGCTAACAAAACACCTAGAATTGATGGTCCAGCAATTGCTCCTACCTGGTCTATCACTTCATGGATGCCGAATCCCTTTCCTTTCCCTATACCTTCAGAGACTTCTGAAATGAGTACATCTCTCACAGGTGCTCTCAACCCTTTGCCTAATCTCTCAATGAAGTATAAGATTAAAGCAATAAACCAGTAATCAGTCAATGCAAGTAGTGGTATAACTAAGTTAACGGAGTAGCCGATATATATTAAGCTCCAGAATTTTCTCGGTGAGTAAGTCTTCTGAGCTATGATGCCGCTGAGTAGCCTCATTAAGTAGCTTGAGACTTCTCCTACGGCTAGGAGTCCAGCAGCTATTGCAGGTGCAGTTAGAAAGTTAAGGTACGCTCCAGAGACAGATCTAGCGCCTTCATATACTATATCTCCAAGCAGCGATACGATCCCGAGTGTTATGAATACTTTAAACATAAGCTTCTTTTCTAACAGTTGTTTTACACCCACCCAGTCGAATACTAATGTGCGGAGTTTTATCTTTTTCTAATCATGCCTACCATCGTTAATCTCTTTAGATCTAGAATCTCATCTAATTCTCTTTCATTAAACCCTTCTTCAATTAATGCTTCTCTAATGGTTTTTTTCTCTTTTACTATTCTCCTAGCTATTTTTGCAGCTACATCGTATCCTACTAATGGTGTTATAACAGTTATTAAAGATGGGCTGACTTCAGCATAGTATCTACATTTTTCAACATTTGGACCAACTCCATTAATACATTTGGTAGCTAGATTCTTAGAAGAATTTGCTAATATTTGTATAGATTGGAGCAAGTCGTAGGCTATTAACGGCATACCCATGTTCAGCTCTAATTCACCTAGTTGATTAGCTAATGTAATAGATAGATCGTTTCCTATAACTTTTACACATGCAAGCATAGTACTCTCAAGGATTACTGGATTAACCTTGCCAGGCATAATCGATGAACCTGGCTGAACAGCTGGTATCTCTATCTCGGCCAAACCAGTGTTAGGTCCAGAACTTAATAGTCTCAAGTCGTTACATATCTTCAAGATGCTTCCAGCAATAGTCTTCAGAATTCCACTAATAAATACGCATGAATCCCTCAACTGTAGAGCTTCAAATCTATTTCTAGCTATTTTAAAGGGTATTCCAGTCAATCTAGATAGTTCGTCTACGACCATCTTACCGAAATCTGGATGAGCGTTTATCCCTGTCCCTACCGCTGTTCCACCAATCGGTAGCTCCAGTAATTCCTCCAGATTCTTCTTTATTCTTTCGATCCCATGAGTTATAGCAGATGCATACCCACTGAATTCTTGTCCTAAAGTTATTGGAACAGCGTCTTGAAGATGAGTTCTACCGCACTTAATAACTTCTTCAAATTCTCTAGCCTTGGACTCTAACGTATTCTCCAGAATCTCAAGACTAGGCAAAAGATCATTAACGATAGAGTCTGCGACTGATACATTTATCGCAGTTGGGAAGACATCATTTGTTGATTGACACATGTTTACATGATCATTTGGATGTATTAACTTCTTATCACCTATTCTACCTCCAAGTATTTCTATTGCTCTATTCGCAATAACTTCATTAGCATTCATATTTGTAGAAGTTCCGGAACCAGTCTGAAAAACATCTACTAGGAATTGTTCATCAAATCTACCTTCTGCTACCTCCATAGATGCTTTCATTATTGCTGCAGCTTTCTCTCTTTCAAGCAAACCTAATTGCATGTTCGCCTTTGCAGCAGCATATTTTATCAACCCTAAAGCTTTAATGAAGCTCCTTGGAAGGCGTAGCCCAGAGATTGGGAAGTTTTGAATAGCACGGGCAGTATTTATGCCATAATAAGCATTTGCTGGAATCTCCACTACACCTAATGCATCTTCCTCAACCCTATAATTGATACTACTCATATCTATATCAGATCTTAAAGCTCACTAATACATATTAATGTTGACGAGCTACAAGATATTGAGCATTTTCAGTAACCCAGTGTTTATATTATGCTGACTAGAGTTTATTAGAAAACTCCGACTGCTCTCCACTTTCCCTGGTAGAGCTGGATAATACTTAAAAATAAGAAGAAACAAACTCTATACGATAGTCATGGAGTATGTTTATGCCGCTCTCCTACTTCACAAAGCAGGAAAACAAATAAACGAAGAAAACCTAAAGAAGGTGTTAGTAGCGGCTGGCATAAACCCAGATGAAGTTAGAGTTAAATCCCTTGTCGCAGCTATCTCAGAAGTAAATATCGACGAAGTATTAAAATCAGCCACGGCTATGCCTATTACTGTAACTACAGCTACACCAGCACCACCAGCAATAGCTGAAACAAAACCAGCTGAAGAAAAGAAGAAGGAAGAAAAGAAAGAGGAAGAAGAAGCATTAGCTGGATTAAGCGCACTATTCGGATAACTAGATAACTTGCTAGCAACCCGAAAATTAACTCGTTACCTTCTTGATCCATGCATTTTTGCGTGGTAACCAGAGTATTATCCTACATGGACTTTTTCAGAATACTTATATTAAAGGTTGGGAAAACAAATTCATGAAGGAGACTGTAAAAAAGAGTCCGCAGGTCCTGATGTTCGTTATTCTGCTTTTGGGGTTCTTTGAGATTAGCTTAGTCCCGGTATTTGGAAACTCCTTCCATAGCCAGCAAGGTCTTACAGAGGGGTGGGTACGTATCATTTCAGGAGGCTTCAACGATACAAACCAAATCGGGATAAACAATTTTGTAGAATATGATGGATATCTTTATGCAAGCGTATACAATAAAAGGAGTGGAGCTGAGATATGGAGGACCCAAGACTTCGCTCATTGGGAAATGATAGAACGGAATGGTTTAGGTAACATAAGAAATTCTCATATACTATTATTTGTTTCAAAAGGCAGTCTATATGCGGGGACTTTTAATAAGGATGATGGAGCTGAATTATGGGTCTCAAATGATGGTGTAAATTTTACCCAGATTATTTCTAAAGGCTTAGGAGATAAAGATAATATTGGCATCTTTTCTCTCCCAGTACTCTTTAAAGATAAGATATTGGTACCAGTGCAGAATGGTCAAGTTGGGTCTATTAAGGATGGGGCTGAGATATGGATATCCGAAGATGGCAAAACCTTCGAGAAAAGTCAAAGAGGGGGGCTGGGGGATCCCTCAAACATAGGGATATATTTCCATTCTACACCATTCAAAGACTACCTCTACCTAAGTACGTATAACCCAGTTAATGGAGGAGAGATATGGAGAACTGAAGATGGGGTTAAATGGGAGAAAATAGTTGATAACGGATTTGGAGATAAGGAGAATATCATTGTTCACCCACTAATAATCTTTAAGGATTATCTCTACGCAATCACATACAACTTAAATGGATTAAACGTATTAAGATCTGAGGATGGGGAAAACTGGGAAAAAGTCGTAGAGGATGGTTTCAATTATGGTAAGTACAAAAACATCTGGGGACTAATGACTGAAATCAATGGAGTTCTCTATCTTACCACCGTAAGTACCCCTACGGTTGGAGCATTCCAGTTATGGAGATCTAGCGATGGAAAGAATTGGACTAAAATCGGGAGGACAGGATTTGGTAACGATAACAATCACTTCGCAAGCATATCTCTAGGCCCAGATGGGCAGTTCTACCTCTCAACCCTTAATGGTATAGATGGAGTAGAAGCTTGGAAGTCCAAAGATTCCGAGAACTGGGAGATGATATTCAAAGAAGATAGAGGCTATACATCTCACACAGGTGCTGGATTATATTATTTCAAAAACTACCTGTACATGTTAATCTACGATGTTGAGAAAGGCATTGAGATATGGAAATATATGAAACCTCTAGTAACAACAACTACAACGACTACGGCTGAGACTACTATCGAGACTGTGGTTTCAAAAACTACTAGCCCAACACTTACACAAACATCAGCAACTCAACAATCAACAGTTACTCCGACCATAACACAGCAGAGCACAACTATCGTATCTACTCTAACCCCTACTACTACCGAAACAGGTTGGGGAATCGCAGAATATGCTATCGTTGCTTCAGCAGCTGCTGCTATAGCTGTAACGCTATACTTCATTTTTAAGATTAAGTTGTTAGCTCGGCCTCTCCCACCACCTCCACCACCGTAGACAGCGTAGAAGTCTAACACTAGACCGCTGGAGTCGACTAGAAGTTAGAGGGAATAGTAATAATCGTTTAGGTTAAGGTTTAAAATATTTAAAGTATCCTAATTTAAAGAATTTAGCAGGGAGATACATTGTCTCATGGAACAATGGTTACCTTCGATAGGCTCCAAGATGCAGAAGCATATTCATTAAATTTTTTCAGAGAAAGAGGATATGTTAGGAAGAAGTGTAAAATCTGTGGGGAATACTTCTGGACCGTTGACCTTGATAGAGAGGTATGCGGTGAATCACCATGCGAGGAATACAAATTCATCGGTAAGAATGTAGCAAAGAAGAAATTGGATGTAAGAGGCTCTAGGGAGACTTTCCTAAGATTCTTTGAGAAGAGAGACCATAAAATTATCAAGCCTTATCCAGTCGTAGCGAGATGGAGAACAGACATGTTCCTAACCGATGCAAGCATCGTAGATTTCCAGCCATTTGTTACCTCCGGTATAGCTCCGCCCCCCGCAAACCCTCTGGTTATCAGCCAGCCATGTATAAGGCTAGTTGATGTAGACAAGGTTGGGTTAACCTTTGGTAGACATTTAACAATATTTGAGATGGGTGGGGCACATGCTTTCAACTACCCTGATAAAGAAGTCTACTGGAAAGAAGGTACCGTGAGATATTACCATGAATTTGCTAGAGAAGAATTCGGCATACCTGAAGAAGAGATAATCTATAAAGAGTCTATATGGAGCGGTGGAGGAAATGCTGGACCATGCTTTGAGACTATCTCATACGGGCTTGAACTAGCTACTCTAGTGTTCATGCAGTATAAGACATTGGATAGTGGGCTCATCGAATTACCAATAAGAACAGTAGATACAGGTTATGGAATAGAGAGGTTTGCATGGTTTAGCCAGGGGACGCCGAGCTGCTTTGATGCAATATACGGAGAACTATACCCAAAGTTAGAAAAGATAATAGAGCTTCCTAAACCCGATAGAAAACTCCTGGAAGCTTATTCACCATATACAGCACTCGTAACTCCGAAAGCTAACCAAACTATTCAGGAAGCTCGGAGAATCGTATCTGAAAGATCTGGAATACCGCTAGAAGTCATCGAGAGAGAAATAGTCCCCTTAGAGAGAGTTTACGCTCTCTTAGATTATACTAAGTCTATAACCTTCATAATTAGCGAGGGGGTCGTCCCCTCAAACGTTAAAGTTGGCTATCTAGCCAGGCTACTCATTAGGAAAGCATACAGATTATTAGAATTCATTAACTCAGCAGATAGATTAATTGACTTAATAAATTTACAGATAAATTATTGGGCTAGAGACTTCCCACATCTAGAAGAGATAAGAAATGAAACAATCGAGATAATTGAATCAGAAATAAACAAGTTTAAGGAGACTATAAAGCGTGGAGCAGCTTATGTTGAGAGGGAAATTAAGCAATTGAAGAAAAGAATGGAAGAAGTACCTACAGAATTCTTGGTAAGAATGTATGATGAGAAAGGTCTAACACCAGACTTCGTTAAACAGATAGCTGAAAAAATGAATCTAAAGATGAGTATCCCTGAAAACTTCTATGAACTTGTAGCTTCGAGGCATCTGAAAGCAGTTGAGCCGCCAACACAAGATTGGATAAAGATTCTTGAAGAGAAGGTAAAGAATTACCCAGCTACGAAGAAGCTATTCTATGAGCAGCCTCTCGAATTCAATTTTAAAGCTAAGGTCTTAGGAACAGTTGACAACTACGTCATCTTAGATCAAACATTGTTTTACCCAACAGGTGGTGGGCAAGCTTCAGATAATGGATTCCTTAAATGGGGTGATAATAGAACAAGAGTTACAGAAGTTATACTACTTAGTGGTGGAGTAATCTTACATAAAGTGGAAGGTCTCATACCACCTTCAGGAATAGAAATTGAGGGAGAATTAGATAGAGAGAGAAGGCTTAGATTGATGAGGCATCATACAGCTACACATATAATACTTGGAGCTGCTAGAAGAGTCTTAGGAAAACATGCTTGGCAAGCAGGAGCTGAAAAAGAGCCAGATAAAGCTAGACTCGACATATATCATCATAAGAGATTAACTAGAGAAGATCTAGAGAAGATTGAGCGCCTAGCTAACAATATTGTTATGAGTAGAATCCCAGTCACTATTAAATGGATGGATAGAAATGAAGCTGAAAAAATTTACGGTTTCACACTATACCAGGGAGGAGAAGTCCCCTCAGCAATTATTAGAGTAGTAGAGATACCAGGATGGGATGCAGAAGCATGCGGAGGAATACATTGTGAGAATACAGAAGATGTAGGCTTAATAAAGATAATGAGAACAGAAAGAATACAGGAAGGGGTTGAAAGACTAATCTTTACAGCAGGTACATCAACTCTACCATATATTCAGGAAAACGAGAAGATTATCTCTGAAGCATCAATGATACTTGAGACACCTTCAGCCAACATTTTACAAAAGCTGCAGGAAACAGTTAATGAGCTTAGAGAGCTTAGAAGAAGATATCGTTCATTCATTAAGATTGCTGCAAAATATAGGGCGAAGGAATTACTCAGTAAGTCTTTAGAGTTTGATAAACTGAGAATATACATATCTAGAGAAAGAGAAGATGATAGAGAATACGTTTTCGCAATTTCAGATGAGTTGATAGGGCCTCCGCAACCTAAATGTTTTATAGCCGTTTATGGCGGGGAGAAACCAAGTATACTCATAGTATGTAATGAAGAAGCTCAGAATCTAGGTCTGCATGCAGGAGAACTTGCAAGCAAGATTGCGTCTAGAATAGGTGGTAGAGCTGGAGGACAGAAAAAGCTTGGTCAAGGAGTACTACAAAATGATGTAGATGAAGAAGCTTTAGGAAAAATAGTTTTAGAAGCTATAAGGGAGATTCTCAAGAGTTAGGTGACGATAAAACTATTTCCTTGACTCTACTACTTCTAATCTATAACTTTTATAACCCCTACTCTCAACCATACTATTCACGATCCTTGGCACGGGCATAGTCATTGTTGCTAAGGTTTCCTCAGCAATCTACAGTCTCCTAAAGACCAGCTACTCGCTGAGTAGGGTATAGGATAATAGAAGAGTATAGTGTAAGGACCGTTTCGAATGGGGATTCAAGGCCCCTATTTCGAATGAGGATCATCCATTTGGATTCCCTATCAGGTCTCCATATGATTGGATGTCACGGTTTAGCTGTGAGTGTGGCTTGCCTATGGTGGGAGGGGCACTAGATGTGGCAGGCTTGCTTCGATTAACAGAGATCTTATAGAGCTAGTATCTGGCAAGCCTTCTCAGATATGCTTAATCCACCATTGGCTTGCCAGGAATTCTCTCAAATCAAGCATTCTTACGGGGTGTGTGGATTTGGGAGTTAAGGGGTATAGGGGGCTTACAGTCTGAGTATGCCTAGGTTTCGTAGTGTGAAAAACATTAGTAGTATGCCTATGCTGCCTGAAAACATGAGCCCAACAGCCTTAGCGATTATCACCTGTCGGTAATAGGATGCAAAGAGACTTTCTTCTAGCCTGCCAATCCTTTTGACGGCCTCACTTCTAAGTGTAACCGAGAATTCGATGGAGTTCTCAATGATATTCATGTCATTAACGCCATTGTTCATTTATTGACACCCTCCTCAAATGGGGAGATTCTTACTTCTAAGACGTTTATCTTTTTGAGTGTTCATTATCCTTCTAGGCTCCACCTATATCCATCTCAAATTAGAAGCAAGGGCTGTGTCACCAGCCTGTTACCCCTCCTGCTCCAAGAGAAGTTCGGGATTATGGTTCTATCCTTTTAAGCTATATTAAAAACCACATCCTAATTCACTTATTCATAGATTATTTCAAGTCTCCCCCTGTTCGGATCTTCCTAACCTCCTCATTTGATCAGATCCTCAAGGTAATAATAGTTGTATATAGGATAATGATAGAGTTGCTGAGGCGTTATTCACTTTGATTATTTCATCCTTAATCGTTTTGCTAAATGGGAGTCAGCTATCATGAAAAGGCAAATCCGAAGGGTCTTGAACGTTCAGAGGTCTTGTATGTTCTTAACATACTTTTGGTATTCATGCTTTAATTTTCTCACTAGCTTTTCATCCGCGGTGTACATTTGAGTATTTCTGATTATCGCTAGGGCGATGTAAGATGCGTCATATATTGTTATGTCATTTTTAAATGCTACCTCTACGGCCTTGTCTGCATACTTTCCCCTCAGAGGATATAGGGTGAAGGAGTATGCTTCTAAGGCTTCTGAAATCTGCTTCAACTCTTCTTCCGAGAACAATCTCTTGTAGTATAGTGCGTTTAGAGCTTCGAAAATCATTAGTTCGGGAGCGATGAGTTTTATCGCTCCCTCGATGTATCGGTCTCTCAGCTTTAGTGATTTATCGGATCCTTCCTCCTCAACAAACCACTTCACTATTATGCTAGCATCAATTACCACTTCCGCGGCGCTCATCCCTGAACCTCCTGACGATCTCTTCTGCCTTGGCCTCGCCAGCGCTCTTCTTCCTAACCCTCTCAGTGATCAAGACTGCTTTCGCCAGATTCTTCCTCTCCTCCTCCATCACCCTATTCCTTATGGCGTTTCTAATGAATTCGCTCCAGTTGATCTTGACTTTCTCCATGAGCTTCCTAGTCTCCTCGTCAATCCTGACGCTAAATACAGTCACACAAGTAATACAATATTACTTATATATAAATCTTCCTTCCAAGACGCATATTTTCTTGATACTCATAAGGAATAAACTGGAAAAGAGAGGTAAAGAGAGTCAAAGCCGCGAGCTGAGGAAATTCTGAGAAGCTAGCATCGAGGAATCAAGCATATATAGGTAATAGAGCAGGGCCTGAGGCCAGTATTAAGAGGTAGGAAGGCGAAGCCGTAGAGAGTACATCAGCCTCGTCCAAGGGCAGTCAGCTTACGTAACCTACTCAAACAAAATATATAAACCTTCTATACAGGAATGCGGGAATCTTTTTAGGAGCTGAACGATGGGGAGTCAACACTGCTGGCTAAGTATTCTATCAAGGGACATAGCTTGATAACGAATGTAGGACCAAACTATTTATCTCCATGTGGCCTGCCTAGCTTCTAGGAGTAGGGCTTGAGGATCCTGCTTTTATTTCCGAGAGTTTCTGGTGTTTGGAGTGATTGCCCAGCATGTTAGGAGGCTTGTCCGATGCTTGAGGGGAGCTGGCCATGAGGTGGAGCTTCTTTCTATTGAAACTCTGGATGTGAGGTTGAGGATGGGTCTGGCAAATCCGGGCTATAGCTTACTCACGGCATTAAAATCTCCGATGGATAGATCCAATATAGCCAAGGGCCGGATGATGCAGAATATAATTAGCTTGGGATCTTCTTAATATACGACCCTGAAGAAAATGGGAAAGTTTCAAAGGTAAAATTAGAATCAGTAATGTCTGTTAAAAGCTATTAAAGCTTACTCATTCTTAAACTCCCTTATAGTCAATTATCTAAGGAGGCATTAATGAGCTAACTATCGCCATGACTACACACTTTTCTTTCAGAGCTCGAATGAAGTTGATTTTAAAAGTATTCTTGGAGAAAGCATAATCATACGTCATCAATATATTGTATGTTACCGATGCCAATGGTAAGATCTTCACAAAAAGAACACGGTATTCATCCAACTCCATCTATTCATCAGAGGATCTTAAACATTGGGACAAGATACTTAGAATTCAGACCGTAGGCTGCTTTTCACAGCCTTGATTGTCGTCATAATCACCTTACATACGATGACGTTCTTTCCAATCCTCACTAATGTGAACAGCTCCTCCCTAAGCTAATAGAAAGAGCATTACTGCGCATCCTACTCATGAATAAAAACAAAAATTATCCTACCAGTGCTAAGGTTATGATCACGTCGCTTATCTCGAGGTTTAGGGCTCTTATAGCGGCTCTTTCGATATTGAGCTCTTTAGCGGTCTTCATTATCGCTAGCCTCTATTATCGGTCTTATCCTGCTGGTGGGCTTATGCTTGTGGACATCTCCTTCTGGATACTCTTCATAGGCTCTGTGGCCGCGGGCCTTGTTCATAGTTGCTACTACCATAGCCTATAAGCTCTCTAATTCTAAATGGATAGCGCCCGCATCCTTACTACTGACAGTCTTTAATTCCTAGCATACTCCTATCTTTGCGAGAAGAAGGCGAGACCGTACATAGAGCATCCATACTAATTATCGCTACGCTATCATACGAGCTGCATCCGTAATCGCATTATTGCTCTCCGTAACGGAGGCATAATGCCCAGAATCGGAGAAGTGGAGCCGTATTTTGCGCTCTCCATGACTCTATCATTGTTAGCAACACTATTAGCGTTGAGGGTATGTGTTTAATGAAGTCTTATATCTAACAGTGGCTCTATTGTTGGAAGAGGGCTAATCGATATTAAGGGTGAATATTTGATGGTGAGGGTTCTGATTACTGGTGGCGCAGGTTTTATTGGAAGCCACTTGGTGGATGCGCTTATGGTGCGGGGAGAGGAAGTCTGCGTGTTCGATAATCTTTCAACTGGCTCCCTAGAAAACGTTAGACATTGGCTTGGCAGCCCGAACTTCACCTTCATAAGGGGAGATCTCTTAAGCTTAATGGATCTGGGGAAACTGGAGATTGAACGTTATAGCCTTATCTTCCATTTTGCGGCAAACCCTGAGGTTAAGATAGGCTTAACGGAGCCGGACATCCACTTCCAGCAGAACATTGTTGCAACCTATAACCTCTTAGAGCTTATAAGAAGAGCGGGCGCTCGACCGATATTGGTCTTTGCTTCTACGTCTACTGTATACGGTGAGGCCTCAAGGATCCCGACACCTGAAGATTATGCACCTCTCAAACCCATCTCAACCTATGGTGCTTCAAAACTCGCCTGTGAGGCGCTAATTACAGCATATGCCTACACATACGGCTTCAAGGCAGTAATCTATAGGCTTGCGAACATCGTTGGAGCGAGGAGTAGGCATGGCGTAATCTACGACTTCATAAGGAAGCTTGAAAGAAACCCGGAGGAGCTTGAAATACTTGGAGACGGCGCCCAGACCAAATCATACCTTCACGTAAAAGACTGCGTAGATGCTATACTTCTAGGGCTGGAGAACTTAACTGAGCAGGTCGAGATATTCAATGTGGGTTCAGAAGATCAGGTAGACGTAAAAACCATCGCTCAAATTGTCATAGATGAGATGAAGCTTGAGAACGTTAAGCTCATATTCACGGGAGGAGTGGAAGGTGGGAGAGGCTGGAAGGGAGATGTCAAGAACATGCTACTAGACATAACTAAGCTGAAAACACTAGGTTGGAGGCCGAGGCTAAACAGCAAGGAAGCCGTAAGGGAAGCCGCTAAAAGTCTGCTTACCACGTCTAAACAACAGTTTCAAGAATAGATGTCTTTAAACATGCTTTTCTCTTTTAATCTTTTGGATGGAAGAAGAGTCGCTATGTCTCCTGTTGTTAGGCTCTTCAGTATCTCTGTGAAGACGCTTTAAAGATAGCGGTATAGAAAGCCCCTTAGATTTAAGTGTATAATTGTTTATTGGTTGGTATCCAAGACTGTTAAACTCTTTCAGGGCTTAAATGTAAAAAAGATCTAAAAACCGCTATAAACTTGAACAGGAAAATCCGCCTAAGAATGCTTGAAATGCCTTCTTTAAGCTGTTGCAAAAATTGTCTTTGTAAAAGATTAAAAGATTATGTTTAACTGTGAAGAAGCTTTAACCTATCTCTACGATTTCTCATGCTATAATATTAAACCATGAAGTAGAGGAATGGATATTCTCTATTAGATTAAGTCTAGGGTGTGTTGCTGATGTTGGATGCAGTGATCCTTTCTGGAGGCTATGGTAAGAGGTTGTGGCCGTTGACGTTGAGTACTGCTAGACTGCTTTTCCCTGTATGTGGTAGACCAGTCATAGAATACATTATGAGGAAACTTAATGAGATAAAGTGTTAGAACGTATAATCGTTTCAATGTACCGCGTATAAGATATATTGCTAAAATCATAGAGGCATCTTAAATGCGTCGATTAGATAGAGGAGCCCCTACAGCTGTTACAGGATACGAATATGGTATTAATAGTAGGCTTAAATCCTTATTTAGTTTAACATCCCTAAAGGGTAAGATAGTTTTAGATGTTGGATGCGGTGTCGGAGCCTTAGTATGATGGTTCTGAGATATAGGGCGGACTTAGTTGTAGGTCTCGATATTAACCGTGAATATCTCTCGGGAGCCGAGTTCGCGGAAAGAGTTTAAGCTAGCGCCGATGCACTTTCCTTCAGAAATTCCGTCTTCGACGTCACTCTTATTGTAGAAACTCCTGAACATTTACCTAGGGATAAAGAAAGCTACTCGAGAAGCTAAAAGAATCTCAAAGAAGAGTGCTTTACTGGTTGTCACGGTTCCGAACAAATTTTACCCCTTTGAGACACATGGATTAAGAGTAGGCTCCACCAACATAAACAACCTCCTAGGCGTAGGAATATCCTTCCTATCTTGGATGTCCAGCTTTGTGAGAGAGTATCGGCATCAAAGCTAACAAGAGAAATATATTAGGGCTGGCACTTAAACCTCTTCGTGCTCCGCTATCATATAGCGGTCACTCGTTAAGCTAGGCTTCACGTTTATGAGGAGCGGGCAAGTATTTAAGCTGCTTTAACATTACATCAATAACTCGAAAGTAACGGTATAAACACCATGGTAGTCTAAGCAACACGCTGGAGAAGTCTTCGGTCTACCTCTGCTACCAAAGCTTAAAAAGAACTGTGAGAGTTATGGTAGGTGGTAATGGTTGAAGATACTGAGAAGCTTCGCGAGGCGAAGGAGGTCTTCGCGAGAGCCTTTCAGGAGCTGGCGGAGGGCGTGAAGAGCGGCGATTTACTGAAGGTTAGGGACTCCTGCGAGAAAGGCTGGTTGGCCACAGTTAAGGCGGTCGACGCATTGCTCATCAGATACGGCTTCGGGGAAGCCGTAACACACGCGGACAGGAGGAGGAAGCTTAGGGAGCTCGCCGGCAAGCTCGCGGAAGTTTCGAGGCTGGGAATCTACGACAGGCTCGAGGCTAGGAGAAACGTACTCCACAACGACGGCTTCTACGGCGGGGTGCTAACGCCGGAGGAGGCTGAGGAGGAGCTCAGGAAGGTGGAGAAGCTCATAGAAGACATTGAAGGCCTCCTATAGGGTCGATGTGCTTTCTACCGCTAGGCTGGTCTTTAGCTAGCCGTCTACAGCAGTTTCAAGATCCTATCTAGGTAATACCGTATTATGTAGCATGTTGGAAGAATAACTTCTTCCCGCTCGCCATCTAAGATTTAAAACTTAAGATAAAAAATTAAGAAAGTTGAGAGGATCTTTTAACAACTTGATGTTGGAAGCAGTGCTGGAATATTGGAGAAGATTGTTGAAGATGTTAGGAGGGGATTGTTGATAAAGCCATCGAGGTCATCCCAAGATTCATAGATCACGACTAGCTGGACTACTAGTATACAATAAATCTACATCATATCAAAAGCCTGTTAAATATCTTGGACTCTATAGGCCTAAGGGTAGGTATGGAAGGAAAGTGAAAAAGTATAACAAGGTTCGGAGATATCTAATAATGCTTACAAATACTATTATATGGAATGATAGCCAGCTACATCCACCAACATTCAAACATTTAAGAATTCTAAAGATGATAGTAGAAGCAAGGAAGCAGATTGGGCTCGCAGGGGAGGGGTTGGGGTATAAGCCCTGCCGAGAGCTACACTATCCGCTTTATTATCCTCGGTGAACCTACAAGGCTCGAAGCGAGGGTTGATATTAGTTATCTGTAAGTGGCCAGGGTTACCAAACCACTCCTCCTAAATTTTCTAAAGTTAAAATTGATGATGTATTGTTTCAGTCGTAGCGTAGCCCCAGCTTAACTGCTATCTTGATAGCTGAAGTAACTGCTTCAACCAATATAGGCTGAATTGTTTCTCTCGTAACGTAACCCGACTCGATCGCTAGCCTAATAGCTAAGTTGACCGCTTTAGCTAGTATAAGCTGGATCGTTTCTCTTGTAACATAACCTAACTCAACCGCTAGCCTGATAGCTGAGCTCCCTGCTTCGATAATCTCATTCTTCACTTTCTCTAGATCTATCGCGAGGTTTTCTCCTGTGATTAAAATTCCATCCTCATAGGCTTTATCGATAGTTATTCCCTTCATAACTGCTTTTATATTTAGTCTTGCGAGGAGGGATGCTAATTGAGGTGATATTTCTTCACCTTTCCTAGCTACTAAAGTGTCTTTTGCAATCCATATCTGTCCACCCTCAATCCTGGTGGGTATCTTCAGTTTACCGAAATCGCTTAGTATCGGTCCAGGAGGTAAACCAGTATTCATCTCTGGGATGATAACATCTATATCTGCTTTCTCACCTGCTTTAGCATGCATTAGTATCTTATTCTTATCTAGCAGTATCTTAAGCTTAAATGCGCTTAAATTTGAGAAGATGAACCCAATGGGTGTATGTAAATCTTCTATAAGCTTAACTAATTCTCTTTTACCCGTTTTCTCTACAGCTTTAATGAAGAGAGTCTTCTTAGCTACACGTATTACAGCGATATCTCTAAGCTTCTTTCGAATCTCATGTATCAAGTTAGCTCTTAAGCCTGTCAACTTAAAGACCGCCAGTACTTTGTGCTTCTCGATAAGGTCAGCTAACTCATTTACTTCGTCGATCTTCCACTTCTGAATTTTCACAGCGGCTGCTTGACTCTGCAAGACCAGCATCACACCTCTTTGATCCTAATAGCTCGAATACTGGTAATTCAACCTACTTAAAAAACTTAAAACATCAAACATAAGGGTACTATACCTGATTTATTTATGAAAATTGTTTACTAGTATTCTTAATAGTAAAGTATTTCAAAAATACGTGTATGTGAATCTCGCGATCAAACTGGATACTACTTTAATACTAAGATGAGAAGACTATTTTGAGTAAATCAGTTATCTTTACTGTTTTAAGAATGTTTACTAAGAAGACGATGAAGCCTACAGCTAACATTAATGCTCCTACTGTAGCATAGAACATGTAAGGCTCATATGGTCCTAGCCCCATTGGGTAAAGTGTCCTCCTCAGCATTCCAAGGGTTCCAGCAAGACCCATGCTTAACCCCATCACCAGGCCACCCACGGTCCACAATATCAAGTGGAGACTTGCCAGCTTCTCATCTAGAGCTTTTCCAGTCAATAGTGGAAACAGTGCGTATATTGCTGCGAAGATTGTTAGAGACAGCCCGACTAGGAGCTGGATGTGTCCATGTATTCCTATAACCCACTGAGTATTGTGGAAGAATCTATTTGATGCATAATTTGCTTGGATTATTCCAGCTAGACCGCCGACAGCATACCCAACTATAGATGCAAGAACGAATCTCAATGGAGCATTGTACTTTACTGGTCTAGCAAACCATATAGTTGCTAGTACTGCAAACATTGTTAAACCCATCGTGATAAGTTCTCCCCAAGTAAATATTTGACCTTGGATTTGTAAGAGTATTGGTTGAGGGGTGTCTGCCAGCATATGGTGATTCCATACAAATAATGAGACTACGAGATCTGCAAGTATAACAGTTCTGACAACAGATTCTCCATACAGCTTTCTATTCAAGATTAACGGAACTATTAGATACCATGTTCCAGCTGTAAAGATCAAGACGTTTCCATCAGCGATTAAGTCTAAGCCCCACCAGAAGACGTTCTTATAGATCAAGGGGTCGACGACTGTTATCGGTATTGCTGCTCCAGGTATCATGTGAGAGGCCGCGAAGATTGTTAACAATAATCCCACTCCTCCAATTACAAATGCGTTTAGAGTTGTATCTACACATCCTCTGAAGACAGCTACGACAAATACTGGATAATTGAATGCTTTAGCTGTATATTCTGGAGTCTTCTTTATTTTTGCTTTAATCTTGTCTAGGTTGAATGCTGTTACAAGTAGTTCTCTCATTACGTGCCAGGCTCCTGGAGATGCATCATCAGTATGTCTTGGAGGTAGGAATATTGTTGCAAACATATTTGCAAAAAATACTAATACTCCTCCTAGAATCAACGTCACGCCTAACCCGAAGAATAGTATGCTATGGATATCCCACCCAATTATATTGTATGCTATAGGTATAGGCCAGTATAGGGTATACAATGGTGCGTAATGAGTTACGAATGTAGTAGTCCAGACTGTTAAGACACCTATCAGCATTAGCCAGAAGCTAGCGTAAGCTGCTCTCTTGCTATAGATGTCTTTCTTGAGAATGTATGGTACGAGGAAGTAGAATGCACCCATAACGGCCATGTATGCCCATCCATACACGCCTACAAATGGATGAGCAGTCATCATAGAGTAGAAATGCTTTTCATCAAAGAACTCTGTAAGAGTATTTAAGATTCTAAACCTCATCAATAATCCTTCTATACCCGCTAGTGCTAAGAAGATTAATGAAACAACCAGAAACCTTATTGATAGGATTTTTCTTTCTCCATCATTCATTTTCTCCTCACCCTACTACATGTATAGCATCTGGAACATACATGTGAGGATGCTTAGGACCACTATACTCCGTTGACCTTATATCATAATAGCCTGATTCATCAAATACCCAGATTATCCGATTTACATATGGTGGGGGGACAACCTGCATCTGGAAAACCATTAACCCATCTTTACGGAATACTCCAAAACCATAGACAAGGTCAGCTGACCTCACAATGAATTCTACTGGAACTCCTGCAGGAATAGTAATAGGTTTCTCGGGAAGTATAAACTCATAATTTCTTACTTCTATCGTTATGGTTAATGCTGGCTTCTCTTCAAGCCAAAAAGCATATTTAGCAGATGGTAGAAGGGGGGATAACATAAGTATGTTTCCAACCACTAACATCATAAATAGGAAGAACATCCATCTCTTTTCTCCCTTCTCCATTTCTCTTCTTTCACTTTGCTCCTCAGATGGGTTCTTTCTCCTGCTTCCGCCTCTCTGAGTTAAGATGTAGAAAGCTATAATGAAGCTTATGACGATAGCTATTACAACGAAATAGACGTATTCGATAAAAAGTTGGGGTGCCATACTGTACAATATATGTTTACCGGATAGATATGCTATACATGCAACATATTGCATACATGATTTATGTCTCTCCGCCCTGCATTCCTCTAATCTAGAGTCTTAAGGAGAATCTTCTTTATTGCAGCTCTAAATATTCTAGAAACTGTAGAAGCATCTACGCCTAAGAGAAAAGCTACGTCTTTTATTGTAACGTTCTTTCTAGAGTCTAGGTAGCCTGATCTAAGGATTGTATTTAAGACTTCTAATTGCCTCTGAGTCAGCTCGTAAACTATATAATCGTGGACTGATAAAACTTCTACATCTAAACCTTTCACCACTAAATTCTCAATAAGCTTCTTCTGGAATAGCCTACCAGGTACTATTATTTTTGCTATAATCCCTGAAGTTTCATAGTAGAATATAGATTCGATTATTACAGGAAGGCTGGAGAAGACTTTACAAGATGAACAGCTCTCAACGGTGACCCAGAGATAGTTACCAGGTAGAAGCATGTATGAGCCGGGGATATCGTTTAACCGAGCCTTCTGTATAGGGTTAGACAGCTTTAATAGATGGGTTGAGTAATTCTCGCTTATCCTAACTTTTTTGAATTCTGCTTCTATTCCTCTTCGGCGTAGAAAATCTAATACTCTGCAGTCACTATTATGTATGATTATCTTCAAAGTCTTTAAACCTAGTTTCTGCCTCAACCTCACTAGGATGTAGGAGGATAACTGTTAAGATAAGTATTCTCTATCCTCTTATTCTGTTTCACTCCTCTAATATGACTTTGACAGGTCTACCCATAGTCTTCTTTACATATATAGATTTAATATTATTGAAGTGCTTCTCTAACCTATCGGCAACCTTAGATATTGCTGTTAAAGCATTCTCTACTAAGCTTCTTGTATCCATATCTTCAACACCTATCATACACATAGCTTGAGGGTTCTTCCTAACATTAACGGTTACTGTCTTACTGTATTTCTTAGCAAGTTCTGCGATGTTTGCTCCAGGAGGTATTGGGATAGGTCTCTTACCTCTACCACCTAATGCTGCTCCAAGAGCTTTAGCTGTTAAACCCATCAATGGAGGATCAACTAAGAAATAATCATATTGAGATGCAATCTTCTTTGCAGCTCTCTTATTCCCAACTAGTGACTCTAATTCATCTCTTTCTATTACTCTATCGATTTCAGGGATCTTTCTCGCTTCAGATCCTAGAGCTGGTGTAGCTATTACGCATATTCTTCTCTTCTTCCCACCTAAACCATTTGGGAGTTCAATATCTTCAACAAATCTATTTTCAGGCTTCTTTAGATCTATACCCTCAATATTGATTAAAAGCTCAATGCTCTGCTTAAACTTTCTAGGCTTAGTAGATTTCTTTATTTCTTCAATTGCTTCAATAAGATTTTTCTCTAAAGCTTTAGACATTCTTCTTCACATAGATTCGAGAGGCTAGGTTAATATAAGGATGATCATTCTCAACATAACGAGTTAGGCATAGTTAAAGTTGTAAGAGTTGGAAGCATCCTGAGAAAATCATGGTATTCTATAATCGGCTCTCATCTTTAACTGAATCTCTTCCAAAGTTAATTCTCTAAAGCCTCCAAACCATAAAAATTGAAGGCTTCAATCTCCAAGTATTCTACACTAGTTTATCGTCATGTACTCCTGAATCTATCTCTTTAATTACTTCTCTGGGATTTCTACCATCCACCGTTACACCCATACTTAAGCATGTGCCGAGTACTTGTTTAACAGCAGACTTCAAACTCTTAGCACGCATATCATTAATCTTTACCCTAGCTATCTTTATAACCTGGTCTAGGGTTAGCCCACCTACATTTTCTCTACCCGGCATTTTAGAGCCCTTCTCTATTCCAGCCTCCTTAACTATTAGAGCAGCTGTAGTAGGCGTCCCAACTACAACTTTGAATTCCTTAGTATCAGTGTTGACGGTTACTTCTACTGGAACCCTCATACCTTTAAACTCGGAGGTAACCCTATTTATCTCCTCAACTATCTGTAAAACATTTACACCTAGTGGACCGAGAGCTGGACCTATAGGTGGACCAGCATTTGCCTCACCACCTGGTACGAGGAATCGGACTGTTTTCTCAGGCATCTCAACTACCACCTCCGCTAGCTCGTTAAGCCGATCTGACTCTGTAAATTAAGAACCGTCTTAAAATTAAACTTAACTGTATATAACTATTAATCCAGATAAGAAAATAGGGGGTTTAGCTGATGAGCTATAGTAGCTATCAAGACTGGTGAGAATGTTCAGCTAGACTAATCTCTAGATGAGTTAGATTTACCCTACCAGCTTTACACTTTTTAGTACTCATAGGTCGGACCTGCAACTTAAGCCCATTCTTCAGATGGTTGTGGCACAGTATGAATAGTTTTGTGAATAGCTCATATGCGTCTACTTAGAAGGTCTGCTGAGACGTACTTGGTCAGCCGAGATGGAGATTGGGAGGGGGAAAGCAGCATCCGTAGGCTCTATCGTAAGCTCATTTTTAGGTTTATCTATTCTTACAACTCTGCCATATATCCCTCTAAGTGGTCCAGCAACTATTTCAACTACGTCTCCAATTGATATTGTCTCAATAACTGGTTTCTCAACTAGATGCTGTATAATTTCTTCCTTCTTAACTACTAGAGCAGGCCTAGATTTTACATGCCTTACCGCTTGAGTTATTAATGAGACTTTCTCCTTGCTATCGGCTTCAATGAATATATATCCTTTGATATTCGGTAGGACTATTATAGAGTATACGCCATCTATTGCAATCTCTCTTCCAACTACTTTCCCATCTTGGATAATCTCCCTTATGATTTTACTCTCAATTATTCTGGCTACATTCCTCTCCTGACCTACTGTTACTTTTACTGCAAAGTATCTTGGAGAACCTTCAGACAATATTCATCTACCCTATACTCCTTGGATAGCTAATGCTACGAACCTTATAATAAATGCTATTACGCCGATAACTGCTACACCGATTAGAGTTATCCTTAATGCAAGTAGGAATTCATTCTTAGAAGGCTTCCTAGCTAACTTAAACAATATTATAGAGTTCTTGAGGAATTCTTTTAAACCCAACGGTTCACCCGAATAATACCCTGAGACATTTTCTTAAAATACTTATTCTAGTCGAACTCTTAGTTAGTTCTATAGTCTATTATCACCTTCTGGAAACATGTTGAATTGGTTTAGAAAGATTAGAATGACTTTATATTGTGGGTTTAGAATGGAGTAACAGTATGAGTAAACGGGTGGTAGTCTGTACGTCATGTAATAAGCCGATAGCTCCTGGAGAATCAGCTGTAAATTTCCCATGCCCTAGTTGTGGAAGAGTAAAGATATGGAGATGTGAGATGTGTAGAGAACTTGCTAAGCCATATGTATGCCCATCATGCGGGTTTGAAGGGCCGTGAGTTCAGGATGGCGAAAGTAGTAGTTCTAGTTAGGATAATGCCTCTTGATGAATCTATAAACATAGACAACTTATTGTTAAAGATAAAGTCTAATCTTCCTCAAAATATTGAGCTTACCTCTGTAAAGACTGAGCCATTCGTCTTTGGGCTTAACGTAATAGATGCTTTATTCAAGATGCCTGATGAAGAAGGCTACCTAAACATATTAGAAGAGTACTTGAAGGGGTTCGAAGAAGTAGGGGAACTTGAAATAATCTCAATGAGTAGGTCTAGCTCTTAGAGTTTAGCGTATTCACGGAAGCTTAGAAAAACATATGCTTAGAAGGGTTCTCAAAGATTCCACATAAAAATATCAGTGAGGGTTGACTGAATACGATTAAAATTTATTTAGAGGGTTCCGCATACTAGTAGGATATAATCTTTCTTACGATTCTCAAATCTGGAACAAAGCTTAATTGATTTTCTAGAAGTTTTCATTTAAATACTAGACAAGGTAAGTAGAGTAAGGATGAGCGCTAAGGAGCTGCGGCTTAGAGTTGCTGAAGCTAGACAGAGAGACGTTGGGTATGGCATAGCTAGAATAGATAGAGAGGTAGGAGCTAGTGCAGGCTTCCAGACAGGGGATATGGTTGAGATTAGAGGGAAGAAAGTTGCCGCCGCAACCCTCTGGCTTGGATATCTTGAAGATGAGAAAGATGTCATCAGGATTGATGGGTATATAAGGAGTAATGCAGGCGTAGCATTAAACGACTGGGTTACAGTACGTAAAGCAGATGTTAAGGAAGCTCAACTAGTAGTGCTTGCTCCAGTTAATACAACAGTTAAGCCAGATGAAAACTTTACTAGATTAGTTAAGAGTAGACTTATCGAGTATCCATTAGTGCAGAAGAATATTGTTCCAGTACTATTCTTTGGAAACTTATTCACCTTTGCAGTTTTTCAGACGAGGCCTACAGGTGTTGTTAAGATTACACCTAAGACTAAGCTTGTAATCCACAGTAAGATAATACAAGAGAAAGCATTCAGGACGAGCGTAACGTATGAAGATATTGGTGGACTGCAAGAACAGATACAGAGGATTAGGGAGATGATAGAGCTGCCTCTTAGATATCCTGAATTATTCCAGAAGCTTGGGATAGAGCCTCCTAAAGGTGTTCTACTCTATGGTCCACCTGGATGCGGTAAGACGCTACTCGCTAAAGCCGTAGCTACAGAAGCTGAAGCAAACTTCATACTAATCAATGGTCCAGAGATTATGAATAAATATTATGGTGAAACAGAGGCTAGGCTTAGAGAGATCTTTAAGAAAGCAGAAGAGGAAGCTCCAAGCATAGTATTCATCGATGAGATCGATGCTATAGCTCCTAAGAGGAGTGAAGTAACAGGAGAGGTTGAGAAGAGAGTTGTAGCTCAGCTACTTGCTTTAATGGATGGGTTAGAAGCAAGAGGTCAAGTAATAGTTATCGGTGCAACAAATAGACCTAATGCTCTAGACCCTGCTCTAAGAAGACCTGGAAGATTTGATAGAGAGATAGAGATAGGTATACCTGATAAGAAAGGTAGGAGAGAGATACTCCAAATACATACTCGTGGTATGCCTCTTGCAGAAGATGTAAACATAGATAGACTCGCAGAGATGACTAGAGGATATACTGGAGCAGACCTAGCAGCATTATGCCGTGAAGCAGCAATGAGAGCAATTAGAAGAATACTTCCAAGTATAGATTTTAATGAAGAACATATATCCCCGGAGATATTGGATAGCCTAGTAGTTACGATGAAGGACTTTCTGGATGCATTTAAGGAGATAACGCCTACAGCCTTGAGGGAAGTAGAGATTGAGATACCTAACGTTAGATGGGAAGATGTTGGAGGTCTAGAAGAAGTAAAACAGAGACTCGTAGAAGCTGTTGAGTGGCCGCTAAAATACCCTGAGAAATTTGAGAAATTCGGCATTAAGCCTCCTAGAGGAATACTTCTCTATGGTCCACCTGGATGCGGTAAGACGCTACTCGCTAAAGCTATAGCTACAGAGTCTGAAGCAAACTTCATAAGTGTTAAGGGTCCAGAGATATTCAATAAATGGGTTGGAGAATCTGAGAAAGCTATAAGAGAAATATTTAGGAAAGCAAGGCAGGCTGCACCATGCATAATATTCTTTGATGAGGTTGAATCTATCATACCTAGAAAAGACTTGGTAGATGATTCTTCAGGGGTAACCAACAGGGTCTCAAGCCAACTCTTATCAGAGATGGATGGTGTAGAAGAATTATCAGATGTCATAGTTATTGGAGCAACAAACAGGCCTGACTTGATAGATCCAGCAGTTATGAGACCTGGAAGACTTGATAGATTAATCTACGTGCCTCCACCAGATGAGAAAGCTAGGTATTCCATCCTCAAGATATATACTAGGAGGATGCCTCTAGCTCACGATGTCAATCTAAGAGAATTGGCTGCTAGAACTGAAGGATACTCAGGAGCAGATTTAGAATCACTCTGCAGAGAAGCAGCTTTAAACAGTCTTAGAAAGAATATCGAGGCAGAGTACGTTAGTAGGGAAGATTTTGAAGAAGCATTAAAAATAGTTAAGCCTAGCATATCACCCCAGATGGTAAGAGAATATGAGAGGGTTAGAGAGTTCTTAAGGTATACTGAGAAACAATTAACAATGATAGGTTAGGGGAAGGTTTGAGACCTTGAGTAAGAAACACATAGTTCTTAGGAGTGAGCTATATTCAAGAGTATTAGAGGTACTCCAGAGAATGGGTGGGAAAGCTTTAGAAGAAAATCTTCTTGAAGAATTAAAAAAGAGAGGTATAGATGTTACCCAGTCTGGTCTTAGAAGCGTATTAATGAAGCTAGAGATCCATGATAAAGTTAGAGTACTGAGTCTAGATGAAGAAAAGAAGTTAATTGAATTGATTACTAAGACTTAAAGAAGAAAGCTTATCATTATCTGAAAAGCCTCACCTCTAGGGATCCCCAAGATATCTTTACTTCCAATTTCTCCACTACTTATTATTCTGCTAATTTCAAAACCAAGCATCTAGACTGGTTTTTCCTCGTTCTTCTCTTAATGCATTCTGTAACTCATTTAATGCTTTCCTAACTCTCTCAACTGAGAAATCATATTCCCCGCATAGAAGATCTTCAATAGCTTGATAGTTAGGTTCAGACCATTCTATCCTGTAGGATTCCAATATATTTGGCTTCAAAAATATATTTCTAATCTGTTCTAGGTCTATGTCGACTTCTATCTTCAAGTGTTTTAAAACATTCTCAGCAGTCCCATAATCTTTAATCAATTTAAGAGCTTTCTTTGGACCAATACCCTTAACCCCCTCCCAGTAATCGGTTCCAACAAGTATCCCGATATCTATTAATTGCTCTCTACTTATCTTCAAGACATTTAGAAGCTTATCTAAGTGTATGAGCTCAGGTACAACTTCAACATATTCTTTTCTACCTGGAAGCTTCCTCTTACCAACTATTGAAAGATTCCTAACTAGTCTAGGTGAACCAAAAAGTAGAGAATCCATATCTTGAGATGCTGAAGCATAAGCATCCCCTCTTGAAGCTATGTATGCTGCTTGAGCTTCACCTTCACTTGGAGCTTGTAGCACCGGTAGCCCCATTAAGCTTATTAGAGTCTTAGAACTCTCAACTATGAACTCATCAAGTGTAGCTGCTTGTTGAGCGTACTTTCTTGCTTCTTCGATCCTACCTTCTTCTAATGCTTGACGATAGAGCATAGCTGCTTCAGTCCTCCTCTCCATCCTCTTCTCTACAGCCTGTTTCTTAAGTTCAGGTGGTCTACCATCATAGACGAAGATAGGCTTCATACCTACTTTTAAGAAATTTATAACTCTAAAGAATAATCCACTTAGATGGCTTGTAATCCTTCCATGCCTATCCATTAGTGGTCTACCATCCTGACCACGTATTATAGTGATAAATTGATACAGCATATTGTATGCATCTAGAGCTATGGCCTTCCCTCTTAGGTCCTCTAGCTCAAGCCTCTCAATAACTTCTTCTGGGATTAAGTCTCCGAGTTTTACACCCATCTAAGCCTCAACTCTCTACAAATTATATAGGTTATCCAGACGTATAAATTATTACCTTTAGTATGGGCTACATTCTAAGAGGAGTGTCTTCCAGATTATGGTTTATGTATCCTAGACTATGGTGGTAGACAAGTATAGAATGGGTAGACTTAAAACATCCTAAGCTTTCAGTTTATTCTCACCAAGTCCAAGGTTACGATGAATTTTAAGGGCGCTACCTCGAGTACTTGACGTGAGTATGTTACTTCTACTTTATAGCCTATCTCTTCAACTAGCTTAACTACTTTTGTGGAAGCTTTGCTAACTGAATCTTCCCCACTTTCAACATGGTATAAGTGGATTACTCCATTCTTTCTCAGTTTACTTAATGCGAGACCAAGGAATTTTAAGGAATCAAACGGTAGATCCATTATTATTCTATCATAAACTGCTTCAATGCCTCTTAGTACTTGTCTTACATCTCCATGTATAGCTTTGATTCTATCTTCAACTTTGTTCAATGATATATTCGTCAATAGGTACTTATATGCATCTGGATTTAACTCGATAGCTGTAACTTTTACTGTTGGGTTCTTCTTAGCTATTAGGATTGAGAAAGGTCCAACCCCTGCAAACATATCTAGAACATTCTCATTATCTTTAACTTGTAGTGCTATTCTTAATCTCTCACCGCTCATTCTAGGGTTAAAGAATGTTTTCATTAAGTCTAGCTTATAGATACATCCATGTTCTCTATGGATAGTCTCAGTATCTAATCCGCCTGCTATTACATTAAACATTCTTATCCTGTATTCTCCAATCGTTCCGCCTTGCTTAGAGAGGACTGTCTTAACTCTTGGATAGATTTCCATTACTGCTCTCCCTATCTCTCTACTGTAGCTTTCAAGCTCTTCTGGTATCTGGATTAAAGCTACATCTCCAACAAAGTCGATTGATGAGGGAATATATTGATGGAGCTTCTCAGGGAGGATATTCACCAAGGCTTCTCTTAAACTCTTAGCCTTCTTCCAACGTCTCTTAAAGAATGTTGAGGTAACCTCTAAAGAATAATCCTTGGTTAAAACATTTAAACTATTAGTGTTTTTCAGTGGAAAGAAAACATGGTCTTCTTCAACTTTAGGCTTAAAATCATTATCAATCAACCCGAGTAGTTTTAGTTTTCTTCTTACTTCTTCAGCTTTGGATTTCACGACCTTAACTGCTATCTTTTCTTCCAATTTTCCCAGCCTATTGTTGTTAGAGAAACCTTAAAAAATTGTTATTTATTATCTCATCAGTTCTTATGTTAATCCTATATATTGTCGCAGTATTCCTAATACCTAAAGCATTAACTACAGTTTTAGTTTTAGATATTAATATCTGGATAATCCATTGAAGATTATTCTGATCTTAACTATACTCAGACCTACTACTCTTGCCGAGAAGAAAATGATGAGTATAGTTAAGAGATTATAGAAGAAGTAGAAGAATATTTTAAAGATACTCCTCAATCTCTCCAGCCATATAGGATATTTATAGAAATCATCTCATCTCTAAACTCTCCAACCCTAAACGATTTAGAACCTCTATATAATCCATTATTATTTGATGAATCTTCTTTTAAGGCTAGGTAGGTCATGTGTTTATCATAGTATAGCCTATAACTCTACCATCCTTTATATGCATCCATCTATACTCATCAAAGCATTCATCGAAGCAACATCTATCCATCATACATCACCAAGTATGATATAGGGAATAGGGTTGAAGAAGTCTAGCTTGGAAAGCTTAAAAATCTCTCCAATATTTTCAAATCTTCTGTATTGTATTACGTATAAAGGTCTTGGCTAGGGCTACAAGCTCACCGACAGGAAGTTCTCCCAACTCTCTAATGTATAACTCAAGCTGGTTAAACATTCTCTCGGCATCCTTATCTTTAAGGGCATATTCAAGTATCCATCCCTGCCTTTGGCCGGACTACTAGTTTACGATAAATCCGCATCCTATAAGAAGCCTATAGACTACCTTGGATTATACAAGGCCAAAGGCAGGGATGGTAAAAGAAACAAAAAGTATAGCCGTACGGTTCAGAGATGTCTGGTAATGCTTGTGAATACGATTCTACATAAGAATGGTGAGAGACGTATGCCAAGATATAAGGATTTAAGAGAAATATTGAAGAAGACTGTAGACCTAAGGAAGTCAATAGGGCTCGCTGGGGATGGGGCTGGGGTATAAGCCCTAGCAAGACCCACACTCATGTTTTATCATCCTCGGCGAGTCTAATGGCTCGAAGTGAGGGTCGAGAACCCTATCTGTGGGTGCTAGGACCTACCAAACCAGCCCCTCCTCCTAATTTTTTAATTAATATCAATGCTTAATTAATTAATACTTAAAAACATGAATCCTATAATCATCAGGACAGGTATGAGGCTGGAAGAGGCTGTAGAAAAAGCTGTTGAAGAATACAACAAGTATAGGAGGAAGGTAGCGGAAGCTAAAC
>Ga0209393_1000224_pt1 | contig 29367 bp, 26 predicted proteins | sample SSWtaG_2_FD_184117 | JGI IMG/M metagenome (GOLD analysis project Ga0209393, IMG submission 184117) | Hot spring microbial communities from Sandy's Spring West, USA to study Microbial Dark Matter (Phase II) - SSWsed_130316 (SPAdes)... | ecosystem: Environmental > Aquatic > Thermal springs > Hot...
AATCCTTCTATGTATAGGAGGGAAAGCGCCTATCCACGATAAGGACGCAATCGTAGTTTTTATATAATCTGACTCAAAAAATATATCAAGTGCTTGAAAACCATTTATATTTACAAGTTCTTCGGGGGAGATATTTATACCGAGCCTCTGATTTATTTCTTTGAGAAATTCAAGATTATCTCTTACTTTATCAAAGGAAGGCGGAGTGAATAAAAAAGTATGAACCCATTCCACAACATCGTTAAACCTTTCTATTAAGACCTCGGAGGCTTTTATTATAAACTCTGCATCTTTTGGGGAAAGTTTCATCCAATTACTTATTGTGTCTTGTGGATTTACTCCCATAAGACAGCACTTACCATCTCTGAAGACTTTACCATAAGCGTAGTCTGTCATAACTATTTCAAGACCGAATTTTTCAAGTTCAAGGTCTTCCATCGCAGGAGATAGGGCAGTAATCATCCATGTTGCATGTAAGTTATGTAAAAAACCTGCTTGTAGTTCTTCTGTGTCGCAATGAGCTCCGCATTCTCCCCTCGCTTCAACAACAAGAACCTTTGCTCCTGCCTTTCCTAAATAGGCAGCAGCTGCGAGTCCGTTTATTCCGCCACCTATAACTATTACATCAAAGTCAGGCATTTTTCTTTTCACCTCCTTTCATTTTTTTCCAAGATATGTTTTTTTGTGCCTTGCAAGGAAATCAGGTTCTTTCCACCACTTTTTCAAACCAATATCCTCTGCTATAACGTTTGCACATATGTAGCCTGGACCTCCTATTATGAGACCACCGGGATATGTGCTTGCTCCACAAAGGTAAAGGTTTTTGATAGGTGTTCTTGAGCTTGAACAAGCTTCAGAAGGTCTGAAATATCCCATCTGAGTTGGCGTGTAATCTCCATGCTTTATTGAACCGCGGACCATAGATGCAATTCTCATTTCAATTTCCAGAGGAGTCTCGCTTATAAAATCTTCAATGACTACATCTTGGTAATCTTTCAAAAGCTTTATCACTTCCTTTTCTATTTCGGATTTTTTGTTTTTCCAATCAAAATCGTAAGGAGCGCACATCTGGAAGAATGAAACAGATTTTCCCATTCTTGATAGTGTATCGTCAAATAAACTCTGACATGTTATATGTCCTGCGACTTTTGTTATTTTATTTTCTCTCAAGGCTCGGAAGAAATTCAGAACATCTTCAAAATTATCAAAACCAGCTATTGTCATAAAAGACCTGTTAATCCATTTATCGTCTGTTTTGAATTCTGGGGGCTTTGGTGATATGAAATGAAAAGTAAAGAAAGACCATTTATCCCACTTCCACTCTTTTAGAATATCTATTTCCTCTTTTATATCTTTTGGAATTTTTTGCTCATTTATTAGTTTGAAGAATGTTATTGGTGGTGGCAAAGAAGATACAACTATTTTTGAGAAAATTTTTCTTCCGTCTTTGAGTTTTACCCCTTTTGCTTCCCGACCTTCAATTATTATTTCATCAACTTCTGCATTATCAATAATTAGACTTCCGTTTCTTACTATCTCTCTTCCCAGAACACTTGCGAATCTATGGGACCCACCATAGCAGTAGTATTTTTGCATACCACATCTCCACACGAGCAAAGGTACCATAAAACCCATACCAGATTCCTCAGGATCAATCCCCCACATTCCGACAAGATAAAGCAAGAAAGCCTTAATTTTTTCGCTCTTGAAGTTTTCGTCTATTATCTCAACTGCAGATTTTTCCGCTATTTCTAAAAACTCTCTTCCTACCTCTGTTGAAGAAATTCTTTCGTAAAACTCAACAGGGGATAGTGGAGGGTAGTATGTTGCGGGAGCAAGGATGTCATCAACGAACCTTATAAATTTCCTTACAATTTTTTCAAATCTTTCTGCTTCGTCAATTGATAACTTCGCAACCGAATCTTTTGAGTCTTGAAGCATCTTACCTAACAGAAGCGAACTTTTATCTCTAAAAATAATTGCGGATTGAACAAATGGTTTTATCCAGTACAAGCCGTGCTCTTCTAAATTGAAATCTCTGATAGCAGGTATATAATCTACCATCATATGGTAGATTGCGTGAGTGTTAGATGAGTTGCCGGGAAAAAGAATTTCCTCTGTTGCAAGTCCTCCTCCTATCTCATATCTTCTTTCGCATACAAGAACTTTTAGCCCTGCTTTTGCAAGATACGCCGAAGTTATAAGCCCATTAGGCCCAGCTCCTATTACTACACAATCTGTTTCATACTCGTCCGGAAACTCTTTTAAAACATCGTCTTTTTCGGAAGGTTTGTATCCTATCCAAACTTTTGATTCTTTCATTTCCATCTTTTGTTTCCTCCTTTTTTTTCTATTTTTTTCCTTTTCTTCTCCTTTACCCCAAATTCTTTGCCTTCTTCCGATTCCGATTTTTCTCTCTTCTTTCTTTTAGTTTTTCTCTTTTACTTTTTCTTCCACCCTTCTTTTTCTCTTTTTTATTCTTTCTTGATAGCGTTCATTTTTCCTTTTATTTCTTTTTCTTTCTTGTTTTCTTCTTTATTCATCCGGGAAGCGGGTGGGAACTTTGGTCAAAACATTTATGAATTTTCTTATAAACGCCATATACTGCATAAGAATTCCTATATTTCCCTCCACTTTTATTTCTCCTTTCAGGAAGGCCTGGATTGGATCTACTTCACCTTTGACTATACCTTTCCAGACAGAATATGTGGCTTTAAAGATGAAAGCTGCGTTGTATTCTTTTTCATCTTGAATTATTTTCGCCTCTTTGACTTCTCCCTTATCTATCAGGAAGAAAGCTTTCCAACTTTCATTAAGCTTCTCATCAGGTTCCATAATAGTTATGACTCCCCCGTATGTCCAAGTCTTTCCGATTTCTCTGAGTTCTTGGTCTGATGTTGCTATTTTTACAAGTTCATCTACCCACTCCTGTGAGGGAAACCTATACATTTGTTTTAACCTCCTTTCTTTTCATAATAAATCAAAAAACCTAAGCTTAAAATCTTTTTTCTCCATCGCTTATGTGATACGGTGATGGTATAAACCACTCTGGCTTTTCTATTGCCCCATCATCTATGAGGATGTGCATAAGATTATAAGGAACAGCAAGAAGACATAGCCCGCCCGGATATGAGGTCTGATGACATAGATAGAGTTTGTGAATCGGAGTTCTGTACCTTGCAAGTTCTGGGATTGGTCTGAAACTCCACCATTGGTCCTCACACTCTCTTATTGCGTACCAGTTTCCTCCTATTAATCCTGTGTTTCTAAACTCACTATCAAGAGGGGTATTAATGAACTTTGCAACTATATTTTTTTCGGTCATATTTGGAGCAAATTTTCTTAAAAGCTCTATCATACCTTCTGCTATTTCCCATTTTGCTTTGTTCACAGCATCAGGTCCATCTCTGTGATATTCAGGAGGTGGAACCTGAATGTATATTGGCGAAAGGACGTGATATCCTGGTGGGCATCTTGTGTCATCGTAAATATCATGACAGCATACCATAATGTGCATACTTTCTTCGCTTTGAGGGTGAGTCCTGAATGAGAAAATATCTCTTGCTTGGTTTAATATAAAACTTCTTGAATCTCCAGGAAGTGCTACAACTGTTGGATAGTTTCCATCTTTGAAAAATAGTTCTTCTGCGTCTCCTTTATATTTCGGTAAATCTTTAACTATAAGATGAAGGACAAATAGGCTTCCGCCGTGTGTGTTTATATCTTTTATCTTTTCTAAAAGGGGTTTTGGAATGTGTTTCCCTTTGAGGAGTTTTAAGAAAGTTTGTTTCACATCTATTGCAGATATTACAAGTTTTGTTGCTCTTATAACTTTCCCTGGGTAGAATGATTCATCAGCTAATACTACTCCCTTTGCTTCCCCATTCTCAACCAATATTTCACCTACTTTTGCGTTAGTATATATTTTCACTCCGTAGTGAAGACAGCATCTTATGAGTGCATGCATATAAGAATGCATACCGCCCTGGGGAGATGAAGAAGAATAAGCCATGAGAAGACCAGTTGCTATCCCGAAGATTCCCATACCTCGCCATGCTGGGAAAGGTCCGTTGTACCATGCTCCTTGACCCGCAACAACTTTCAGAGGTTCAAACTCATACTGTGTATCAAGGATTTCGTATGTTGACATTTCCATAATTGTTTCGGGAGGGAAGAGAGCTAAAAGTCCCGGAGCTTTTTCTTTCATAAATTTGAACCATGGAAGATCTTTTGGGTCAGACCACATATCGGGAGTGTAAGGTGGGGTCCAGAAGATTGATCTCAGGAAATCTTTTGTGTATGGTTCGAAGCTTTCGTACATAATTTTAGTAAATTCTGCATCTTTTTTTGAGTATTTTGCGATTGATTCTATCGTATTTTTGATATTGAACCTACCAGATATTATTGCTTTTCCATCTGATGTTACCGTTCCTGCGAGAGTTTTGAAGTATTTTAGTCTGAAACCGAATTTCCGCAGTTCAAGAATTTCTATCGTTGGTGATGCTCCAGCGTAAAAGTATGTAGCATGAGGATCTATTCTGAAACCCGGGATGGGTTCGGTATTTTCTGCTCCTCCTCCGCATTGAAGTCTCTCTTCCAAGATGCACACTTTTAGACCGGCTTTTCCCAGGAGTGCAGCAATACCCAGTCCATTTGGTCCGCCTCCAATTATAACTGCATCATAAGTTTCAGATGGATAAAAAGTTTTTATTTCTTTTTCTACTCTCATGATAATAAATAATTTAATAATAATCTACCTACCATAAGTTAGATAAATTTAATTTTAAAAATTTTTTTATAACTTTTGTTTTTTCGAAACTTTTGTGAAGAGATTTCATTTGAAAAACAAAGTAATTTGAATTCGGCAAGTTTTGTAACCATAAATAAAAACGAAACTATGCGTTTTGCTCATCTTTTACATTGGTTGCATTACTGAAATAGGAAAGAAAATATCATTCTTTCATTTTTAAAGATTTTTGGATTATATATCAGTTTTGGATTCTGCTATTTAGCTTTCATGGTTGAAATTATCGGGAGAAGTTCGCTAATCAGAAATTTCATAAAAATTTCAATCAAATAACAAATACTAAAAATAATTGAAAGCAAAGATAGACAATGGAAGGAAAATAAATTCCAAGAAAATGAAAAGATAAACCTTGGAGGTCAGAAAAATGAAGTGGGTAGAAATACAAAAGATAATTCCGGGAGCGTTGCTTTTGTTTTTGATTTATTCTTGCAAGGAAAAAAAAGACGAATTGGGGAAAAAATATCATGAGCACCCAAGACTGGCTCAAAGTCCTTGGCCGATTATACATGCAAACCTATCTCAGCAAGCAGGCGTAGAGTTTGCCGGTCCAAATCCTCCATTGAAAGTAAAGCTTTTTGACCACAAAGGCCCAGGATGGATACTGTTTGATTCAAAAGGAAATATACTTTTTGGAGCCGCTAATGCTACGGAAAGAAAGCATGAATTCAAAAAATTTGATAAAGGTATGAATCTTATTGCTGAGTTTTCCTTGTCTTTTTCCGGAGCAACGGGGGTATTTGGTGGAATATACAGCTTTATAGACCACGAGGACTGTATATGGACTTCCGTAGATGTTTCCATATATAGATTATGTGAAATTGGAGGCAAGTTTGAAAAGGATATGGAATTCAATCTCGCAGAAATGTCGGATGGTTTTTCTAAAGATGAAACAATCCTTGCTCTTATGCCACTTTATAGACCAACAGGTTGGATGGATATAGTGTTCGTAACGTTGGGATTTGAATACGTAAAAGAGGGAGATTTTTTGAAGATAAATATTCCTGGCGCTAAGTTAGGAATCATTCAAATTTTTGACAGGAGTAAAGTGAATATTTATTACCACCAGTTTAGAGAAGAGGCTATACAAAATTCCATAGCCATTGATAGAAAAGACAACTTATATATCATAACTCACAAAAGACTTTACAAGATAAGATTTGATAACTCTTCTAAGAACTTTAGGAGCATTTGGAGCTACTCTTATGATCCTGGTCCTCCCCCTAGCGAAATAGAGTGCCGGGGAGAATCGTCTCCATATTCTTGTGTGCTTGTTAATCTTCTCAAAAGGGTAAGATTTCTTGCTGGGTCCGGAACTACTCCAACTATCATGGGAGATAATGAAGAATATATTGGGTTTGCAGATGGTTCTATACCTATGAAAATTATAGTTTTAAGAACAGAAGATGGAAGTCCAGTTGAAATAGATAATCCTGAACCTTTTTCTTATGATCCGGAATCTCAAACTGAAAATACTTTAGCTTATTTTGGTGGGAAATTTATCGTTGATAATAATAATCCAGAAGGTTCTGGTGTCGCTTGTTATGAAATAAAAGGCAGTTATGGGAATGAGAAGGTAAAGCTTTTGTGGGTAAATAAAGATATATTTGCTCCGAATAATGTTCCTCTTGTGTCTGGGAAATCTCAATCAGCTTATGTTTACGAGCTCAAAAAAGAAGATAGGATAGATAAGTGGTATCTTACCGCTATTGATTTGAATACTGGAAAAGTTTTATGGAGAGAATTTATAGGAGAGGGATTTGATTACAACAGTATGTATGCTCCCTTAAATCTTGATGATAAAAATAATATATATATAGGATTATTTGGGAAAATTCTAATAGTTGGAGAACATGTAAGCCGAATTTTGGGAAAAATTTGTAAGTAGGAAATCATAAGTAGGAAATCATTTTATATAGAAATTCCTTTCAGTAAAATATAAATTCATATTTTTATGAAAAATTTTCGTTTTTTACACAAAGTATAAAGTTTTCATTAATACTTTATATTATGATGAACAAAAAATATGATGTCATAGTTGTAGGTGCAGGAATAAATGGAATAACAGCTGCTTCATATCTCCAAAAATCAGGTCTCAAAACCCTTGTTCTGGAAAAGAGAAATGAAATCGCTCCTTTCGCTTTAACGGAAGATATTTTCGGTGGAGGAATACCGGTAGATACGCACGCAGGTGTATGCTTTTTACCTATGAGCCCAGTCTGGGGAGACCTTGAACTTGATAAATTCGGATTTGACCTCATATTCGCAACAGCTCCCGCAGGAACAGTATGGGAAGATAAGAACCTTGTCTGGTATGCTATACCGAGCAAAGCCGCGGAGGCAATTTCTAAATTTTCTGAAAAAGATGGAAAAACTTTTCTTGAAATAACATCTCGCATAGCTCCAAATATCCCTGATATCCTGAAAGAAGCTGTATTTTCCCCTGCCGAAGAAGAGAAAGAGGATTTCTTGTGGGATCTATCAAAATACTTTGGATTTACTCCTTATGACTTTAAAACTATGAACGCATTTGAGATGCTTGACCTACTTTATGAGAGTGAATGGATAAAAACTGCTGCTTTTGGTGCGGCGGATATAGCAGTTTTTGGAGACCCGGCTGAAAAAGGTGAGGGGGCGGTCATGCTTGCTCTTGCTTTCACTATTATGATTGGAGTACCTCGCGGTGGTATGCATACTCTTGCTCATTCGCTTGTAAGATGCTTTAAATATCACGGGGGAACTTTACTTCTTAATGCGGGAGTAAAAAAAGTAGAAAAAAAAGAGGGAGGAGGTTTTAGGGTGTTTCTTGATGAAAACACTCCATATACCCAGAAGGAGTTTGAATCAGATATAGTTGTAATGCATACGAGCCCTCCTATATCCTTGGAGATAATAGATCAAGATTTGCTCAAAAGGGAAGATCCTGAACTTTTTAAGAAGATGAAAGATTGGGATATGACTGGTCATTGTGCATTTACTTCTTACTTTCTTATAAAAGGAAATATAAGATGGAAATCTGAATCTTGGAATAAAGATATATCAAAAGTTCCTTTCCCCCTCAGAGCTTACGATTCTTGGGAGCATGCGAAAATTTCTGTGCAAAAAATGAAAAATGAAGAAGTTATGGATGTTATCGGAGATATTGCAGAAATGTATAACCTATCGGCAGTGGATCCATCAAGAAGTAAGTTAGGTTATCATGTGCTTGTATTTGAGATGGAATACCCTATAAATCTCAGAAGGTACGGAGGAAAAGAAAGATGGGATGATAGAGAGTTCGTCGGAAAAATTCATCAAGGGCATATAGAGCTTTTGGACAGGTTAATTTCTGGTTTCAAGACAAATCTTGTCGATAGTATGTTCTTTACTCCTATTGATAATTGGAGGAGAAATCCATCTGCTATTTATGGACATGAGTTAGGAGGAGATGTTTCAGGTCCTCAGTGGTATACTGGAAGAATTCCTCCTCGTTCTAAAATTCAGGGACTTTATTTCTCAAATGGAATATGGCCTGCTTCTCTGACTCATCTTGGAAGTGGTTATGTTGCAGCTACATGTGTTGCGGAAGACCTGAATATAAAACAAAAGCAAGAGTGGTGGAGGTGGAAACCTTATGAGTACTTTTTGAGAAAACTTCCAGAGCTCAAAAAAGTATGATTTTTTGTTGAAAAAGTAGAAATAATTATTAAAATAAAAATAGAGAAAATTTTCTACCAAATGGTAGATAGAAATAAAAAATAGGAGATAAAAAGATAAAAAAAAAGAAAAGAAGGAATAAAAAGAAAGGAAAGAAGAAGGAAAGAAGGAGGTGAAAGGTTATGGAATATGATGTGGTAGTTATTGGGGCTGGGCCAAATGGGCTTACGGCAGCAGCTTATTTACAAAAGGCGGGTCTAAAAACCGCAGTTATAGAGAGACTTCCTGAAACTGGTGGAGGACTTGTGACGCAGGAAATATGTGGTTTTAAACTCAATCATCACGCAACATATATGCTCCTTGCGGAGCTTATGCCACCTTACAAAGACCTCGGTCTTGAAGACTGGGGGGTAAAATTCATAAGACCGGAAAAACAAATGGCTTTTTTGTTTAAAGATAAAAAAGCTTTAATGCTATTTACAGATCCACAAAAATCGGCTGAATCTATATCTCAGTTCTCATCAGAAGATGCAGAGAAATTCAAAAAAATGTGGAGTGAATTTGAAGAGATGTTTGAAAAGTTCTTGTTCCCAGCTACATATCTTCCACCTCTTGATCCAGTAGAGCAAACGGAGAAACTTCAAAAATCAGATGAGCTTGGAAGAAAAATAGCCGAGATCTCTGAAATGACTCCTCTTGAAGTTATAGACCATTATGGATTTAAAAATTCACGCATCAGAGGAGCTCTCCTTTACATAAATTGTATGTTCGGACTTGAACCGGATGAGGTCATAGGTTTCCTTGTTCCCATCTATGTTCTGCGAGTTTTGAATTCTGCTTTGGTAAAAGGGGGAACGCATCATCTTGCTTCTTCTTTGAGGAGAGTTGTTGAGTTCTCTGGTGGGCATGTTATAACTGCTTCGCAAGTCAAAAAAGTTATATTTGAGGGTTCGCGGGTCCGTGGAGTTATTCTTGAAGATGGAACGGAAATAAAAGCAAAAGTTGTGATCAGCACTCTGAACCCAGAACAAAACTTCCTTGAACTCCTGAGTGATTATGAAGAGGAATTTATGGAAGATCTCAAAGATTCTGCGGAAAGATGGGAATGGGAGAGGTTATCTTTATTTATTTCACATCGCGGAATTGCAGGTAAAAATCCTTTGTATCCAGGTTATCCGGATGGAGTTTCTGAGTTTTTAAATGTTGTTATGGGATATGAAAATGAAGATGATGTTTTATCTCATATAAAGGATTGCGAAGAAGGGAAAATTCAGATCAAAGGACACGGAAGCTGTCTTTCCATTTTTGATCCACTTTTGGTTCCAAGTCACGTTCCTTATGCTCAGCATCATCTTTTGAGGTGGGAGATGTGGGCACCATACGAAGTAAAAACGAATGGGACAAAAACTACCTGGACATATGAGCTCAAAAAAGAGGTTGCAAAGAAATCCTTTGAGTTTTGGGCTTCTTACTCTCCAGATATAGCTGAATCTTCAATCATAGTTGAATTAAGCTGGTCTCCTCTTGATATAGAAAATCACACTCTTACGATGAAAAGAGGATCAATAAAGCATGGAGCTTATACTTCTTTGCAGATGGGATATAACAGACCTTCTCCTGATTGTTCGTCTTACAGAACTCCTATTGAGGGTTTTTATGTCGCCGGAGCTTCGGTTCATCCCGGAGGTATGGTAATTTTGGGACCTGGCTACAATTGTGCAAAAGTAGTATGTGAAGACCTCGGAGTTGATTTCAAATGGGAAGAGCATCCGACTGTAAAGGAGGCAAAAAAAAGAGGCTATTTATGAGTATTTATGATGGATATTTATATATACAATGCGGTGTATTGATGGTATAGTTTGATGAATTTTTATCAAGGAGGTGAATTAAAATGAGGCTTTGGTCAAAAGGTTTAGGAAAACTCATATTGCCTTTCTATCTTGATAAGGCAGAGAGTGTTTCTGTCTCACCAGATTATGTCCTCGTTCGTGGTAGGATTGTCGAAGGAAAAGTAAATTGGCCCTATAAGATCTTCCTTTTCCCGGAAGATATGGTAAGGTTTATAAGGTTTATGGCTCAAAATAAAGTTATTATTTTGTTCCTCAAAAGAAATTTGGGGTTCAAGTTAGTAAAATTTGTGATTTTGAACCTTGCAAAAACTCTTTTCATCATAACTCCAAAAGTACTTATTGTAAAAATCTTGAAAATATTTTCTCGCAAGAAATCTGAATTTGTATATGATGAAGTAATTGCAAAGATTATTGAGGGTGAATATAGGGGTGCACGATCGGAAAGTAAATTAGATGACACTTCCCAAAATGGAAGCGATATATCACCTGATGATGAGGGAAAAGAAGAAACGAATTCAAATCAAAAAATAAGTCTTGAAAAACCTGTACCAAAGCAAAATATTTATCAGGGAGGAATGATTTTTTGGTCAAAAGGGTTGGGAAGGAGAAGTCATATCGTTATTCCATGCGGTGAAGAAAAACCTGAAGATAAAGGAGATACTTTGGTCCTGCACGGAAAGACATTACCTCCTGTTGTATGGATTTATACTATGACTATGGGGCCGGAAGATTTTGTTTCAATGTTGAAACTTGGGTTATCTTATGAGTTTGTTTATTTCTTACTGCATCCAAAGAAAATAAAATATGCTTTTTCCTTACTTTTTTACCTTCTTCATTTTATTGCCAAATTTGTCTTTACGAGAAAGAAGATTTATGAATTTTATAATAGAGGAGATGTTCAAAGGGACAAAATGGACGGAGAAGTTGTCCATACGCGATGACGGAAGTAAAAATTTTTATTATCCCTTCTTTACTTTTGTATTATTACTTATCATATTTTCTCATTTTTTTATAATCGGTTGTAAGAAAAAAATTGCTCAAACGAATGATTCTGATGAAATTGTAGATGAGGGAGGAAAATTTGTTGGTGGGCTTACTTCTGATTCTATCACATTCGGAGGATTAGAAAGATCTTACATTATTTACGTTCCGAAGTCATTTGACAGTAATAAAAATATGCCACTTCTTTTTGTTCTTCATGGAGGAGGGGGGACACCGGATCGTATGATTGAATTAACCAATGAAGGTTTTAATTCCCTTGCTGAAATGGAAGGATTTATTGTTGTTTATCCTGAAGCGTATGGTAGGCACTGGAATGATGGGAGAAAAGGTATGGAGAATTGGTCCATAGCTCACAAAGAAAATATTGACGACGTTGGTTTTATATCTTCTCTAATTGATCACCTCGCGTTGGATTTCAATATTGACTTGAAGAGGATTTTCGTTACGGGTATTTCAAACGGAGCTATGATGTCTTTTCGGTTAGCTTGTGAACTTTCACAAAAAATTACAGCTGTTGCACCTGTTGCTGGTCTTATGCCAGAAGATATAACCTCTTCGTGCACTCCTCAAAAACCTGTATCACTTCTGATTATTATGGGCACAGATGACCCGTTGGTTCCATATAATGGAGGATATGTAGAAGCTGGGGGAAGGAAAAGGGGAAAGGTTTTATCTGCTCAAGATACTATAAGTTTCTGGGCAAAAATTAATGGTTGTAAATTATATCCTCAAATGGGCTGGGAGCAAGATAAAGAGACATCTGATGGAACAAGGGTTAAAAAAGAAATATATAATCAATGTAAAGATGGAGTAAAGGTAATTTTATATACTATTGAGGGTGGAGGGCACACATGGCCGGGAGGTTTGCAATATCTTCCAGAAAGTATTATTGGAAAAACAAGCAGAGATTTAGACGCAAACCAGCTGATATGGAATTTCTTCAAGGAAAGTTCAATAAGATAAGCTTATCGTTATAATGCAGTATTCAGAAAACAAACTTTTGGGATATTCAGAAAACAAACTTTTGGGACATGAGATTATAAATAAATCTACATGCTTTATTTATTCTTTACTCTTGCTTATTGATTGAGATTTTATATAGTGTAATGATTGTTCTTATCACAAAGTATGCACTTATGATGATTGGAGCTAAGAGCAAAAATGGGAAAAACCAGAAAGGTACTTTCCCTTCCTTTATCCCGAAAATCAGACCCTGGAACACTATAAGCATATACACTGAGATAAAAAAGTTTGTTTCAACAATTGGTATAAAGTAGCCGTCAATGAGCTCATTTTTGATTCTTCTTTTTCTTGCAATTTTTTTTCTGGAAAATGTAATTAGAGATATGACCTGTGGTATGACTGAGAGAGAAAAGCATAGAATAAAGATGAAAATTTTGTCCCCATATAGGGTGGGCCTACCTTCAATTCCGAAACTCAAGGGAATTTGTTCTGGAAAATCTAAATAGGATAGAGTTGCTTTTGCCCACATCAGAAATATTGTCACATGCGAGAGAACCTGAAAAATTCTTATTCTTCTCTGGTAGTGTTTTTTCTCTTCATATTTCAAACTACGAGAATTGAAATTTACTTTTTCCATCTTCAAGGAAATTTTTTATGAGCTTTGTTAAAAAAAATAGGTTTTTTCCGAAAGAATAAGAAAAGAGGTGAAGAACATATGAAGGAAAGCAAAAAATTCAAGGATAAGACAAATGATTTTAAAGTGGATGATATTAGTAAAGAGTTTTTCTCCAAAGATGATGATTACCAGCGGGATGAAGAAAATGGACATTATGATTTCCGAAAATCCGATGAGGATTATACTAAATCAGAATATGACGAAGAAACTGATGTTTTGGTTCCTGATGAAAATGAAAAGGATTATTCAGAAGATTATGGTGTGAAAGAATTCTTCTTTGATGAAGAACTTTCTTTGAGGTTGAAGAAGGTTGTCAAGATAATAGATCTTCTTGAGTTTATTGATTCATGTCTTATAGTAAGTGAGAAATTATTAAAAGATGACGAAGATGCACGTGAGATTTTAAGAGAGCTGAGAGAAAAAGTTCTTGGAGCGGAAACGATTTTTACCGATTACCTTATAAATGGTAAAATACAGAAACCAAACTGATCAGTTTTTGTAAGCTATGTAAGTTTTTTCATCCATTTACCAGAGATTATTCTTATAAGCATGGTGAAAAATAAGATGGCAAAGTAGGTTGATATTACTAGCCACAAAACAATTGATTTACTTTTAAGTATAGTTCCAAACAGAAAAATTGAAGGTATGAAAAAGAAAAAGTGAAGTATTGCTTCAACCTTAACTACAAATTTTGTATCTCCCACACCTATGAGCGTATTTATTATCAAAATACTAAGTGAAATGAATAATAAGGAGGGGGAAAAAGTTAATATTGTTTTTTTCCCTTCTTCTATTACTTCTTTTTGAGCTGAAAATAACCTCATAGATGTTTCGGGGAAGAGTATCATAAGTAAAGATAATACGGAAGATGCTATCCCTATTATTATTATCATATCTGAAAATGTTCTTTTGGCTCTTTTTGTTTCGTTTTGTCCCATAAGTCTTCCGACCATACCAGCAAGTGATGTCCCAATAGCCATAGCTGGGAGCGTTATTACACCAATTATATTGACCAGTATGAATGAAATAGCTTGATGTTCTACGCCTGATAAGCCAGAGAACCAGATGAAAAGGAGAAAACTAACAGAGGCTATAAACTGTGCAAGAAATGCCGGTATTGATATCTTTAAATTCTTTAATGCAAATTTTAGAATATCCTCTCTATATTTTATATCTGATATATCTTGGGGTAAAAAGTATTGTTTTATGTATGGTCTTATAAGAAAAGCGCCGTGGATTGCTGCTACGAAAGAGGATATTATTGAAGCAAGGGCAAAACCGTAAAGCTCCATTCTCGGGAAAAAGATTCCGAAAATGAAAAGATAAGATAAAACTATGCATACCAAAGTCGAATATGCGTTGAATTTCAGATGTTCTTCTGGTTTACCTATTGCATCAAATAATCCTCTCATTACAAAAGTTACTGATGTTGCAGGTAAACCTAATATCCTTACGAACAGAAATTTCTTACCGTAATTTGCTACTTGTTGAGAGGGGGACATAACTTGCATAAGCCATTCTCCAAATATAAGAACTAATATACACATAAACAGGCTTATCACAAATGATGTCACAATTGCGGATTTGAACGAAATGAAAGCATCTCTTCTTTTTCCCTGCCCCCAAAGTTGTGAGATTAGAGATTGAGCAGATGAACCAAAGGCATTCATGGGAGCGGAGAATGTGAGCATAGTTATAAGTGCTATACCCATAGCTGATATTTGTTCTGCCGCATCCTCTCCTACATGACCAACCATCATGGTTCCAAAAAAATTGTGAATGTTAGATAAAGCTAATGATGTGGCAGCTAATGCAGAAAGTTTTAGTACTAAAATTGCATCTTGATTTTTGAAGGCAGATTTTATCCTTTTTATTATCCTTATTGCTCTTATTTTTATCTTCTTTCTTATATCAGTATTTCTCATGATTTCTTAATTTCTCAAAAATTTGATTTTACTTATATTTGGTTCTTTCTTTACATTTACTTTTTTTATTATTATGAACTGGGGAAAAAATAAAATAAAGTCATGCACTTCGTTATTTAGACTTTTCCTGTAAAATAATTTTTGTTCAATTAAAAAAATTAGGTTATAATGATTTTTAGAGGAGTAGTAGAAATGAAGTTATCAGAAAATGAAATTCAGAAGATTTTGAAGGAGTCTCTCCCAAATTGGAATTACGATGGGAAATATATGGTTAGGGATATCAATACTAAAAATTTCAAGGAAACTATGATTATTATAAATCTCATAGCCGGGATCTCGGAAGCTCATTTCCATCATCCTGATGTTGAGTTTGGATACAAAAAAATAAAGGTGAAGCTGATAACTCATTCAGAAAATGCAATTACTCAAAAAGACTTAGATCTTGCAAAGGATATTGAGAAATTTTTAAGTATGTTCCAGGAGAAAGGAGGGTAAAACAAGTAGTAAATGTCTACAAGATTTTTTGTCGGTACTGCTGGGATACCTCATTCAACTCGCCCAGTTGATGGGGAAGACCTGACTTCTGCCGGAATAAGAAAAATAAGGGAGTTAGGATTAGATTCTATGGAAATTGAGTTTGTAAGGGGGGTATACCTTAAAAGTGAGGAGCAGGCAAATTCTATTAAAACGTATGCAGAAAAATTTCAAATTATATTGACCGCACACGCTCCATACTACATAAATCTTGGAAATCCTGAAAAACTAATAAGTTCTGAACAGATAATTTTGAAAACTCTGAATGTGGCAGCGAAAGTTGGCATAAAATCTATCGCTTTCCATCCTGCGTATTACAAAGGAGAGGATCCGGAATTGATTTTCCAAAGGGTAAAAAAGTCCCTCTCAAAAATACTTTTTGTTGCAAAAAAGAAGGGATATAATGTTGAACTGCGACCTGAAACTGCGGGTAGAGTGTCTCAATTCGGCTCTCTTGATGAAATAATAAGGCTTGTGAAGGAGGTTGAAGGATTAAAACCATGTTTTGATTTTGCTCACATTTATTCTCGCTCAAAAGGCGAAGTAAATGGTTATGATGGATTTATGAGAGTTCTTGAAAAGATAAATAATGAACTTGGAGATTGGGCTTTAAAAGATATGCACTGTCATATAGAGGGGATTGAATTTGATGGAGCAGGTGAGAGGAGGCATCTTAATTTCTCTGAATCGGGATTTGATGTAAAGGGGCTCGCAAAAGCTCTGAAAGAGAGCGGAGCCTCTGGAATTGTAATATGTGAAAGCCCATCTCTTGAACACGATGCTCTTTACCTTAAAGAATATCTCTCTTAACTTTTCTAATATAAAATAAAAGAAAGTATTCAAAGCAAAATTTTTCAAGAAAATGAGAACTCTTGTTAAAACATTCATCCTGAAAACATATTTATTTTCTTTCCTTATTTCTATTGTGTTTGTTATTGCTATTTCTCAGATAGAAGTTCTTGATTCCATTGAGAGAGGTTTAAGGAACCTGAATGAAATTTTTGTCTTGTCTTTAATTGCATATTTTCCATATGTTTTCCTATTATCTATCCCGCTTTCAGCTTTTAGATTCTCATTTTCAAGGAGGAAAAAGTTTTTTTATCTTATGAGTTTTGGCTTCTCACCTCAGAAATTATTTTTTTTCTCCGCTCTGATTTCCTTTATCTTCTCTGTTTTTTTCTCACCTCTATTTTACGTTTCAGAGGAGGCTAAAAGAAAACTTTCTGATAAGAAGACTAAAAATCAAACAATATCAATATACATTTCGGAACAGAAAAATTTTATATATCATGAGAAAATAAGGGATGGCAAACAAAGAATTTTTCTAATATCACCTTCAGGTGAGTATTCAAAAATAGATAATCTGCCTGAAAGGAAAAAGTTTATTATTTCATCAAAAAGTATGGACTTTTCTCTGATTCAATCTCCTAAAAAATTCTTCATTTTTTCGCTTATAATATCTTTTGGGATATTTTTTAGTGCTTTTTCTGGTATGTATATTGGAAGTAGGGGAATTTTTGTCCCGGTTATAGATATTTTTCTTGCTATATTTATCACATCTATTTTGTAGAAAGATGCTTTCGAGGTAGTTATTTTGAGCCCTCAACTTTATTTGAGATATATTCTGAGTATATTCCCATATCTTTATCTCCTCTTCCTGAGAGGTTAAGGACTACAATTTTGCCTTTGAGTTCTTTTGAGTTCTTGATTATCCATCCGATTGCGTGAGCTGGTTCGAGTGCTGGAATTATTCCCTCAGTTTTTGATAAAAACTCAAATCCCTCTATTGCATCTTCGTCTCTCACTGAGTAATATCTTACCCTTTTTGTTTCTTTAAGATATGCATGTTCTGGTCCGACTGCTGGATAATCAAGACCGGGAGCTATTGAGTGTGCCGGCATAATTTGTCCATCTTCATCTTGTAGTACATATGTTTTTGTCCCGTGAAAAACTCCTACTTGACCTTTTGTTAAGCTTGCAGAATGTCTCTGACCATCTCCACCGGCTTCTACTCCTATAAGTTCAACATTTTTATCTTTGATGAATGGTTTGAAAATACCGATTGAGTTTGAGCCTCCACCAACGCATGCTACAATAAAGTGTGGCAATCTTCCTTCTATCTTCTTTATTTGTTCCTTTACTTCCTGCCCTATTATTGATTGGAAGTATGAAACGATTTTCGGAAATGGATGGGGTCCTACGGCAGAACCTAAAATGTAGTGGGTATTTTTCACATTTGTTATCCAGTCTCTTAAAGCTTCGTTTATTGCATCTTTTAGTGTTTTTGTGCCAGATTTTACTGGTATAACTTCTGCACCAAGAAGTTTCATTCTTAGTACATTTATTTTTTGTCTTTCTACATCCTTTTCTCCCATGTATATTGAGCATTTTAGATTAAACAGCGCACAGGCTGTTGCGGTTGCTACTCCGTGTTGTCCTGCTCCTGTTTCAGCTATAACTCTGCTTTTTTTCAAGATAAGTTTCACAAGAAGAGCTTGCCCGAGCGTATTATTTATTTTGTGCGCTCCCGTATGAAGTAAATCCTCCCTTTTTATGTAAAGTTTTATTCCAAGCTTACGTGAGGAATTTTCAGCAAAGAAAAGAGGAGTAGGTCGTCCGGCATATTTTTGTAGATAGTATCTGTGCATTGAGATGAATTTTTTGTTTTTTATAGCTTTCTCAAATGCTTTATCTAACTCTTCAAGCGCGAACAAAAGCGTTTCTGGAATGAATCTCCCACCGAATTCTCCGTAATACACTGAAAATCAATTACGAACAAAGTGATTATTTTTACAAAAAATCAAAATGTTTGAGCAAATCTGAATTGTATTTTTTAATGGATGAAGAGAAAAAAAAGGTTTTTTTCAAAGAGATTCTGAAAGAGCTTATCGGGAAAAGACTTTACGAAAGAGGTATGAAATGTGAAAACTTTGATATTGCTCAAAGAGATAAAGTAGAAGCTCAGCCTGACTTGATAATAAAAAGTTCCGGGATTGAAGTCGGGAGGGTCTTTATAGTTCTTGATGAGAAGGAACTTGATTTCAAACTGCTCAAAAGTTTTATAGAAAAATCAAATAGTCCAGTTTATCTTGCGGTAGAAAAGGGAAAGGAGAAAAATATAATGTCTGAGCTTCTGAATTATGGTCTCGGCGGTAGGGTCAAGTTTATATTGTGGGAATTCAGAATATACTGACCGCTCTATATTCTACCGTTCTATATTCTTATTATATTTATTATTTTCTTTCCTTTTTACCTTTTATTTTTTTATTATTATTTTTTTATAATTTTTTCTTTCATTTTTTATCTCTTTCTTTTTTATCTTTCTTTTTTAGAAAAGGAGTTGTTTTCTGAATAAAATATTTGTGATGTTAGATTTGTATGAGATTTTTCCCGACTTAAAGATAGAGTATAGCTGGTTTTTGAAATTTTTTCTTTTACTTGTTGCAGGGACTATAAGTGGTGGTATTATAGGGATTGAGAGAGAACTTCTTGCAAAGCCTGCGGGTTTGAAGACTTTGGTTTTCGTCACCGTAGGTTCATCTATTTTTTCTTTTTTCTCTATTGAGATTGGTAAAGCTACGGGTGGTGATCCTTTGAGGATAGCCTCTAACATAGCAACGGGGATTGGATTTTTAGGTGCTGGAACGATAATAAGGAGGGGGGAGTGGGTTGAGGGGCTAACGACTGCATCTTTGATATGGTTCTGTGGAGCTCTCGGAGTAATAGTGGGGAGCGGATATTTTTTGCTCGCTATATTCTGCTCAGCTGGTGGCGTTATATTTTTGAAAACTCTTGAATTCTTTGAGGAAAAATTTTTGAGGGAAAAGAGGTGTAAGATTATGAGCGTAAGAGCTATTTTTCCTAAGGAAAAAAAAGATGAAATTTTGAATTTTTCAAGGAGTTTTTTTCCAGGTTGTTCAAGGGTTCCTCATAAGATTTTTATTCAGCAGAATGCAGAAGGGGATTTTATTTTTGACTTTGAGGGGTGTGAGAGGCACACGAAAAATATAACTATATTAGGGTCGGCAAGTTTTTATCAAATAAAAAGGTCAAACTCAGGCTGAACATTTTATCCAGTATTATATAAAGGTTGTTCAAAAAATGGAAAAATTATTCTCAAATTGTTAATTTTAGTTCTGTTATTTTTCAACATATGTTGGAAAAAATAAATTATACATATTTTTTGGGGAAAAATGCAAATTGTAAAAAAGGATAAATGAGATAAGTAGAAGAAAAACGAAAGTAAGGAAAGATAAGGAAGATAAAAAGTAATTTTTTTTGACTGGTGGATTATTTATTGAAAAACAAAGAATGAAAAAATGAATTAAGATAAGAAGAAAATGAAACAATTGGAAGTTTATTAGGAGATAAATCTGATATGGGATTTGAAAGAAAAGAAATAATAAGAGAGATTCTCGAGCGAGTAGATATAGTTGAAGTTATATCTGAATATGTTTCTCTGAAAAAAGTCGGAAAAGATTGGTATGGGCTATGTCCGTTTCATCCTGATACTAAACCTTCTATGCGCGTTAGAGAAGATAAGAAAGTTTTCAATTGCTTTGCTTGTGGCACAGGAGGAAATGTTATTGCTTTTATCTCAAAAATAAAAAATCTATCCTTTCAAGATGCTCTGAATTTCCTTGCTGAAAGGTATTATCCAGATTTAGTAGTAGATATAAGCAAAGAAAGTTGGTCTGAAAAGAGGAGAATAATTCAAGCAAATGCGCACATGCTTTTTCTTTTCAGAAAGTTCTTTAAAAGCAAAGAGGGCGAGGCCGCAAGAGAATATCTCAAATTTAGAAAGATAAAAGAAGATATGTGGGATATGTTCGCCCTGGGCTTTGCTCCTCGCGACCCTTTCATTATTCCAAATATGCTCATCAAAGAAGGTTTTGAACCAGATATCTTAACTCTCACTGGAAATATAAGAAAGATCGATAACTCTCTGACGATGATTTTTAGAGGTAAAATAATATTTCCAATTACAAACTCAAAGGGAGAAGTTATAGCTTTTGGGGCAAGAGTGTTGGAGGAAAATTTATCTCCAAAATATATAAATTCCGGTGAGAGTCCAGTCTTCAAGAAGAGAGAAAGTTTCTTCGGGCTAATGCAAGCTCTTGATGAGATAAGGCTGTACGGTAGATGCATAATAACCGAAGGATATTTTGATGTTATAGCACTGCATCAGGAAGGGTTCAAAAACTCTATAAGTTGTCTCGGTACTGCAATTTCTCTATCTCATATTTCTTTCCTGAAAAAGATTGCAACAGATATTATTTTTATGTTTGACGGTGATGATGCTGGTAGGAAGGCTTCACTTCGGAACCTTGAAATTTTTCTCAGAGCCGGAATAATTCCAAAAATTTGTATTCTACCTCAGGGTGAGGACCCAGATTCATTCATATCAAAAGGTGGAGATATAAAGGAGCTTGAGGTTAAAGATGGGATAATTTTTGCAGCAGAAACGCTACTTTTGCCAGCTATACAGAGTAAAGATACTGTTCAATTTGCAAAGGCTATATCAAAGATACAGGAGCTGATTTCTTTGATTTTTTACGATTCTCAAACGCAAGCAGAGATATATATAAGACAGATATGCGAGAAAGTAGGAGTTTCGCCAGCAACTTTTAGGGCTGATATAAAAAGACTATCTAAACCTATTTTTGCAAGAAAAAGAGAATATAGAATCCCAGAGTACGAGCTTGAAATTTTAAGATTTGCGCTCAATAAAGAGGAGTCTCTCAAATACATAAAGGATTATGTTGAATATATAAGCTCGCAGGAAGTAAAGTCTGCTCTAAAAGTGATATATGATGCGGGTGGAAACGCTGAACTTGCTTTATCTCTTGCAAGTGAAGATGAAAGAAAGTTGATGATAGATCTGCTTATTGAGCAAAAAGATTATCCAGATGTAGGTTGGGAAGACATGCTTGAAAGTACTCTTCGAAGGGTTGCGATAGAAAGTATAAGAAGGGAGTTGGCTCATCTCGCAAAGGAAGCTCCGCACGACCCTATCAAGAAGCAAAGATATAATATACTTTTGCGTAAGCTTGCTATATTTGAAGGGGTTAAACCAAAATCTAATAAACTAAAAGGCAGGGGGCAAAGATAAAGGAGCAAAGATAAAAAAGTAGAGATAAAAAAGCAAATGTAAAAAAAAAGAAAAGCAAAGGAAAAAAAAGCAAGTGTAAAGAGAGCAGATAAAAGGAAAGCAAAGATAGAAAAAGTAAGGAGTAAAGATGGGAATCAATGAGAGGAGAAAATATAGATAGAAATTTATCTTATTCAATTGAATAAAAGGAGGTGTTGTTGGGATGACAAGAAAAATACAAAAAAGTCAATCTAAAATATCAAATTATGTTTCAAAATATTTTTCTTTGCTGAGTTCTTCAAAACTGCTTTCTCCAAAGGAAGAAAGGGAATTATTTCGTAAGAATGAAGAGTATATGATAACTATGCTTTGTGAGCTTATTTCACTTCCAGAAGCGTGGAAAGAAATTGATAGAATTCTTTCTGAAATGGTTGAGACTGCAAATTTCCCTTCTGAATTTTTTGACATAACAAAATCAGATTGGGGAGATATAGAGAAAAAATCTAATAGGAGAAGGAGAGAGGAGCTTGCAGCAAAGATAAAAAATTCTCTTCTGAAATCCGTGAATTACTATAAGGTTTCTCGGGTGTTTGCGAAGGTGGGAAACAGAAAAATGGTAGAAAAAAAATTTGAAAAAATAGCCGAACTTCTTGGTGAAATTGGTGTGACTTTGGAATTCATACACCATATAAAATCTTATATAGTAAATTGGTTTCAAGAAAAAACCAAATATGACCCACTTATTGTTCTGAAAGATGAGGAACTAAAAAATGCAAAGATTGTTATAGATAAAGTCAATGAGATATCAAAGAAAATGAAGGTCGAAACAAATAAGATATATTCAGCAAACCTGAGATTAGCTGTCACAGTTGCTAAAAAATATTACCTACCTAATATAGAATTTCTGGATTTTATACAAGAGGGAAATATAGCTCTCGCTAAGGCAATAGAAAAATTTAATTGGAGGAGAGGTACGAAATTTTCAACTTATGCTGTTCCCTGGATCAGGCAAGCTATTATGAGAGCTGTTAATGATACCATTCATCCTGTGAGACTGCCCGGACACATAGTCGAAATATTCAACAAAATATCAAGATTTAACAGGAAATTCTTTCAGGAGCACGGTAGAGAACCTGATGTTTATGAGGTTTCAAAGAAACTAAAAATACCTCTTGATAAAGTTGAAATAGTTTTGAAGCTCATAAAAGAACCAGTTTCTGTTGATGGTAGAAATTCAGAATCAGATGACAATTCTAAACCTTTGGATGTAATCCCGGAAGATCTTTTATATTCTGACGATGTGCTTGATAGCCTTGAGAGAAAAGATATATGTAAAATGGTGAGAGCTATAATAAACGAAGCTCTTTCTTCTAAGGAAAGAAAGATAATAGAGATGAGGAAAGGATTTTCTAATGGAAAGGAAGCAACATTAGATGAGGTTAGCGAACAGCTAAATATGACAAAAGAAAGAGTGAGGCAAATAGAGCAGAGAGCTATGCAAAAATTGAAAAAAGTAATGAGAAAGATAAAACCTATAATAGAAGGAAGAATATTGATAAAAAATGGACAAGATTTCAACGGAATTGTTAGAGCTAAAAGGTAAAGAAAATTTTTTCTCCCATATTAAAGAAAATTTTTTCTCCCATATTCTTAAAAAAGTAAATCTCAAAATCTAAATTATTAAATTTTTCCCTATGTATTCCGTTGCTGTCGTCGGTGCAACAGGAGTTGTTGGGAGGGAAATGGTAAAGGTCCTTGAGGAAAGAAAGTTTCCCGTCGGAAAAATTTTTCTTTTTGCATCAGATAAATCAGAAGGGGAAGAAATAGAATTTAATGGAGAAAAAGTAAGAGTTTCAGCTTTAAAGGAAAGTAATGTTCCTAAGGTGGATATTGCTCTTTTTTCCGCTGGTTCAACCGTGAGCGGAATTTTTGCTCCAATTTTTGCTACAAAAGGAGCGGTGGTTATAGACAACTCTTCAAGATGGAGAATGGATGACGAAGTCCCACTCATAGTGCCAGAAGTAAATCCTCACAGAATAAAGGATATAAAAAAGGGAATAATTGCAAACCCAAATTGTTCAACTATACAACTTGTTGTAGCAATGAAACCGATTCATGATAATTTCAAAGTAAAAATAGTTAGGGTTGCAACTTACCAATCTGTTTCTGGTGCAGGTAAGAAGGCTATGGATGAACTAACAAAAGCTTCAATCTCTTTTTTTGATAGGGGGGATGACTTTATTCCGGGGGTTTTCCCAAAAAATATTGCCTTTAATCTTATCCCGCGTATTGGTAAGGTTTATGATGATGGCTTTACAGAGGAAGAAATGAAGATGGTCAAGGAGACAAAAAAGATAATGGAGGCTGATATAAAAGTTAGTGCAACATGTGTTAGGGTCCCAGTTTATGTTTCCCATTCAGAGGCAGTTTTTTTGGAGCTTGAAAAATCTTTTGAAGTTTATCAAGTGGAGGAAGTTCTAAGAAACGCAAAGGGAGTTTGTGTGATGAACAATACGAAAGAAGATATTTATCCAACTCCCGCAGAGGTAAGCGGAAAAGATGATGTTTTTGTTGGTAGGATAAGAAAAACAGAAACAGGAGAACTTGCTATGTGGGTTGTGGCAGATAATTTAAGAAAGGGTGCAGCGCTGAATGCTGTACAAATAGCAGAACTTCTTACGAATAATCAAAGCTGATATCATATTTGTATGTATCTGCTGTTTATCTTAACATATATTTCTCTTACATTCTGATTTTGTTTGTTTATTCTCTTTTTTTGTTTTTTGCTTTTGAGTATATTTTTTATCTTTCAGATAGCCACTTTCTTATTATGTGTAGGACAAGTTCTTTGTTCTCTTTAACTATATCTTTTGCTATTTCTCTTGAATGTTCAATATCAACTTCCGGTACGGGAGGGGGTGCTGCTATTTCTACTTCTGGTATTTGAATTGGTGGTGCCACTTCAATAAATGGAACTTGTATTTCTTCTGGTGGTTTCACTTCTTCTACTGGTGGTGGAGTTACCGGGGGTGGAATTATTTTCTCCTCTTCTTCTGGAACTTTTATCTCTTCTACTATGATTTCTTCCTCTTTTGGCTTTACTTCTTCTGGTGGGGGTGGTTTTATTTCCTCTACTGGTGGCGGTTTTACTTCTTCTGGTGGTGGAGGTGGTTTTATTTCTTCTACTGGTGGCGGTGGTGGAGGAATTTTTATTTCTGGAATTATTACGGGAATTTCTGGTGGTCTTTCTGGTATAGTTATTTCAGGAATTATTGGGGGACTGATTTCTATTGTTGGAGCTTCCGGAGCCTTTATTTCTTCTATTTTTATCTCTATCGGGGGTATAGGTTCAGGGGCAGTAGGTGCTCTTTCATACTTTGGAATAACGACCTCAACTTCCTGTGGTAATCTTCTCTCAAATAATTTTTTAAAGATGAGATATAAAGATATGAAAAATCCTATAGCCGCTATTGCAAGCCATTTATACATACTTGCTCTCTCTTTTGAGGCTTCAGTAAGTTGTAGCATAGCAAGTCTTTCGGCGTATCTTACAGAGCCTTCAAAAGGTACAGAGACAACGGATACTTGATCTCCTCTTTGTGGATTTATCCCAACTGCTGATTCGACAAAACTTCTTATTTTTGCAAGTTCTTCATCTGGCAAGGGTATAAATTTCACATAAGGTTTTCCATTACGCCATTCTATATCGTATTGACCATCCACCATGACTGCTACTGATACTCTTTTTATGTCTCCTACTTCTTCTTCAACATGTTCTACAATTTTTGAGATCTCATAATTTCTTATTCTTTCGTTTCTCTCGTATTCGGATTTTCCGGGTAAAGGTTCTATTCCTATTTCTGGAGGAACATTCTGTCGGGTTCCGGGAGGACCAACTGGGACGGCTCCTACACCTTTGAATCTTTCATCTATTATCTGTTCGCTTCTTACAGCAGTTTCAAGAGGATCATATCTTTCTGAAACTCTTTTTACTTTTGTGTAATCAAGATCAGCATCAACTTTTACTCCGACTTTTCCTGGTCCTATGCTTTTTTCAAGGAGTTCTGTTAGCTTTTCCTCCAGGTTTCTTTCAAATTGCCTTTCAATTTCAAGTTGATTTTGTGTTGCTTCAAGGTTTTGAAAGTTTTCATCTTGCTTTACCGGATGTAGAACTCTACCTCTCTGATCAACAACTGTGACGTTTTCTTTTTTCAGTCCTTCCACTGCGAATGAGACAAGATGAACGATTCCTTTAATTGAGCCCGGGGATATTGTACATCCTGGTGTGATCCATAGCATAACAGAAGCTGTAGGTTCTTTTTGTTCTTCTGTGAATAGTTTCTTTTCGGGGAAGGATATATGAACTCTTGCATTTTCTACGCAGTTTATTTTCGTTATGGTTCTTTCAAGTTCTCCCTGAATAGCCCTTTGATAATTGACTCTCTGCATGAACTCTGTTAGACCGAATTTTGGTCTTTCAAACATTTCAAGACCTGCTCGCTCTTGTGGTAATCCTTTTGTTGCGAGTGTATTTCTTATATCTGGTATAAGTTCTTGGGGGACGAATATTGTGTCTGCTGTATCTGATAGTTTGTATGGTACTTTCATTCTTTCAAGTTCATCTATTATTTTTGAGACATCATGAGATTTCAGGTCTGTATATAAAGCTCCCCATTTTATTTCTTGCTTTTTTGATTTTGAGATATTATAAATTGTAATTCCTACTCCAAGTAATAGAAATAGCGAGGCGGCTCCGATAAGTATGGGGAGTGGTACTCTTCTTATGGATTCTGCCAAATTTTTAGCTATGTCTTGTGCTCTCATCCTTTTCTTTTTTTATCTTTTTGAATTCTAAAAATAAATAAAAAAACAAAATTTTAAAATTGCATACGCATTATGTTTTCAAAGGCTTGGACGGCTCTATTTCTTACTTCTAAAAATAATTGAAAGAGTGTGTTTGCTTTTTCCCGAGCTATCATAACATCGTGAATATCTTCAACCTCTCCCAATATCATTTTTGTTGATTTTTCGCGAGCTTCTCTATGCGCTTCTCTTACATTTTTTATCGCATCAGCTAACGATGAGAAAAAGGATTTTTCTTCTGATCTATATAACTCTCTTTTTCCTTCTATTTTATCTGGAGCTCTTGATTGGATCTCATTTACTTTTTCTTGGAATATCTTTTCTGTATCTATTTCTGGAAATTTTATTTCCATATTAGAAATTTTACAATTCTCTTTTGATTTTTTATCTGATAGTTTTTATTTTTCTTGAATTTTTTCATTTTCATTTTCAAATATTATGTTTCTCATAGCTATACCTTGAATAAAGCTTTTCATTTCTGATATTTTTGAGGTTTGACTTTTTTCTGCGTCTAATTTCTTATTGGCATTTTTGATTTCTTCCTCAAATATTATATTGAAGTTTTCTTTTGGAACTTCCTTTACTTTTTCATTAACTGATTTTATCGATTCAGCTAATGAGCTTATTTTCTTCGTGTCCATAGCCTTTTATAAAAATTTAATCGAATTTTTTCTTTTTTCTCTTTTATTTCCTTTCTTTTATTTCCCTTCCTTTTTTCAGAACTCTCCTTTTTTCAGAACTCTCATTCCCTTTATTATGTCCTTCTACCTATTGCGAGAGCAGAGTTTGCTATATCTTTTGTTACATTTATGGCATTAACATTAGCTTCAAAGGCTCTTTGAGCCGATATCAAGTTCACCATCTCTTCAATAGGGTTTATGTTTGGATATGCGACATATCCGTATTCATCTGCGTCTGGGTGTCCTGGTTCATATTTTAGCACCGGCGGTCGCGGGTCCTCAACTATTCCTTCAACTTTTACTTCTGCCAGGGTTGAATCAACAGGGATTTTCGTAGGTAGTAATCTTTCTTTTATTCTTTCTCTTATGAAGTCGGGAAGATAGAACATATGAAAAACGAGTGGCCTGAGGTAGATGTTTTTTTCTACCCAAAATTCATCTTTTACTGGTTCTGCTTTGAATATAACTTCCTTTCTAATATAAGGTCCTCCTTCTGGTGTTCTTGTTGTGTGTATGTTTGCGAGATTTGAGGATATTGTGTTTATTCTTATTCTTTCGGCTCGGAGTGCAGAGGATGAGATTTCAAGAGCTTGGAAGAAAGCCTTCATATAAATTTGAAAGCAAATAATATTCCATAGGAAAATTTTTCCTATTATTATTTATTTTTTATTATTATTTATTTTCTAAGTCTGAGTTTTGTTATGACAAATTGGTATCTTTCTGGATTTGTTTGTGAGAGGTAATCAAGCAATTTCTTTCTTTTTGCTATGAGTATAAGTAATCTTCTCTTTGATGAGAAATCGTGTTTATGGGTTTTTAGATGGTCTTCCAAAATTTTTATTCTTTTTGTGAGCAGAGCTATTTGGACCTCTGGTGAGCCAACGTCATTTTCGTGTCTCCCAAAATCTTTTATAATTTCTTTCTTTTCTTCTGGTAGTAGCATATCTATTTTTCCTAATACTTAAAGTAAAGTTTTACTAATTTCCTGTTCTTTTTCTATTTGCCTATTTTTTTTACTTTTTTGTTCTTTTATTTTTTTATTATTGAATTTTCCTTTCTTTTATTTTCTTTTATTTTTTTGTTTTGTTCTTCTTTTTTTTACTTTTCTCTTTTATTTTTTTGAGGCTGATTCAAATCTTGATGCAACAACTTTCCAATCAATTGCGTTAAAGAAAGCCTCTATATAATCGGCTCTTTTGAGTCCATAATCTATCATGAAAGCGTGTTCAAATACATCCATAATAAGAATGATGGGGCATCCTGCTATGTGTCCTACATCGTGCTCATTTATCCATATGTTAAAAAGTTTTTTTGCTAATGGATCATAATAAAGAACTGCCCAACCTATACCTCTCATAGCTCCGGTTGATTTGAAGTCTTTTTCCCAATTTTCCCAGGAGCCGAAGTCTTCTTGAATTTTCTTGTAGAATGAAGAGTCTTTATCAAGCTCAACTTTATTTTTTGTCATGTTTTCAAAGTAATACTCATGGAGTCTCATGCCATTGAATTCCCATCCGAACCTTCTTTTGAGTTCAGCATACTGGGGTGTTCCTATTTTTCCCTCTTTTATAAGAGCTTGAATTTCTTCTATGAGTTTATTTGAATTTGTGACGTATCCTTGGTATAGGGTGAAGTGGTTTTTGAGGAGCTGATCTGAAAAACCCGGGGTTCCAAGGAGATGGTCAAAGTTTTTTGCCTGATAGATCGCCATTTTTTTTACCTCCTTTTTTAAGTAAATCCTTATCAATATTGTATCAGGAGATTATTTTTCAGAAAAAGCAAGATGTTTTCGGATAATTTTCTGGTAGTTTAGTTTAATTTTTGGTGGTTTCTGGTTTCTTTGAACAGAAATAAAGACTATTTTGATTTGGGAACGTGAAATGCATCTTTGCCCAAAGGTAAATGAGAGCTCTTGTAGGAACAATAATTTCAATTTCAAAGGAAGAAAAAAACAATTTATAATTGTTGTGATACGTTCTGAACTTTTTATATTTTTACTTTTCACATCAATATAAAAACACATTATACCTGTTAATTAATATGAAACTTTATTTAGCGGAAAAAGTAAGGAAAGATTTTGAGAGAGTAAAGAACAAATGAAAATGAGTATGTTGATATGTTGGCTTTAATCACTCATTTCAGCCGAACTTGAAGATTTAAAAATTCGGAATAAAAGGAAAGAAAAGACACTACTTTTAATTAAGCGAGATACTACTTTTAATTAAGCGGTTGAGCCGCCGTCTATTGTGAATACCGCTCCGGTTATGTAGCTTGCTTTATCTGATGCAAGAAAAAGAATAAGTTCGGCTACTTCCTCTGGTTCTCCAACTCTTCCCAAAGGTA
>Ga0209393_1000225_pt1 | contig 29347 bp, 27 predicted proteins | sample SSWtaG_2_FD_184117 | JGI IMG/M metagenome (GOLD analysis project Ga0209393, IMG submission 184117) | Hot spring microbial communities from Sandy's Spring West, USA to study Microbial Dark Matter (Phase II) - SSWsed_130316 (SPAdes)... | ecosystem: Environmental > Aquatic > Thermal springs > Hot...
GACCCAGTAATAAAGCAATCGGGTAAGTATAAGGTTAGGATGAGCATATCTAAGCAAGGGTCGAGCTTTCTCAGAAATGTCCTTTTCCAGATGGCAGTAGGTGTAGTAAAATGGAATTTCTACTTTACATCCTACTTTATTCGTAAGAAGAAAAAGTTTAGCAGTTATAAGAAAGCTATGATCGCAGTTGTAAACAAACTTATAAGGGTTATCTATGCAATTTGTATAAAAAGGACTTTCTTTAATCCTGCTTTTTCTAAGTTCCCTCTTCCGGAGGTCTCTCATGTTTAATTCCTATTTTCTGATAGTTGACTCCTTAGAAATTTTAATATGGCAAAATATAAAATTTTTGAGTTTTGTCAAGAGAAATGATCCAATGTTTTTTGGTAAACCTTCCTCAGGATGGGAAAATTTTCTCTATCAAACTTCACCTTTAGAAATTACGTTGTGAAAAAAATTTAAGTCTATTAAAAAACTAACCCCTACGTGCCTTTAAAAGCTGTAAGATCTCCTCTTTGATTTCGTGAATTTTTTCTTTAATCAAGACTTCATCGACCGTTAAGATTTGATGGTTTCTCATGATGAACTCGCCGTCAACCATTACATCGGATACCTGGCCTGCCTTTGCGCTGTAAACAAGAAGGGCTAATGGATTGTAGTCTGGCTGAAGATTTTCTTTCTTTAGGTCAAGCACGGCAAGGTCAGCTCTATAGCCTGGGAGAAGCTTCCCTGTGTCTGGGAAATGAAGAGCTAAGGCTCCATTTTCTGTAGCCATAGCAAAGACATCTTTTGCAGATATAATGGCTGGGTCCTCGGCTAAACCTTTATGGATTAAAGATGCGGTTCGCATCTCAGATAGAAGGTCTAAGTCGTTGTTGCTTGCAGGACCATCCGTTCCAAGGGCAACGCAAAGCCCAGCTGAGAGCATCTTCGGAATGGGGGCAATTCCTGACCCAAGCTTAAGGTTACTCTCAGGACAACTTGCGACCTTTGCCCCTTTCTTGGAGAGGATTTCAATCTCCCTTTCTCCAAGCTTTACACAATGCACAGCTAAGAGCCTTTCGTTCACTCCTCCGAGTTCATCAAGAAGCTCTACTGGATGCTTCCCATATCGCTTCCTTATTTCAGCTATCTCCTCAGAGTTCTCAGCAAGATGAATGTGAAGAGGTGCGTTGTATCGCTCAGATAAATTGACGCATTTCTTGATAGTTTCTGGGGAGCAGGTGTAGAGGGTGTGGGGGGAAACGGCGATTTTTATTTTAGGGTGACGAGAAAACTCTTGAAGTAGTCCCTCTGTAAGCTTAAGCCCCTTTTCTAAAGGACCGTAACCAGGGGAAGGGAAATCAAAGAGCCCCTCTCCAAGGAGGGCTTTAAGCCCTACCTCCTCAGTTGCCCTTATGACTTCTGGTTCAAAAAGATACATGTCGCAGAAAAGGGTTATCCCTGATCGGACCATTTCAATTAAGGCAAGCTTTGTGCCCCAATAGACCCATTCCCGCTTAATTTTACTTTCAACTGGCCAAATGTATTCCCTAAGCCAAGTCATTAAGGGCAAGTCTTCAGCTATGCCGCGAAAGATGCTCATAGGCGCGTGAGTATGAGCATTGACCAAACCAGGGAAAATTAGCTTGTGCTGAAGGTTGAGTATTTTGTGGTTAGGATAGCGAGGTAATATTTCGCTCTGAGGTCCAACATCAAAGACCTTCTTACCCTCGATTACGATAGCTCCTTGATGAATAGGGGGTCGCTCTGCTGAAGTGATCAACCAATCAGCACATAGAATTAACCGCTTCATACAATAAACTTAACACAAGATTAAAGAAGCTGTCAAGGTAAAACTTTTATAGACTAAAGGTAGTAGGATGGTAGCCTCGAGTCACGCTTCTCCTATTTTGCTAATAGTTTTCACCTTTCCGCTACTTTAATTATCTATTCCAGCCCTTTGATAGGTCTTTGGGTCAGCAGGGTCGCTATGAGGTCCTTGGCTTAGGCTAGCAGAAAGGCAGACAAATTAATAAAAAAATAATCCAAATTAAAAGCGCAACCACCTTCTTCATAGCTCATCCATCCTTTGTTTTTTCGGATATGTTATTTTTAAAAATGGTGCCTAATTAATTATAACCTGGTATCTATAACAAAAAGTGCACAAAGAAAACTCAAGGTTTGTTCATTAATTGTGTAAAGACTTAAGGAGAAAGGTATGGTAGATGCCTCAATGCTTAATAACCAAAACTCCCAGAAAGGAAGGAAAAATTACCGTGAAAGAAAAAAAAATAACACTTTATTTAACCAAACAACCTTTAAAAGTAGCCTGGGTGAGGCTTGGTGATGTTCGTGCCTTCCTATCTCCTGAAAGAGGGAGGGCTAAAAAATATCTATCGATTAAAAACAGGGGAAAGGTAATTAGTCTCTTTGCCAAGGATCTCCCCTTTTGATGTCGCCCGAAGGGGAAGCGAAAGGTCTCATTAGAACCTTCGGTCGCTTGCGCTCCCTCAAGGAAAAGATGAGATCCTTCGCTTTGCTCAGGATGACCCCCTACCCAGTCGCCCTGAGGCCTTTCCTTTTCTGTCACCCTGAGGCCGAAAGGCCGAAGGGTCTCAGAGGTCCTTGATGCTACCTTTAGATGGCAAGGTATATTCGCAAGATTTTTCGAACAGCTTCCATTGAACCATGACAAGAAAATAATCCTTTGTTCTAACCTTTAAAGGAGTTGCCACCCAATTTCTGGGGATTTTTATCTTCTCAATAGAGCTTCTTTCTATCAAGATGAATGCCCTTGATGGCAAGTTAAGACAATCTTTAACCTCCTTTAAGTAAACAAATTTATCAACGAACTGGTATCGGTATTTAAGATAATAGATCAAATGATGGGCGAGCACTTGGCAAAGATAGAGTGTTTTTTGTCCTTTTGCCTGATGAAAGTCGATTTTTAGAGGACTTAGGATATCACATTAGCGAATTTGTCGATAAAGATGAAAAAAGTAAAAGCTACTTTGTAGCTTATATTCAGAGTTCGGAGACACTAAAGACGCCATCTCGTTGAGCCCTGTTAAACCTTTTAAGGTTCCTGTAGATAACATAGCTTACAAAAGCTCCGAGGGCAAGGGCAAAGAGGATTGCTCCGTTTAAAAGACCAGGGCTTAGAGGATTTTTTCCTTCAAACCAAAGAAAGCCACAGAAAGTGCTAAAGGCAAAAAGATGCAAACCTGCCCAAAATTTAAAAAATTTTTCATACTTTGTTGGGTTCCGCAAGACAAAGGGGATGGTTAGTAGCTCCCGCAAGACCTCAAAGGTTCGTTTAAGACCATAGTGGCTTCTTCCGTGAAGCCTTGGTCTGTCAACTACAGGGATTTGAATAAATTCCTTAGGTTTTATTCCGAACAAGGCAGGTAAAAAGCGGTGAAATCCTGAGGGGATTTGACATCTTTTTGGCACTTCAGAGTAGTAGCCCTTAAGGCTACAGCCGTTATCCTTTGAAGGAAGCCCTGTAACAAGCCCGATAAGAAAGTTAGCAATCCTTGAGGGTATCCTTCTGGTAAAAAGAGGTTCTTTTCGTCGAACACGATATCCAGACACAGCAAGAAAGCCTTCTTCAAGCTTATCTAATAGATCTTTAAGATACTTGGGGTCATTCTGACCGTCACCATCCATGGTAAAAAGATACTCTCCACGGGCATTAAAGAAACCTGCAGTCAAACCAGCTGCTTCCCCTCTGTTCTTGTCCATTACTAAAACGCGAACCGATGGATCCTTAGCTTTTATTTCCTTTAAAACAAAAAGGGTGTTGTCTGTGCTTCCATCCTCAACGAATATTATCTCGTAATCGTAGCCCTTTTGTTTTTTTATCTCTTCAAGCACCGCTTTTGCCTCTTCATAGACTGAGGGGATGTTTTTTTCTTCGTTGTGAACCGGAATTATCAAGGAAAGGAGCTTTTTTGACATTGGTTATCCTTTATTAAAAAAACTTCTTATCCTTTGGATGATGTAGTCTACTTCGTCATCCCTAAGCTCTGGATACAATGGGATGGCAAGAAGCTCCCTTGCTAATTTCTCAGCCCATGGTAAGTGCCAGACTTTGCCATAGCTATCAAGGTAGGCTTTTTGCTTGTGTAGGGGGATGGGATAGTAGTAGCCAGTGCCTATCCCATTTTCCTTAAGATATTTTGCTAATTCATCCCTCCTTTCTGTCCCGATAATAAAGCGGTGGTAAACGCTTTTTTTGTAAGGTGCTGGAGCAGGATGAACAAAAAGTTCTGGTATGTCTGAAAGCCCTTCCCGGTATTTTTGGGCAATTTCCCTTCTTTTTTCGTTTTTTTCATCAAGGGTTTTAAGCCTTGCTCTAAGAATTACTGCCTGAAGTTCGTCTAAACGGGAATTAAAGCCAGGAAAATGGGAATGGTTCTTTTCCACCTGCCCATGAACCCTCATGTAGCGAATTTTTGAGGCTACTTCATCGTCATTAGTGGTAATCACTCCTGCATCACCAAGGGCGTTTAGATTTTTTACAGGTCCACAACTAAAACAGGCAACTTTACCAAAGGAACCTACCTTTTTTCCCTTGTACTCTGCTCCATGGGCATGTGAAGCATCTTCAATTAAAATGATTCCAAAGCGTTCACATATTTCTAATATTTCATCTAAATCAGCAGGGTCGCCATACATGTGAACAAGAAGAAGGGCTTTTGTCTTAGGGGTTATCTTTTTTCGAAGGTCATCAAGGTCTGGACCAAAGGTCTTTGGGTCAACGTCAACAAATACCGGCTCTGCTCCAACCCAATGGATGGCTTCAAAGTCGGCAATGAAGGCGTTAGCCTGAAGAAGGACTTCGTCCCCTCTCCCTACTCCGCAAGCAAGCAAAGCCATAACCAAAGCATCGGTCCCGCAGGCACAGCCTAAAGCGTGCTTTGTGCCGATGTATCTTGCAAACTCTTCCTCAAAGGAGAGCAAATTTTTTCCGTTTAAAAGCTTCTGAGTAGCAAAGACCTCTTTAAATCCTGAAAGGACCTCCTCTTCTATCTCGGCAAATCCTCTTCTTAAATCAAGAAGGGGTATGTTGGGCATTATCTTTCCTCCCAAGCTTTGTCCTTAATGGCTTAAAGGGAAACCTTACTTCCTTTCCCCTTTCCGCAGACTCATAAAGAGCGACTATCAATTCAAGAGAGGGGAGAGCCTCCTTTCCTACAGCAAGATAATCTTCTCTTTCTTCGTTTTTGAAGTATCTAAGGGCTGAATGGTAGTAGGTAAAGTGAGAGTAGCCAAGGGGATGGGGAGGGTTTTCTCTATATTCATCCAAGTTAAGACCTTTCAGGGCTTCGCTATCTGCTACAGCAAAATGCTCTAATCTTTCCATGGCAAAGCCACCAAGGATGATAGAGCCTCTCTCCCCAAGGACAACAACCTCAGCTTTTATATCCTTTGGTCGTGCTGCAGTGGTAGCAGTGATGGTTCCAAGGGCTCCGTTTTTAAACTTTATAATACCGACAAGTAAGTCCTCTGCTGGAATGTTTACAAGATAGGTCCCCATCTTAGCAAAGACGCTTTCAACCTCTCCCCCAAGGTAGACAAGGGCATCGGCAAAATGACAGCCCTGCTGGGCAAGGGCGCCACCATCCTGCTCCCAGGTTCCTCTCCAGGCTGCGCTGTCATAATAGCTTTGAGTTCTACACCAGTAGAATTTAGCTGAGAGATGGATAATCCTCCCAAGCAACCCCTCAGAAATAACCTTTTTAGCAAGTCTAACAGGCAAGTTTGCTCGGTTCTGGAATATGGTCACAAGCTTAAGGTTATACTTTTGGGATAGCTCAACGAGCTTGTTTGCCTCGCTAAGGGTTAAAGCTAAGGGTTTTTCTACAAGGATATGCTTCTTAAATCTTTTGAGGATTTCTATCCCGATTTTCCCATGAAGACCAGAGGGAACAGAAAGGTCGACAACCTCTGGGTCTTCTTTTTTAATGAGCTCTCGAAAATCAGTGTAGGCTTTGCAGTTTAGCTCCTTGGCAAAGAGGTTTGCTCTATCTGGGTTAACATCAGCAACCCCAACAACCTCAACCTCATCAGCCAAGGCTTTCAAGATTTTCAGATGCCTTTCTGCAACCTTACCACAGCCTACGAGAGCAAGCCTTAGCTTCATGGCACCTAAGCTTAATACCCTTTCCAAAGTTGTAAAGTGCTATAGAGGCTGTTCAAAAAAAATTTTTTTCCTCTCCAATTCTGAGCAAAGCGAAGGCCCTTCCCTTTTATGTCGTCCCTTAGCCGAAGCCCTGAGGGCGGAAGCCCAAGGGGAAGCGAAGGGCCTCAGAGGTCCTTGATGCTACCTTTAGATGACAAGGTATACTTGCAAAATTTTTCGAATAACCTCAGAAATAATGAGGTTGTTCGAAAAATTCTCCAAGATAGTTATAATAACCATAAGATGTATGTAAGCGTGCAGTTTAAACTCTAGCTGAACAGTCCCGATAGAAAAAAGCTTTTGGAATTAATGCGCAAGCAATCATCAGCCATAAGGACTGTTTATAAATTGCTAATAACCAAAAACTCCCATAACCAAATATACCAAAAGCTAAGACAACTGTTTGCCTACCTGCCTACCAAATACATAGATTCTGCTATCTACAAAGCAAAGCAGTATCCAACTGACAAAAAATCGTGTTTGGCGGTAAAGCCCTTTTTGAAAAGCTTTGTAAAAACCTTTATTGGTTGAAGGGGCGTGTGACAAGGTGAGGAGAAGGTTAGTTCCCTTAGAGGTTGAGGGCGTCCCGATGAGGAATTTTTCGAACAGCCGCAAGAGAACTTGTGTTTTTTGATGAGCCTCACTATCTTTTTAGCATCCTTTGTGAAAAGAAGATTCCTAAATGTGAAGTTGGTGTCAAATCAAGCTCAACTTTGGTTATAATGCGGGTGCCTTGCGAAGAAAAGAGTTATCATACAAGTCTAACTTTGAAAGACCCTTATAAAGGGAAAAATTAGTTTTTTTTGCGCTGAAAGGGAGGAAGAAAAATTAGCGCCTAAGGATTAAGTTTAAGATGAGGGTTAAGAGGATGCTTAAAAGGATTGATGTGCCAAGAGGGAAGAAAAATTCAAAGTTGTCTTTCTTAATGTGGATATCACCTGGAAGCTTCCCAAGATAGGGGACCTTTGGGAAGAAGTTTATAAAAAGACCAAAGGCTATTAAGAGGACGCCGATAAGGATTAAAAATTTTCCTATTTCATTTAACCCATTCATCGGTATAAAATTTAAAGCAAAAGGAGGCTAAAGCAAGATGGTTGTATCCTTTTGGACGATGTTTGAAGGGGACGAAAATTTCTTTATCTTTGAGGCTTTGGATGGTAAGCTTTTAGCTAAGCTTTCTCAGGCAAGGGCGGTCATCCTTCCACCTTTTGCCCCTTCTGAACTTTATTTTTTCTTCAAAAACCAGGGGATACCAGTCTTTCCAAACCTTGAGCTAAAGTTTAAATTCCCTGGGAAAATGGGGGCTCTTCTTCTTTTTAAATCCCTAAAATTTCCTCATCCAGAAAGCATAGTTATACCCCGTCTTTGCGGTATCGAAGAGAACCCTTACAGAGCCTTTGAAAAGCCAGCCTTCCCGTTTGTGGTAAAGGGAAACCGTGGAGACGAAGGCTCAGAGGTCTTTCTTGTGCAGGATGAAGAAGATTTTAAAGAAGTGTTGAAGCATATTAAAGCCTGGGAGAGGCAGGGGAGGTATGGTTTTATCATTCAAGAATACATACCAACAGAGTTTGACGCAAGGGTAATTGTAATCGGAAAGGAAAGACTTATCTTTTTCCGTGGAGGAGGATTTTTAAAAAATGTAGTGGTGGATGGGAAACTCATCCCGCCTCCAAGTGAAAGATTGAAAGAAAGAACCTTGATGGTCGTTGGAGAGCTTTTAGAAAAAACAGGGCTAAACCATGTAGCTATTGACCTTTTGTTCAAGGAAGACCCTGAAGATGAGGCTAAATTTAAGCCCCTTTTATCGGAGCTAAACTATTCCTTTGGAAGAAGGCTTATCGGAGAAAAAGAGTATGAAAGGCTTGTCGTGTCTGCCATAGAAAAATTTTTAAAAGAACAGGGTTTATGAAGGAAATGAGCTTTTTTATCAAGACCTTAGGATGCAAGGTAAACCAGGTTGAGAGTGCAAGCCTTCATGAGAAGCTCTCCGAGCTTGGTTTTATGCCAACTTCTGAAGACACTGCTGAGGTTTTTATCCTAAACAGCTGTGCGGTAACAGAAAAGGCAGTATCTGAGACAAAAAAGGTCGTTAAGTCCTGGATAAAGAGGAAGCCAAAGCTTATCGTTCTAACTGGGTGCGCCGTTGTTTCAAACAAGGAGGATTTTCTTAAACTTTCAGAAAGATTTGGTTTTAAGAATCTTCTTTTGCTTGGACAACGGGCAAAGCTAAACCCAAGCCATATTGCTTCCTGTTTAGAAGGCCTGGCAGAAGGTTTGGCAAAGGACTTACCAAAGTTTTTAGAGGATGAAAAGGAAAGTACTTTCCTTCTTAAGAATTTCTACAATCGTTCCCGAGCCTTTCTGAAGGTTCAAGATGGATGCTCGAGCTTTTGTTCCTACTGCATCGTGCCTTATACCCGTGGACCTTCAAGAAGCTATCCCCTTTCTCAGATTTTAGAACAGGCAAGACTCTTTATTAAACAAGGCTACAGAGAAATAGTCATCACCGGCATACACATCGGGATGTGGGGAAAAGACCTAAGCCCAAGGAGCTCCCTCGCCCATCTTCTTGAAAGGCTCGAAGAGGAGGTCGAAAGGGCAAACGCTAAGGTTTTGCTTAGGCTTTCTTCCATTGAGGTAACCGAGTTTGATGAAGAATTTTTTACTTTTTTGAAGGGCTCAAGGCACATCTGTCCGCATTTTCATGTGCCCTTGCAAAGCGGTTCAAACCGAATCCTTAAGCTAATGAACAGACACTACACCAGAGAGGAGTATATGGAAAGATTAGAGCATCTCAAGGAGCTCTTTCCTTATGCCACTTTTGGTGCCGACGTAATCGTTGGCTTTCCCACGGAGAGCGAAGAGGACTTTGCTCAAACGTTTGAGGTTGTAGAAAATTCCCCCCTAAACTGGCTTCATGTTTTTCCCTATTCCCCAAGACCTGGTACCCAAGCTGAAAAGATAAAAGAAAGGGTGCCAGAAGGCATAGCTAAACACCGCTCAAGCATGCTAAGAAGGTTGATAGAGAAGAAAAGAGAAGATTTTTATCGGCGGCTCCTTGGTAAAAGCTTTTTTGCCATAGTGGAAAAGGCAGAAGATGGGCAAACAACCCTTCTTACTGAAAACTATGTCCATGCCTTTTTGAACAATTGCTCTATTGATAGACCCCTTGCCCAGGGTGAGCTTACTAAGGTCAAAATTAGGAAAGTAGAGGGTGGTAAAGTATTTGCTGAATTAGAGGAAGCTTAACCCCCTAAGCGTTGGTGTAGCAAGGTTTGAAAGGAAGGTTAACATTCTTCAATATTTCAATCATAGACGTCTCCTTAGGGAACTCTCTTTTAAGATGGTCAATCGGTATAAGCAAAGGATGGGCAAAGGTATAGGCAAATAGGGCTTAAGCATGAGAAAGCATTCTTCGGAAGCTAAGGAGGTAATGTAATCCTGAGCTAAGGGTTAAAAGAATGGTTATGTTGATGATAAGGCTTAAGAAAAACTCTGGGAGAAGGTAGAAGAAGTAATGCATAAAAAGGAGCATAAGGGTTATAAGCTGGGTAACGGTTGTTGCCTTACCAAGGATGGAGGGGGAGGGGATTTCCTTCCCCTTGGTTAAGAAGACGATGTAGAAGGCCCCTATGAGGATAAAGATGTCCCTTAGAAGGATCACTATAAAAAGGCTTAAAGGGATGAGGTTTTCATAGTAGAAGAGGAAGAAGAGCATGTTTATGAAGCATTTATCGGCAAGGGGGTCAAGGATTTTGCCAAGGTTTGAACGCTGGTTTAGGAGCCTTGCTAAGTTCCCGTCCAAGGCATCGGAGAGGACACCAAAGATAATTAGAGTATAGATAACATCGGAAGAGGTCTGTTTCATCCAGAGGATGGGGATAATAAAAGAAAGAAGTAAACGGGAAAGTGAGATAACGTTTGGGAGATAAAAAAGCTCTTTCATATTTTTAAAACACCTTATTCGTCAGATCCTAACCTCCTTTACTGAGCAAAAAGACCACATACAATAAAGTTAAGACAAAAATTGAGCCATAAAACCAACCAAGAGTTAAAGAAAACATAACTCTAAGCCTTGATTGCTCATCTTTTATAAACCTTCTGTAATTCATATCAAATAAGTATTCTTCAGAAGTAAGCCTATTTGTCCTTATCCAATCATAAAGTCTTCGGTAAAGCCTTTCAAGCCATAGAAAATAGGCATCAAGATACCAAAAAACTATGATTGGAATAAAGGCTAAAAGGGACTGAAATTTATTTCCTTTTAATAGCAGAGTAGCAACTACCAATGTTATAGTCCAACCTTTTATTAAAAAAGAATTTAACGCCAACCTTTTAATAATATCTTGAACAATTTTTAACTCCTCAATCATAAAATCTTTTAGCTCCTCTTTTGAAAAGGCCATCTAACTTACCTCCTACATACTCTTAGATTTAGCTGATTTCTCATGTTTTTTTTATTATTATACCTAAGTTCATGCTCCTTCAAGTAATACGCAACGTTCTTTCTGCTTACACCCCTCCCATTTCCAAACCGAGGCTGTTCAAAAAATCTTTGTTCCTCTACGCCTCTTGAGGAGTGCGAAAGGTCTCTCTTTTATGTCGCCCTGAGCCCTTTCTTTTTCCCGTCGCCCTGAGCGTCAGCGAAGGGCCTCATAGATCCTTCGCTTCGCTCAGGATGACCCCCTACCCAGTCGCCCTGAGGTCGCAAGGCCGAAGGGTCTATTTATGAGGTCCTTCGGGGCTTACGCCCTCAGAGGTCCTTCGGTCGCTTGCGCTCCCTCAGGATGTCGCGAAAAAGGGCATCTTGAACGATACGAAGGCTCTCAAGGGCATTTTTGACCCTTGGCAAGATGAATTTTTCTTTTATGTTATAGACATGCTTTTTTACATAGCTCATGGATGCCCAAACTGCGGTGGTTTGATCTCTGATGAAAGGCTCTCTAAAGGATTGCCCTGTGAAAAATGCCTACCTAAGGAAGTCGCTTACCAAGACCTTGAAAGCCTTCTTCTTTATCTTAAAGAGAACAAATCCTTAGAAAAACTAAAGACTCTTCTTCATGTTGAAGAAAAGGTAAAAGTTTTTCGAGAGCTCTTTCAGGAGATAATTCAAAGTAAACCTTCTTCCCTCCAGATAAACTGGGCAAAGAGGCTATTTTTAGGGGAATCCTTTGCCATCCTTGCCCCAACAGGCACAGGAAAGACTACCTTTGGACTTCTTGCTTGTCTCTTGGCTCACGGAAAATCAATGATCATAGTGCCAACAAAATTGCTCGTTACCCAAGTGGAAGAAAAGCTCCTCAGCATGCTTGATAGAACAACGTCAGCTAAAATAAAGTCAAAACGAATCCTTTCCTATCAAGGACATAACAAGGAAAAGGAACTTCTTTTAGAGGGGAAGTTTGACGTCTTCATCTGCACTCTCAACTTTTTGCACAGAAACTTTGAGCTCCTTCAACGCCTTGATTTTTCCTTGCTTTTTATCGATGACGTGGATTCTCTCCTTAAGAGCGGAAAAAATGTTGAGCAACTCTTTAAACTCCTTGGGTTTAGCGATGAGGAGATAGCCATTGCCTTAAAACGAGATAAAGAAGAAGAGGATTTTGAAAGCCTACAAAGGATCAGAAAAAGGCATGAAAAGAAACACAAACAGCTTATTGTTTCTTCAGCCACGTTAAGACCAAAGACTAACCGAGTCCTGCTTTTTAGGAACCTCCTTGGTTTTGAGATAACAAGGTTTGTCTCAACCTTAAGAAAAGTGGAAGATACCTACATCCTTTGCAACCTTCCCTCACAAAAAGAGGAAATTCTATCCTATCTACTCAACGAGGCAGCTCTTCTTTGTTTAAAGCTTGGACAGGGTGGACTTATTTTTATTGAGGAATCCTTCGGGAGGGAGGGCGTTGAGTTTGCCGAAGCTTTTTTAAGGGAAAGAGGTATAAATTGTGCATCCTATCTTTCCTTGAAAGAAGAAGAACTGCTCTCAGCTCTTCGTGAAGGTAAGGTTGACGTGGCGGTTGGTCTTTCCCATCTCTCAAACCCCCTTCTTCGCGGAATAGACCTTCCCTTTGCTTTAAAGTATGCCATCTTCGTTGGTGTTCCCAAACATCTAATCCCTTTAAGCAAAGAAAAGGACCGCTTAGTCCTTGAGGAATCACCCTCCTATCTTTACAATCTACTCCTAAACCTTATTTCCCTTTTTCAGACAGAAGAGGAGCGGATAAAGGCGCTTTCTTACATCTCTTATCTCAAACGCTACCTTTCCATGAAGCCAGATCAGCTTCCTCAGTATGAAGGCTTATATCAGAAGGTTCTGCAGATTAAGGGTTTTCTTGAAGAAAGATTAAGCAATCCTGAGTTTATCACTGCGTTAAATCAAAGGGAGGAGGTTTATCTTATCGTTGATGAAGAGGGACGACCCTCTTTGGTAGTGGGGAACGCTCAAGTATACCTTCAGGGTTCGGGAAGGGTTTCACGACTTACTGCTAAAGGCTTACTTCCTGGATTATCTATAATACTCGTTGACAGTCCAAAAGCTTTGCGCAGTCTTGAAAAGAGGCTACGTTTTTATCTTGGAGAGGAACCAAGGCTTAAACAGATAACTAAAGAGGAAGCAGTCACCCTTTTGAAAAGGATTGAAGAGGAAAGGGCAAGCCTTGAGACAAGGGAGCTTGATTTTAAGAATTATCTTCTCATCGTAGAGTCCCCTCATAAGGCGAAAACTATTGCCAACTTCTTTGGGAAACCAAGCGTGAGACGGCTAAACACCATCTGGGTCTACGAAATACCACTTGAAAATACGCTTTTGTCTGTTTGCGCATCCCTTGGACACATTTATAACCTTGTCAAAAAGAAAGGTATCTTCGGAGTATTGAGCCAAAACGGACACTTCTATCCCATATTTGATAGCATCAAATTAGACAAAGAGACTGGCGACCAACTCGTAGATGATGAGATAGAAGACAAACAGGACATCTTTGACAAATGGGAGATAATCGAGGATTTAAGGAGGCTTTCCTATTGTGCAGATGGTATTTTTGTTGCCTCTGACCCTGATGCTGAAGGAGAAAAGATCGCCTACGACCTCTATGTTAGCCTTCGCCCTTTCCAAAAGCTGGTCAAGCGTTTAGAGTTTCACGAAGTAACACCCAAAGCCTTACGTGCTGCATTAGAAGCTCCTCAAGATTTTAACCTTAACAGGGTTAAGGCACAGCTTGCAAGAAGGGTTGCAGATAGGTGGGTAGGCTTTACCCTTTCTCAAGAGCTCTGGAAGGCTTTTAACAAACATACCCTGTCTGCAGGAAGGGTTCAAACCCCTGTCCTTGGCTGGGTGATAAAAAGGGCAGAAGAGGCTAAACAGAATAAATACCGTCTTACGTTTACCATTGGAGAAACGAGGTTTTATCACGATTTTGAAGAGGAAGAACTTGCCAAAAGGGTTTTTGAAGAGCTAAAAGAAGGTTTAACCTTAAAGATAGAAGAGTTTTTTGAGGATGAGGTTTCTCCACCTCCTCCATACACTACAGACACGGTCCTTGAAGATGCCTTTCAGTTTTTCCGTTTTCCTACATCCCACACCATGTCCCTTCTACAGGAGCTCTTTGAACTTGGATTGATCACCTATCACCGCACTGATTCTACGAGGATCTCTGAAGTTGGTCGTTTTCAGGTTGCAAAACCCTACATAAGCCAGAATTTTGGCGAAGATTACTTCTATCCAAGGGAGTGGACCTCTCCCGGTGCCCACGAAGGTATAAGACCAACCAACCCTTGGGATGTTGCAGAGATAAAACTTAGGGTGGCCCATGGTCTTCTAAGCTTTAGGAATGCTCGGGATAGCTTTAGGCTCTACGACCTCATCTTTAGAAGGTTTATGGCAAGCCAGATGAAAAAGGCTAAAGTTAAAAAAGCAAAGCTTGTCTTTAAAGTCCCTTCTTATGAGTGGAAGGAAGAAGTAGTTTGGGAAGTTTTGGCTAATGGCTTTGACCTTATTTGGGGAAAAATCCAGGCTCTTAAGGATCTATTGGGCGAGATGGAAGGCTCAATCCTTCTTAAAGACTTGGCAGCTGAGCTTAAAGCCATCCCAAAGACCTACCTTTACAATCAGGGAACGCTCATCCAAGAGATGAAGAGAAGAGGTCTTGGAAGACCATCAACTTATGCGGAGATCGTCTCTACCCTTCTTGCCAGGCGCTACATCTTTGAGCTAAAGACAGGCGGGCTTATCCCTACTCCTCTTGGAAAAAAGGTTTATGAATACTTGGTCTCCCGGTATCCCTTCTATGTGTCTGAAGAGTTTACCCGCTCTCTTGAAGAGTTCATGGATAAAGTAGAGGAGGGTCAGGCTGAATGGGATGAAATCTGCGAAAGTCTAATTCCCCTTCTTAAAGAAGCTAAGGTTTTGCCCTTAGGTGAGCATGAACAAAGCAATGGACCTCAGGATGGGTCAGAAAAATGAAAGGCTTAAACTCTTAAGCCTTCTCCTTGTTTTGTTTTTACTCTCAGGATGCGGTGAGAACATAAAGGGACGTCTTGCGGATTTTAAGGATGCATCCCTTGAAAGGATAAAGGTGATGCTCGTTGATGTCCCACTCATTGGAAGATGGATTAAGCTACATCCAAAACCATCCTCCCTTTACAAAGAAGTGGAAGAGGCAATCTTAATCCTTAAGGCTAAAGGGGTAGAAAAGCATTTGCCTGATGAGTTTGAAAGGTTTGAAAAAGAATGGAAGGAAGCCAAAAACCTATACTCAGAAAGGCTTTATCTTCAGGCAGAAAAAAAACTAAAAACCTTAGCCAAAGAGGCTAAAGACCTAAACGAAAAGCTTGATAAGATCCTTTCAGCCTTAAGAAGCTCTGCCTTGCAAAAATACCAAGAACGGGAGGCTGAGCTTACATCAAGACTTAGCAGTCTTAATGAGGAAGATAGGCTCAAGCTTAAAGTTTACCTTTTTTATTTGAAGTCCCTGATTGAACAAGGGAGGTTTGAAGAGTTTGAAAGGGAGCTCAAAAAGGACCCCTTCAGAAAGGGTTAGCCTACTCTTTGCCTCAGGATTTGGTATTGGATTTATTCCCCTTATGCCAGGGACTCTCGGCTCCATTGAAGGAATTGTCCTTGCCTACTTTACAAAAGACCTATCCCTTGGACTAAAGCTTATCATTCTCCTTATTATCACCCTTTTAGGCATTATAACCGCAAATGTAGTTAGCAAAGCCCTTCAGGATGAAGACCCTGATGAGGTTGTAATTGATGAGATAGTTGGTTCTTATATATCTGTTTTTGTGGCAAAAAACCTCTTTGACTTTGCCCTTGCCTTTATTCTATTTAGAATAATAGACATAAGCAAGCCCCCGCCTTTAAGAAGGCTTGAGAAGCTGAAGGGTGGTTTTGGGATCATGATGGATGACCTTATAGCTGGTGTCTTGACCGCTTTAATAGTTTTTCTTAATATCATATTTAAAAGCAATCTTTGGTAGGATTTAATGCTTTCAGCCCTGCTTTGTATTGGTCATGAGCTAATCTACGGAAGGATTGTCAATCAAAACGCCAAGGTTGCTGGAGAGGCTCTTAAAGCCTATGGATTTAAGCTTGGTGAGATTGTGGTTGTCCCGGATGATATTCCTCTCATAGTTAAAGCCTTGCAAAGGCTTGTTGATGAGTATGATTTTCTTATTGTTTCAGGCGGGCTTGGTCCGACGGATGATGACCTAACCGTGCTTGCAGTATCCAAAGCCTTTGACCTTGAGCTGGAAGAAAGGGCTGAAGTACTCTCAGCTTTACAGAAAAATAGGGAATACGCCACATCCTTTGAGGTGGCAAGGAAGCTTGCCCTGCTACCTAAAGGAAGCATCCTCCTTTCTCAGGACCTTACTATGGCTGGTTTTAAGCTTTTGGTAAAGGAAAAACCCATCTTTTTCCTTCCTGGTGTTCCCTCTCAGTTTGAAGCCTTGCTGAAGGACAAGGTTTTACCAGAGCTCTTGAACCTAAAGGGGGAGGAAAGAACAGATGTTGCCATACTTAAGTTTTTTGACCTAAACGAGACGGACTTGAATTCCTTTTTGCAAACCTTCTTGAAAGATGAGATGAAAGAACTTGAAGTTGGCTACTATCCCGAAGGTCCAGAAGTAAAACTTATTTTGCAGGGAAAGAAAGAAGTTATGGAGGAGGTGAAAGTAAGATTGAAAGAGAGGTTTAAGTTTGAATTCCTTGGCGAGGGGGATAAAAGTTTGCCTGTGCTTGTTGGGGAGCTTCTATGTGAGCGTGGGGAAAGGGTTGCTGTAGCCGAGTCCTGCACTGGTGGTCAGCTTGCAAGCTTAATAACCAGCATTTCAGGAAGCTCAAAATACTTTGATAGAGGTTTTGTCGTCTATTCGGAAAGAAGCAAGATTGAGGTTCTCGGTGTAAGTGAAGAGACGATAGCAGAGCATACAGTCTACAGTCATGAAACGGCTCTTGAGATGGCAATAAGGACCTTGGAAAAAAGCAAGGCTGATTATAGTTTAGCAACAACTGGCATTGCCGGTCCAACGGGTGGGACTAAGGACCTCCCTGTGGGCACGGTTTTTATTGCCCTTGGCACAGGCTCTAAAGCCCTCTCGGTTAGGTTTAGGTTTAGCGGTGGTAGGAACTGGGTGCAGAAGATGGCAAGCTTTACCGCCCTTGACATGCTAAGGAGGTATTTAGTTTATGGTGAGGGTCTTTCTCGCTATAGATTTGCCCTCGAGCTTAAAGAAAGAACTTTCTAACCTTAGGACAGAAGAGAAACCTTTTGCTCGTATCAAATGGGTAGAAGAAGAAAACTTTCATCTTACCCTTTTTTTCTTCGGGAACCTTGCTGAAAAGGAAGTAGAGAAGGTCATTAAAGTGTGCGAAAAAAGATTTAGAGAGTTTCCTCCCTTTGATCTAATTTTGACGGAGGTTTCAGGCTTTCCTAAAAAGGGCGATTTTCGAGTTGTCTTCCTTGGCTGCGAGGAGAGGTCAAACACCTTAGAAAAGCTTGTTAAAGAGCTTGCTAAGGATTTTAAGAAAAAAGGCTTTAAGCTTGAAGATAGAGACTTTCATCCTCACATCACACTTTTTAGACTAAAGGAGCTAAAAGACCGCTCAGCCTATCAAGATTTCGTTCAAGAATTAACCAAAAAAGCTCAATTCTTGAAAGGAAAAAGCTTCCCTGTAAAAGAGATCCTCCTTTTTGAAAGCAAACTAAGCCCTACTGGACCAAAATACACCCCCCTTAGGGTATTTCCTCTTGGAGGTACATAGCCTTTGAAAAGAAGACTATTCTTAGGTTTAGCTGCTTTTATTTTTTTAGTTTTTCTGTTTTTCGGAAATTATCATGAACGTTTATTTGGGCAAATCCGTTCCTTTGCTAAGGAAATTACAAACCAATCTCCCTCTTACGGAGATGCCCTGGTTATTGGGACGATAGCTGATGCAAGCATTCTTGTGCCCATGCTGGCAACGGATGTTATGAGTCATAGGGTTGCTGAATTGATCTTCCGCGGAATTGTGAAGTATGCTCCTGACCTCTCCATTGTTGGCGACCTTGCAGAAAGGTATGAGGTTTCAAAGGATCAGCGGATGATAACCTTTTATCTTAAGAAAAATGTTAAGTGGGAGGATGGCACACCTGTTACTGCTTGGGATGTTGAATTTGGGTTTAAGCTTATTACTGACCCAAAGACCCCTTCCCCTTATGCAAGCGACTTCCTTGAGGTGGAGCGTTTCGAAGTAATAGACGACTACACTTTTAGGGTTTATTACAAAAGACCCTTCGCTTCTGCCCTCATCTCCTGGGGAAATCTTGTAGTTCTACCTCGCCATCTTTTAGCCAATAAAGACTTAAGCTACATTCAAAGAGAGTTTGGCAAAAGACCAGTTGGGAACGGACCGTTTAGATTTGTAGAATGGAAAAGGGGAAGTAGCATAAAGCTTGGGGTTAATCCTTTATATTCTGAGGGTAGAGCCTACTTAGACCAGATACTTTTTAGGATTATTCCAGACCCAACAACCCTTTTTCTTGAGCTAAGGTCAGAGGGGGTTGACTGGATATCTTTAACCCCTCTTCAATACCTTAGAATAGAAAGGGAAAAGGAATTAAAAGAGCAGTTTCAGGTCTACAAATACCTTTCCTTTAGTTACACTTACATCGGATACAATCTTAAGGACCCACTTTTTTCCGACAAAAGGGTAAGGAAAGCCCTATGTTATGCCATAGATAAGAGAAAGGTGGTTCAAGGAGCTCTCCTTGGGCAGGGTTTACCCGCTTTCGGACCATATAAACCTGATGCTTGGTTTTACAACCCAGAGATTGAAAAAAGCTGCCCCTATGACCCAAAGAGGGCTTTAAGTATCTTGCAAGAAGCTGGCTTTGTTAGGGGTAAGGACGGATGGCTCTACAAAAACGGAAAACCCTTTGAGTTTACCCTGCTTACAAACCATGGAAACCTCCCAAGGCTTCTTGCTGCTCAGATTGTTCAGCAGGACTTAAAGAAAATTGGGATAAAGGTCCACATAAGGGTGGTTGAATGGACAACGCTAATCCATCAGTTTATCGACAAAAGAAGGTTTCAGGCGGTAATTCTTGGTTGGACAACCGGGCTTGACCCAGACCTCTACGACATCTTCCATTCAAGTAAGATAGACCCTCCCGGTTTAAATTTTATCTCCTATAAAAACGAAGAGCTTGACCGTTTGCTTGAAGAAGGAAGGTATACTTTGGACAGGGAAAAGAGAAAGAAGATCTACTACAGGGTGCAGGAGATCTTGGCTGAAGATCAGCCTTATACCTTTCTTTACATCCCCTTTAGCCTTGAGGCTATTCACCACCGCTTTCGTGGCGTTTCTCCTTCAGCAATCGGCATAGCTTATAACCTTGAAAGATGGTGGGTCCCAAAGGATAAACAAAAGTATTTGCAACCATAAATACAGGGGGTAGTCCATGAGCCCAGTAATCACCTTTTTTGAAGCAAAGGATTGGGAAAAGGAGGAATATCTACGCAAGCTAAAAAAGAGCCTTGGGGAAAAGTTACAGGATTTTAAGGTTAGGTTTGTTCCTTATACTCTAAACAAAGAAAGTAGTAAGGAGCATATAGACACAGAAATTGCGGTTATCTATTTGAATTCAGTGGTAGACGAAGAAGTGCTTGAACAAATGAAAAACCTTAAGTTTGTGATTACGAGAACAACTGGAATGGACCACATAGACATTTTGGCATGTAAGAAGCGTGGTATAGAGGTAGCTAACGTTCCGGGTTATGCAAGCGTTACTGTGGCTGAGCATGCTATCGCCCTTATGTTTGCCCTGGCAAGGCGGCTTAGGACGGCGTTTGACAAGATGAAGGATTTTGATTTTTCTCGTGAGGGATTGATGGGGTTTGACCTGTTTGGTAAGGTTGCTGGCGTTATTGGAACAGGGAACATCGGTTCGCACATCTGTCGAATAGCTTTTGGGATAGGTATGGAAGTTATCGCCTACGATTTATATCCGAATAAAGAGATGGAAGAACTTTACAAAGTAAAATACGTTAGCCTTGAGGACCTCTTAACCTCAGCTGATGTGATCTTCGTTGCTGTGCCTTTAACTAAAGAGACAAGGCATTTAATAAACTTAGAAAACATCAAGCTTGTGAAAGATGGAGCAATGCTTGTAAACATCGCTCGGGGTCCGGTAGTTGATACCTCGGCCTTAATCTGGGCTTTAGGGAACGGAAAGCTTAAGGGGGGCGTTGCTTTAGATGTTTTTGAAGGTGAGAAGGTTTTAACTGAAGCAAGCTTCCTAAAAGAAATATGCCCACCAGAGGTATTAACCAAAGCCCTTCAAACTCTTTATCTTTTCCGGTATCCTAACTTTATCCTTACCCCTCATGTTGCTTATTATTCAGAAGAAGCCATAGGAAGGTTGGTAGATTCTGTGGTAACAGAAATATCGCATTATCTTTTATATAAGCTTAGCACCAAAACCTACGGAGAATACTTCTAAGCAGAAATGAAAAAGAAGAGGACAAATTCCTCAAAGAAAGGTCCTTCAAAAGGACAAAAAGAAAGGTTTGCCGTGAGTAAAGCCTTTTTTCAAGCCTTCCCTGGGCTTATCGCCCTTCTTGATGAAAAGGGGACAATCATTCAAGTTAACAGAGCTTGGGTAGATAAGGGGTTAAAGTCTGGGCTTTTCTTCAGACCGGACACCATTGGCTACAACTATTTAGAGTTATGTAAAAGGGCTAAAGATGAAGGGGATGAGACGGCTCATTACGTGTTAGAAGGATTAAAGGAGGTTTTAGATAAAAGAAGCGAAGTTTTTTCTATGCAATACTCTTTTAATTTAGAAGGTATCTCTCAACCCTATCTTTTAACCATATTTTCTTTACCAACCAAACCAAGACTAATAGCAGTTGTTCATCAGGAAATACCGGAAGGTTTTTCAAATGCGAAAGAGATAACTAAGAAAACTGAAGCTGTAGCTAAGGATAAAGACCTTTCATTAAAAGGGAAGGATGAAGCTTTAACAAGCGGGGATTTAAGTAAGGAGTTTAAGTTTTATACACTACTCCAAAGCAAAATCATACCCTTTTTCCGTTTGATAATCCCTTATCTTCCTTCAGAGTTAAAGAATACTCTGGTAGACCTTGAAAGGGAGGTAAAGGATACGCTGCTTGAAGAAGCAAAGAAGTATCATCCGTTATCAGGATTAAGCCTTCGGGAAGCCCAAGTTGCCCTTTTGGTAAAGGAGGGGAAATCTTCGGAAGAGATTGCCAAGATCCTTGGTCTAAGTAAGAGCGCTGTCGATTTTTACCGGAAGAGATTGCGGAGGAAGTTCGGTTTAAAGGGAAAAAAAGAGAGGCTTTCAGAATATTTAAAAGAGCTTGAGTCCTCAACAAAATTGTAAGAAAGGTCTTTTAGAAACCTTCAATTTTGTCGAAGGTCATAAAGTTTTTAAGTATGCCAAAGCAGTTTAAATTGGCATGGTTCTTGAATCCGTAATTTAGGGACTTGACAAAAGGTAAGTCCCAAGAAAAAATTAAAAAATAAAGGAGGAGGTGGGTTATGAAGAAGGTAGTGAGTTTAGCTGCTATTCTTGGGCTTGTCCTTTCGAGTTCTGTTGTTTTTGCAGTTGAGACATGCGTAAAATGTCATAAGAGCATGGATAAGGTTGCAGAGAACATTAAGAAGAGTGGTGCTAAGTCTGCGGATGAGCTCCTTGATTTCTTAAGGAACAAGTCTGCTAAGAAAGCTCTCCACAAGAGCGTAAAGGACGAAGACATTAAGAAAGCTTTTGCTGAAGTTAAAAAATAAAAAAAACGCTGAGGAGGTAGGGCCATGAAGAAGCTCGTAGCCCTTTTAGTTGGTTTGACCTTTGCTTTTGGAAGCGTTGGGTTTGCTGTAGCAGCAGAGAAGAAGGATACAAAAAAGGACAATGCTACTGCTAACGCTACACAGAAAGAAGAAAAGCCTAAGAAGAAAAAAATAGAGGGTTGCTAATTCAACCTTTATCCCCCTCAGGCCCATCCGAAGGGGGATTTTTTAATTTTATTATTCGCAGCTTTCGAACTGCCATTATTCAACCTGAGGCTGTTCGAAAAATCTAGCAAACATACTTTGCCATCTTAAGGTAGCATCAAGGACCTCTGAGGCCCTTCGCTGCCCCTTCGGGCTATCGCCCTCAGGGCTTAGGCTAAGGGGAGACAAAAAGGGGCGGATCTTTTGCTTTGCGCAATATTTAGGGGGAGAAAAGGATTTTTCGAACAACCTTTATTCAACCTTGACAAAATGCCTTTGTAATCCTATCTTAATTTAAGCTAAATTTTTGCAGGAGCAGGTCATGGAGCCTATAGTTCCATTAAAAGGTTTTGATAAGATTATTCAACCTATCAGGCTTACCGGAAAATCTAAAATTATCTTTCATTGCGAGCCAAACGTTCCCTGTTTCAAGCTCTGTTGTTCCGATTTATACTTACCCCTTACGCCTTACGATATCATTCGTATACGCGATTTTTTGAAGCTTGCAACCGACGAATTCTTAATACTCTACACAGAGCCTTTTATCCTTCCAAAATCTCAACTTCCCATAGCCCGGCTTAAGATGAGGGATGATGGAGAAAAAACCTGCCCCTTCCTTGGAGAAGGTGGATGCACCATCTATCCTGTGCGTCCTTTAGCATGTAGGTATTATCCTCTTGGTTTTGGTCTTTTTAGAAATCGCGATGAAAGACGAAACGAAGATTTTTACTATCTTGTCCAAGAAGGGTTTTGCCAAGGTCTTGAAAGTGGAAAAGAAATGACTGTTGATGAATACCGGAAATCTCAAGGTATACCAGAGCTTGAAGAGCCTATTTTTGAATGGGCTGAAATTATCATGAAAAAGGAGTCCTTTGGTCCGATTGAAGTCCCAGAAAAGAGCGTAGAACTCTTCTTTATCGTCAGCACTAACCCTGATCGGTTTAGAGATTTTATTTTCAACTCTAAATTTCTTGAAGTTTTCGAAGTTGACGACGAAACTTTAAAAAAGATTAAGAAAGATGACCTTGCTCTTCTTCAGTTTGGATTTAAGTGGTTAAAAAGCGTGCTTTTTGGTGAAAAGCATGTAAAAAAGAGAAAAACAAGTCCTTCAGTGAAAAAGATTAAGCCTTTTTAGCTAAGCATTCAAATAAAAATTTTAAAAAACTTTCAGAAGGCGGGGTAAAACGCTTCTTTTTTAGATGAACTAAATAAAATTGCCTTTTTATATCGAAGTCCTTTATTTTAACTATTTTTATTAGCCCTAAGGTTAGTTCCAGATTGATGGCTCTTTTAGAAACAAAACCCAATCCAAGACCTGCTTTGACACCACTTTTAACCGCCGAGGTTGAGCTCATTTCCGCAACGATGTTTAGCTCCGTGAGATAAATCCCTCTTTCCTTTAGTCCATTCAAAACCGTTCTCCAGGTGCCTGAACCTGGTTCTCTTGCTATCAAGGGGATTTGTGGCAACTCATCAAGCAGAATTTCCGATTTTTCAAAATGTTTAGGGGCGATAAGAACGATTTCATCCTCACAGCAACCGATGAAGAGCAAATTTTTGTGGGGAATTTGGGCACCTACAATGCCTAATTCATACTCTCCGTTTGCTACTCTTTCGATTACATCTTGTGTATCAGTAACTTTTAGGTAGACCTGCACGTTTGGATAAAGGGATTTAAACTCTTTGATGAGTGGTGGCAGAATATACTGACCAGGGATGGTGCTTGCCCCAACTTCCACACGCCCGCCTTCTGGGTCCTTGTGACATAAAAGCTCCTTTTCTAAACCTGACCAAAGTTGCCAAAGCTTGACGCCGTAATGATAAAGAATGTGCCCAGCCTTAGTTGGAACAACATTCCTTGTTGTCCTATCAAATAGATTAACCCCAAGTTGTTCCTCAAGCTCTTTAATGTGAATTGTTACCGTAGGTTGAGAAAGATAAAGCTCCTTTGCCGCCTGTGAAAAGCTCTTAGTTTCGTACACTTTAAGAAAGACTTGAAGTTTCCTCCAATCAAACATGCTCTATCTATAGAGCGATTTATTAATTTTGTCAATGATTTATGGATGTTGTTCGAAAAATTCTTTTCTCCCCCCCCAATTTTGCGCAAAGCGAAGGATCTCCCTTTTTTTTGTCGCCTCAGAGCCGAAGCCCTGAGGGGGATAGCCCGAAGGCCTCTTCTGAGGTCCTTCGGGGCTAACGCCCCTCAGAGGTCCTTCGGCTTCCCCTCAGGATGGGAGGGGTCGTCCCTTAGCCGAAGCCCTGAGCTCCCCCTTTTCTGTCACCCTGAGCGCCAGCGAGGGGCCTCTGAGATCCTTCGCTTCGCTCATGATGACGCACAGGGGGTCCTTCGACTTCGCCTCAGGAAGACTGGCTGGGGGTCGCCCTGAGGCCTTTTTCTTTTTGTCGCCCTGAGGCCGAAAGGCCGAAGGGCCTCTTTTTTAGGGCTTGACAAAAATGCTTAGCGCTGTTACTTTTACTTCTATGGAAGCTCAAGCATATCAACAGGAACTAAAAGAACTCATATATTCCATCTTGCCTGAAATCATAGAGAAGTATTTTCGGGAGAGGGAGAAGGAGCTTTACAACATATCACTTATTGAAAGGCTCATCAGGGTGGAAGAGGAGCTTAAGGCATTAAGGAGCGAGACTCACTATCGCTTTGAGGCGTTGATGAGGGAGATGGATGCCCGATTTGCTGCCCAGATGAGAGAGATGGAAGCTCGGTTTGCTGCCCAGATGAGGGAGATGGATGCCCGTTTTGCAGCTCAGAAGGAGGATAGTGATGCTAAGTTTGAGGCACTCAACGCTCGATTTGAGGCGTTGATGAGGGAGATGACTGCTTGGTTTGAATCCTTAGAAAAGAGATTGAATTTTATGCAATGGTTTATTGGAATTTGTTTTACTATCATTATGTTAGCTTTAACCATCTTTAACTTTTTGAAATTTTAAAAAAACCGGTTAGTTTATAATTCAGCGCCTTCAACTTTTTGTCGTCCCCTTTTTCCCGTCACCCAAAGCCGAAGCCCTGAGGGCGATAGTCCGAAGGGGCTGCGAAGGACCTTAGAGGTCTTTGATGCTACCTTTAGATGGCAAGATATGTTTGCCCGATTTTTTCGAACAGCCTCATTATTTATTTTAGTAGATTCGAGATAGCTCGGTTAGAACTTAAATCAATTCTCCGATAACCTTTTCTAAGGTTTTAGTCTCAGAAATCTCGTAGAACACAAAATCACCCAAATTTTTTAGAAGAACCATAGTTAGTTTGCCTTTCCAGACCTTCTTATCTCGGCCAAAGTAGCTTAGAATTCTTTGAAGGTCGTTTTTATCTATCTTTAAGCCGAGCTCCGAAATCCTCGTTGGTAATTGATAGAGCTTTAGAAGTCTTTCTACTCTTTCACTCAATCCCATATCCGCAAGCCCTAACCTTTCAGAGAGCCTGCATGCAAAAACCATACCCACGGCTACGCAGAAACCATGCTGAAGGGTATAATCAGCGAAAGCTTCAAGGGCATGCCCTAAGGTATGACCAAAGTTTAAAACCCTCCTTAAACCGCTTTCTCTTTCATCCCTTGAAACTACCTCAGCCTTTGCCTTACAGCTATCATAGATTATCCGAATGAGAGCCTTATCCTTAAGAGAAAGCACCGCCATATGATTCTTTTCAAGGAAGCTAAAAAGCCTTGGCTTTAACGTGCAGGCATACTTTATAACTTCAGCTAAGCCATCTCTCAGATAAAGCTCAGGCAGGGTCTTTAAGACCTCAGGGTCGATGTACACTCGAGCCGGCTGATAGAAGGTTCCAAGTAGGTTTTTTCCTTCAGGGATGTCAACCCCGGTTTTTCCACCTATCGAAGAGTCAACCTGGGCAAGCAGGCTCGTTGGCACCTGAACAAAGGAGATCCCCCGAAGATAGATGCTCGCAAGAAATCCTGCTACATCCCCTACAACCCCACCACCAAGGGCAAGAATAAGGTCCTTTCGGTCAAAGTTAGCCCTAATAAGGTTTCTTGCCAGTTGAACCACCGTGTCCATGTTTTTAGATTGCTCACCAGAAGGAAAAGAAAAAAGCTTAGCTGGCACATCTAACTTTTGAAAGAGACTAAACAAAGTGTTTCCATAGATTTTTTCTATGTTAGAATCAGTAATTATAGCTACTTTGCCAAATGATAGAGTAGCCTTTAAGTCTTTGGGGATCTCAGAAAGAAGTCCTGGTTTTATGATTATCTCATAAGGAGGTTTGGTTCGAACCTTTACAACTCTTTGCGTCATTGAGAGTTTTTGAGGGAGAGTAAGAGGTTTTTAATGGCTTTTGGAGCTGACTTTGGATCCTCTTCTATAAGCCTAACTAAGGCACTTCCAACCACTAAGGCATCGGCATAGGGTGAAAGGAGTCTCACATGCTCAGGCTTTGAAATGCCAAAGCCAACCGCTACAGGTTGACGAGAAAACTTCTTAACAAGAGTGAGCCTTTGTGCGATGTCCTCAGGCAAACGCTCTCTTACACCAGTAATTCCTGTCAAAGACACATAATAGAGGAAGCCTGTAGTAGAATTGGCAATTCGTTTTATACGGTCTTCAGGAGTTGTAGGCGCACAAAGCAAGACTAAAGCAAGACCAGTGCCTTTAAGTTCCCTTTTAAACGGTGCGATCTCTTCAAGAGGAAGGTCTGGGACGATGAAACCATCCACCCCATAGGAAAGGGCTCTTTCAACAACCCTATTTAATCCATAGCGGTAAAGGATGTTATAGTAGGTCATCAAAAGGATGGGGCTTTGAAAACCCTGGGATTTGACTTCAGCTACGAGCTCAAAATAGTCGTCAAGAGTTGGGGCATTCTTCAAGGCTCTTACCATAGCTTTTTGAATGGTTGGACCGTCTGCTACTGGGTCTGAAAAGGGGAAACCAAGCTCAACACAGGAAGGCTCAACTTCAGCCATCTCAAGAAGTATCCTTTTTGTCGTATCAACATCTGGGTCAAAGGCAGTAATGTAAGGAATAAGCGGAACCTCTCCCTTAGCCTTTTGAGAAAGGATAGCCTGTTTGATTTTCTCTTTACCCTTAAGCATCTGTTCTTACTTTGACCTTAAGTTCTGGTTTTTCCTCAAGGTAGGCTTTAACGCTTGCTACGTCTTTGTCCCCTCTTCCAGAAAGGTTGACCACTATTACTGACCCTTTAGGGAAATCTTTAGCATTTTCGATAAGGTAGGCGATGGCATGGGCAGACTCTAAGGCAGGGATTATTCCCTCAACCTCTGAGAGAACCTGAAAGGCAGACAGGGCAGACTTATCATCAACGGCAGTGTAGACGGCTCTACCTGTTTCTTTAAAGTAGCTATGCTCAGGGCCAACCCCTGGATAGTCAAGCCCTGGGGCGATAGAATGAGCCCCCTTTATTTGCCCTACTTTATCCTGAAGAAGGTAGGTTAGCATGCCATGAAGCACACCAGGCTCGCCTCTTGTTAAGGTGGCAGAATGTTGATCCGTATCTAAGCCATGTCCTGCCGCTTCAACCCCTATGAGCCTTACCTTTTTGTGTTTAGAAAAGGGATAGAATATACCCATAGCGTTTGAACCCCCGCCAACGCAAGCGATCACATAGTCTGGTAGTCTTCCCTCTCTTTTCAGGATCTGAGCCTTTGTTTCCTGCCCGATTATGGACTGAAAGTCCCGAACTATCATGGGATAAGGATGGGGTCCAACCACAGAACCGATCACATAGAAAGTATTTCTCACATTGGTGACCCAGTCCCTTAAAGCTTCATTTATGGCATCCTTTAAGGTTTGGGTGCCAGACTCAACAGGAATTACTTTAGCACCAAGAAGGTTCATACGGAAAACATTTAAAGCTTGCCGTTCTACATCCTTTGCCCCCATGTAGACAACGCACTCAAGCCCAAGGAGGGCACATGCCGTAGCTGTAGCAACTCCATGCTGACCCGCACCAGTTTCAGCTATGATCCGCCTCTTCCCCATCCTTTTTGCAAGTAGAACCTGGCCTATAGTGTTGTTTAGCTTATGGGCACCTGTGTGAAGAAGGTCTTCCCGTTTTAAGTAGATCTTTATGTGGCCCCCAAGGTATTCCGATAGGTTCTTTGCATAGTATAGAGGAGTTGGACGTCCAGCATACTCCTGAAGTAGGCTTTTCCATTCCTGCCAAAAGCTCTTATCTTTTTTGACCTTGGCATAAAATTCAGAAAGTTCATACAGCAAAGGCATAAGGGTCTCTGGAACAAACCGACCCCCAAACTTACCGAAGTAGCCTTTTTTGTTAGGCAAAATCATAAAAAACCCGCCTCTTAATCTAAGCCATTTTTGAAGTTTCGCAAGCATCTACTAAGAGCGTAGCGATGAGTTCTTATCTACATTGTCACCCAGAGTATTCTTTTCTGTCCCTTTAAGCTCTATAACGATGGGTCTCTCTCCTCCCGCCCCTATCGAAGAGATTGGGTATTCTGATCAAAGCTTAAGGAGCTCATGGAATCCTTTGCTTGCTCCCTCTTCCTTAATATACAAGATATAACAAGATATACTTGCAATAATTTTCGAACAGCCTTAGAGGTATAAAATTAAAGAGTTATAAGTAAAAAAATTAGAAAGATGCGTCTTTCAACATTTTGATGATCCTTTCGTCTGCCTCACAGAGAGGGAGGTTTAAAGCCTCATCCAAGGTGAAGAAGGAAGCGGACTCCGCTTCAAGGGGTTTTGGCTCACCAGAAAAGCATTCGACCCTGAGTAGATGGAGCTCAAATTCTACATCTTTAGACCTCCCATGCGTTGAAAGATAAGGCTTTGCTGAGAGGACCTCTATCCCAAGCTCTTCTTTTAGTTCTCTTTTTAGGGCTGAAAGGAGGTTTTCCCCGGGCTCAACCTTCCCACCAGGGAACTCCCATTTTCCACCGTCTATCTTTTCTTTTGGTCGCTTAACTAAAAAGACTCGTCCGTCCCTCTCAATTAATCCAGCAACTACCGTAAATTTTTTCATGCTTAGGATTTGCCAAAAACCCTCTCAAAGATGTAGTCTACATGCTGAAGGTATTTTTTCACATCAAAAAGAACGCCAAGCTCTGAAGGCGGAAGGAGAGAAGTTACTCTTTCATCCTGCAAAAGAAGGTCTTTAAAGTTTAAGGTTTCATCCTGCCAAACCTTCATAGCCTTTTCCTGAACAACTTTATAAGCTTCTTCCCTTGTCATACCCTTTTCCACGAGGGCTAAAAGGACTTGCTGAGAAAAAATCAACCCCCGAAGAAGGTTTAAATTTTTCTGCATCCTTTCAGGGTAGACTTGAAGGTTCTTGAGCACATAGTTTAGTCGATGGAGGGCAAAGTCTGTTAAGGTAGTGGCAGAGGGGAAAATCATCCGTTCAGTTGAGGAGTGGCTAATATCCCTCTCATGCCAGAGGGCAACATTTTCAAGGGCTGGGACGATGTAGGCTCTTATGGTTCTTGCTAAACCGCAAAGGTTTTCCGTGAGAATGGGGTTTCGTTTATGAGGCATAGCGGATGAGCCCTTCTGTCCCGCAGTGAAAGGCTCCTCAGCCTCAAGCACCTCGGTGCGTTGAAGATGTCTGATTTCCGTTGCGATCTTTTCTATGGAGCTTGCAAGGATGGCAAGGCTTGCCATGTATTCAGCATACCTATCCCTTTGGACTATCTGATTGGAAATTGGGTCTGGCTTTAGACCAA
>Ga0209393_1000227_pt1 | contig 29122 bp, 30 predicted proteins | sample SSWtaG_2_FD_184117 | JGI IMG/M metagenome (GOLD analysis project Ga0209393, IMG submission 184117) | Hot spring microbial communities from Sandy's Spring West, USA to study Microbial Dark Matter (Phase II) - SSWsed_130316 (SPAdes)... | ecosystem: Environmental > Aquatic > Thermal springs > Hot...
GTAAAGAACCATCCTTATGGCATAATCTTCAATCAGCCCTATTTCCATCTTCTTTCTGTTTGTAGGAAAAGTTTTCTTAATAAGCTTACATTTATTAAGATTATCCAAAGTTTAAATTTGTCAAGAGGCAATTTTGACTATTTTAAAAAGCGCCAACACCTTCGTGCTAAGCGAAGGCAAAGCACCTCCATTAAGGCATATCCATTAGATGAGCCTCCGTTTACGCTTGTGCTGACAAAAAGGTCACTAAAAAATGTAGGCAAGGCTTGGACAAAAATTTTTGAACTAGCCTTAGGGAGAATTTTTAAAGGTTTAGAAGGATAGACTGTTATAATAAATTCAAAAGCTTTTGATAAAGGGTTTCACCAGTGTCTTCCTTATCTACGAGAAGGTTTAAAATTTTGACACCCTTCCGCTTATAATACTCAACTAACGGAATGTTTCTTTCAAAAAACCAAGCTAATTTTTTAGCCACAAGCTGAGGGGTATCATCTGTCCTCCCTTTTCTATCACCAGCTGGGTCGTTTTTAAGCCTATAATCCAAAACCTCAAAAGTAGCGCTAAGATTTATCACCCCAATTATGTCCACATGGCTGTCTATGAATTCTGCCTGCTTTAAGTCCCTTGGAAAACCGTTTAAAGCAATAAGCTCGCCCTCTTTATATCTCCTTGTCCTAATGAATTCATTTATAGTCTCTAAGAAGATAAAATACTCTTCAGGGTTTAAAAGCCTGCCTTCAAATAAAATGGACCTAATGAGGTCCACGATATCTTGCCTTACCTTTGTTTGAGTTGACGCAATCTTTCGCAGCTCCTCACCGAAATCAAAATGATGAACTCGAAGACCTTGAAGACCTTTCTCTTCCAAAAGCCTACCAAGCGGAGTTTTTCCTGCTCCTGTTGGTCCAACTAAAAGAAGGGCTTTTATCCTGTTTTTTTCGTCCATAGTTTATCTTCTGCTTCTCATTCAGGTAGTATGGCTTTAACAAAAGACTCTTTGTCAAAGGGTAAAAGGTCTTCTGGCTTTTCTCCAAGACCAATAAACCTTATAGGAAGCTTAAACTTATGCGATACAGCAAAGGCAACTCCACCCTTTGCTGTCCCGTCCATCTTGGTAAGGATTACGCTATGGATGGGTATAGCTTTAAGAAAGCTTTCTGCTTGGGAGATGGCGTTCTGACCTGTGTTAGCATCAAGGACGAGAATGTTTTCATAGCCTTCCTGAGGAATAAACTTCTCTATAACTCTTGCCATTTTTTTTAGCTCTTCCATGAGGTTGTATTTAGTATGAAGCCTTCCAGCAGTATCTATGAGCACAAGCTCAAAGCCTTCTTTAATAGCCCTGTCTAACCCTTGATAGATTACAGAGGCTGGGTCTGCCCCCTCCTTTTGCGCATAAACCGAAACTCCCACCCTTTCGCCCCACTTTTGTAACTGTTCTATGGCTCCAGCTCGGAAGGTATCCCCAGCAATCATTAAAACCTTGTAGCCACCATCCTTAAAGTTTTTTGCAAGCTTGCCAATGGTTGTGGTCTTACCTACACCGTTTACCCCTAAGAAAAAGAGGACTGCAGGGCTACCTTGTGGTGGAAAAGGTCTTATCGGGTCAACTAAAAGATTGAGCAAGCCTTCTCTTAAGCGATTCTTTAATTCCTTTGAGGTTATGCTCTTACCGAGGCTCAAATCCTTTTTAATTGGCTCAAGAAGAGCAAGAGTTGTCTCTACTCCAAGGTCAGAAAGGATAAGCCTCTCCTCAATCTCGTCGAGGTCTGCTTGGGTGATGAGCCTATCAACCTCAAAGACCTCGGCTAAAGCCTGCCCCAACTTTTCTTTAGTTTTGCTTAAACCCTCTTTGAACCGAGAAAAGAGGGTCTTTTTCTCTTCAAAGAGGGGTTCTTTTTCTTGAGCTTTTGTTAAGTCGCTTGGAGGTTCCTTTGATTTTCGTTTAAAGATGTTGAACACTTGAGAAACCTTGATTATGAGTAAGATAGGTTTACGGAGGGGGAGGGATTCGAACCCCCGGAGGGAGAGCGAGCTCCCTCAACGGCTTTCAAGGCCGCCCCCTTCGTCCACTCGGGCACCCCTCCTAAATTTTAAAATATAATATGCCAGAAAAATTCTTCAACTTCAAACCATGCTGACCAAAATTCTTGCAAGCAGACCTTGGCCTTTTAAAGACTCGCAAGCAATCAATGGATCTCCTTCACATGTTCCTGAGGTTAAGCCGAAGGACCTTGCTGTTTCAAGATTTTCCCTTTGAAACCAAATATTTTTTGAACAGCCTTCCTTAGGTAGCAAAGCGGAAGTATATTTGGCTTTGGTGATAAAGCCTAAAGGGAAAAGAAATGCTTTAATTTTTTTACGCAAAAAAATTATGAGAAACATGTAAAGTATGATGCTCAAAAATTTTTACTTTTAAACATGCTTTTGAACATTCATTCCGAGAACTTATAAAATTACTTTTGACAACATTAAGGTCAGGTTTTATAAACAAAAAAGGTGGTTTTGTTCAAATCGCTACTTCTTTTTTAATCTCTTTTAAATCTCTCTTTACTTACAAACTTTAAAAGATAAAATAAAAAATAATGAAAAGTAGGCTTCAGAAGATCTTTCAAAGAAGGTATGCCTTTCCAGAAGAACTTCTGTTAGAAAAGGTCTCTTTAGCTCAGGAAATTTTTGAAAATTACGGAGAGTATTTTTTTAAACTTAAAGACTTTATGGACCTTTTGAAAGATTACGAAAGGGCTATAGAGGTATCAAACAAGAGGATGGAAGAGTTTCAAAGCTTTAGCGAATGTTATGTTTGCACCGTCCTTGAAGGAAAGGGATGCTGCAAAGCAGGTCTTGAGAATGAAGCAACGGTTGCCATTATTCTCTTAAATCTTTTGCTAAAAAAGGACCTGCCCAAAGAAAGGGAGGTGCAAGGGAGATGTTTCTTTGTTGGTCCCGTGGGTTGTAAGCTCTTTGCCAGGCCTTCTCTATGTCGGGAATTTTTTTGCCGAAGGCTGTTAGACACCTTTAAACAGGATGAATACGTTTTAATCACCCAAGCCATTGCAGAGGAGTTAACTTTACAGGGTCTTTTAGTGAGGTATATTAAGAAGGAACTTGAGTTTTTGACTGGAGAATTCTTGTATGAGCTTGATATCACGGGTTATAGTTCACCAGGAGGTAAATGGTCATGAAAAGAATATATTTATACATGAGCCTAATCCTTAGCTTAGCTTTTTTTGGTTGTGCCAAAAAAGAAGCTCCGCCCATTGTTTCACCTTCAACCATACCACAACCATCAGAAAAGGTGTTTGAACCCTCAAAGAAAGAGGATGAGGAGAAAAGGGTTAGTTTAGAAGACCTTTTCAGAGAGCAGGATAAAAGGGAGCAGGATAAAAGGGAAGAGAAAAAGTTAGACCTTGAAACAATAAAGCTTTATGGAAGGGGCACTCCTCCTCTCTTTGCCATCTTCTTTGATTTTGATGACTACACCATAAGGTCTGACATGTGGGATAGGATAAGAAGCAACGCCAAGTTTTTACTTGAAAGAAAGGATGTTAGTATTGTCCTTGAAGGGAACTGTGATGAGAGGGGGACAAACGAGTATAATCTTGCTTTAGGGATGAAGAGAGCCCTTGAAGTTAAGAAGGCTTTAGTTAGGCTTGGTGTTGATGAGTTAAGGATCGATGTTATAAGCTTTGGAGAAGAGCGTCCTATCTGCACAGAACCCGAAGAATCTTGCTATGCTTTAAACAGAAGGGTAGATTTTGTAATCAAGCAGAAATAAACGGAAGGGGGATGAAGGGATGAAGAACTTCTTTAGAGTGAACCTTTTAATTTTCGTCTTTAGCCTTTTAGGAATGGGGTTTGCCTATGCTCAATCTGATTTAAAGATTGCGGTTATAGACATTAAGAGGGTTGTTAACACCTCGAAGTATGGGCAAGAGGTTATGGAAAAACTTCAAAAGAAGTATGAAGAGCTTCAAGCAAAGCTTGAGGCCAGAGCAAAGGAGCTTGATGCCTTAAAAGAGGAGATAGAAAAGAAAGGAGCCCTTTGGTCTCAAGAGGTAAGAGAAAAGAAACAACAGGAATTTCAAAAAAAATTAAGGGAATTTAGGACAATGCAGGAGGATGCTCAGCTTGAGATGCAGGAATTAGAAAAAAAGCTCCTTGACCCTGTCTTTAAAGAGCTTGAGAACTTAATCAAAGATTATGTTCAGAAAGAAAAGATCGACCTTATCCTTGAAAAGAACCAACCAGGCATCTACTACGCAAGCCCAAGGATAGACATATCACCTAAGGTTGTTGAGCTTTTTGATACCTACTACGAGACAACTAAAGGAAAAAAGGAGACACAAGCCTCTAAACCCTCTGACTCAAAAGGTAAAACGAAATAACCCTTGAGCCAAGCTTATCTTCTTGCTGATGTAGGGGGCACAAACGCTCGTTTTGCCTTAACTCCTCCAAAAGGGGGCTTAAACCTAAAAAGGGTTTTAACCCTAAAAAGTAAAGATTTTAGCGACTTTTTCTCCCTTCTTTCAGAAGCCTTATCTTTCTTTACCATTAAACCTCAGAATATCGTTGCCTGCATTGCCCTTGCTGGTCCTGTGATTAAGGGGAGGGCAAGGCTCACTAACCTTGGCTGGGAAATAGAAGAAAGGGAAATAAAAGCTAAAATTCCTTTTAAAAAGCTAATCTTAGTGAACGATTTACTTGCCGGTTCAGCCTCCTTAGTAAAGCTAAAAAGAAAGGACCTTAAAGTAATAAAAGAAGGAAGTGGTAACAAAGGAGTTGGTGTTACCGTTTTTTGTGGAACTGGTTTAGGAGTAGGGGTTTTAATAAAAGAAAAGCCTTTAACCATAATTCCAACCGAGGCCGGACATATTTTTTTTCAGGCATCATACAGCCTTGACTTAAAATTTTTAAATTTTTTACAAGAAAATGGAAAAGAGTTAAGCTATGAAGAGGTTTTATCGGGAAGGGGCCTTGAAAACATCTATGAATTTTTCCATGGAGAAAGGCTTTCTGCACCTATGATTACTGACCTTGCTAAAAAGAAGGATAATAAGGCAAGGGAGGTCCTTAAGGCTTATTTCAAGTATTTAGGAAGATTTAGCTCTCAGTTAGCCCTTTGCTATCTTCCTCTAAGGGGGATCTACCTTGGAGGGGGCGTCATCAAAGCAATAATAGATTTCCTTTTTGAGAAGGAGTATAAGTCCCTTTTTGTGGATAACTTCTTATCTTCAAAGAAGCTAAACTTTTTACTTGAAGAAATTCCTATCTATGCAATAGGGCATCCCTTTCCAGTTCTTTTAGGATGTAAAGCCATTCTTGAGGACCTTGAAGCTTGATTTTTCTTGTGTTTAGGTCAAGGTGCTCAAAGAGTATAAAAATAGGTTTTACCTTGGGCGGTAAAAAACTTAGCCTATCTGCCCATTCAACGACTATGATTGCCTCTTCTAAATTTTCCCAGAGACCAAGTTCTAAAGCCTCCTCTTCGCTTAACCGGTAGAGGTCAACATGAAAGATGGGATAGCGTCCCTCATAGATGTTGATGAGCGAAAAGGTTGGACTAACAACAAAGGTATCTTGAGGGACCTCAAGAGCCTCACAAAGTCCTTTGATGAAGGTTGTTTTACCTGATCCAAGGTCTCCATAGAGGAGAAGAAGCGTTCCCGGTCTAAGATGCTTGCCAAGATTTTTAGCAAGGTTTTCTGTTTCTTCAGGAGAGGTTGTGACGAATTCTATGCTAATTTGTTCTGACATTCGGTCCAAGGATTAGGAGATAAGCTCTATCCTTTTTAAGATACTGCTTTATAATTTGTTTCAATCTTTCGGCGTCGACTTTCTTAACTTCTTCCTCATACTTCTTCTGATAATCCCAGCCGAGACCAAGGACGTCGTTTAGAGCAATGTCTTCAGCTTTAGCGATATTGCTTTGAAGGGAAAGCCTATACCTTCCAAGGAGTCTATTTTTACCTCGCTCTATCTCCTCTTGAGTTAGACCTTCTAAGCTTATCTTTTCCAAAATTTCAAAAAATCCAGCTACGGCTTGGTCTGTTTTCTCGGGGGAGCAGGCGATGTAGAAGGTAAAAATAGAAGCCTTAGGATACATGACAAGGAAGGAGGTGACTGCGTAGGCAAGAGACCGTTCATCCCTTAGGATCCTGAAAAGCCTGCTTTCCATGCCAGACAAAATACTGTTTAAGACTTCAATTGTCGGTCTTTCAGGGGAGAGAAGTCCTGGCAAAACAAAACCAAGAAGAACTTGGGTTTGAAAGCTCTCCTTGTGTGCTAACTTTTCTCCAGGCTTTGGTAGTAAGGGTTCAGGCTCTTCCTTTTTTTCCTCTTTTTTTAAAATTTCTCTCTCAAAGTATTTTTTAAGCTTTAGCTTTAGGTCTACAGGGTCAAAATCACCAACGACAACGAGAGTAGCTTGGTCAAGTCTTACAAAATCTTGATAAGCCTTCTTTAGGTCTTCACAGGTAAATTTTTGATAGAAGGTTTGTGACCCTGCTTGGTTTAAGCCGTAGGGATGGTCTGGAAAGACAAACTCTAAGAATTCTTTTAAAGCAAGGGAAAGGGGCTGGTCTTCTTGCCGATGAAGCATAGAGAAAAGCTCAGGTTTTGCCTTTTCGCATTCTTCTTTACTAAAGCTTGGGTCAAAAAGGATTTCCGAAAAGAGCTCCAAGGTTTGGTCAAGGTTTTTGGATAAGCTTAGCGCCTTTAATCCAAAGGTGTTTCTTCCAGTGTAGCCAACGATTGATGAGCCAAGGTTTTCTAAGGTTTGGGAAATTTCTTCAGCTGACCTTTTCTTTGTGCCCCTCGTCCAAATAAGGGTTAAGGCTTGGAAGAGACCATTGTTTTCCTTATTTTCAAACCTTACTCCACCTGGAAAAACCAGGGCAAGACCAACGGTTGGAGTCTCTTTCTGGGGTTTTAAGATAACCTTTAAGTTGTTTTTAAGCCTAAAGACCTCAGCCTGCTCAAGAAGGACCTCCTTTTCTAATATCTTTCTTAATTCTTCTTCACCAAAGAGGACTTTCTCAGAGAGGAAGACTACCGTTAGTTTAGAAGGATTAAAGATCTTTTCTGCCAGCCTTTGTAAGTCCTCAGGGGTTGCCTTTTCAATTTTTTTGATGTACCAGTCAATGTCTTTGTATGAGCCTCTTATCAGTTCAAAGCTTGCAAGGTTTCTTGCAAGACCATCAGTTGATTCTTGACCGTAAATAAAGCTTGATAGAACCTGTGTTTTTGCCCGTCTTAATTCCTCCTCCGAGATGCCAAAGTGTTTTAGTTTTAGGATTTCTTTCAATGTTTCTCGTAAGAGGGGATGGAAATTTTGAGGGTCGGCTATTCCTATAATTTCAAAAAGACCAGGACCAGAGGGGGTGAGAGCGCTTGCTGAGATGCTTTTTACAAGGTTTAGTTCCCTTTTTAACCGTAGGTAAAGCCTTGAGGTTTCACCACCGCCAAGGATCTCCGCTAACAGGTCAGCAAGCGGAGCATCATCCTCCTTCAGTGAAGGTGCAGGAAAAGAAAGGGCGAAGTATCCTTCTTTTACTTTTCTTTCAATCCAGGAAAGGGTTGGCTTTTCAACATAGGGCTCAGTAGGGAAGACAACCTGTTTGAGAGTTCTTTTTGGAAGGTTAGAAAAATACTTCTCCGAAAGTTTCAACACTTCATCGTAAGTTAGGTTTCCGACAATGACCAAAACCATGTTTTCTGGGGTGTAAAAGTGGTTAACAAAGTAGAAAAGGTCATCCCGGGTGAGCGAGCGGACTGTATGTTCAAAACCGATGATGGGTCTGCGGTAGGGATATTTTGTGTAAGAGTTCTTCATCAGCTCTTCGTAGAGGACGACATAGGGATTGTCAAGGCGCATCTTCATCTCTTCCACGACAACTTCTTTTTCCTTAGAAAGCTCATTTGGGTCAAAGATTGGGTGAAAGACTGCTTCAGAGAGGACATCAAGGGCAGTCTCAAAAACTTCCGTTGGTCCAGAGACATAGTAGCAGGTGTAGTCATAGGAGGTAAAGGCGTTGATATATCCTCCCTTTGCTTCTACCGCACCAGAGATCTCTTCAGGCTTCTTATGCTCCGTTCCTTTAAATATCATGTGCTCGATAAGATGGGTAATTCCAGCCACATCATCCCATTCGTAGTTGCTTCCTACCTTTACGCAGAGCTTGACTGTGACTACCCTTTCCCTCTGATAGGGTAAAAAGAGAACTTTTAATCCGGAAGAAAGGGTGTGAACTTTAACCTTTTGGGTTAAATCAAGGGAAGAAAAGGCAAAGTTTGGCTCCATAAGCACCCCCAGGATTAAAAAGAGAAAAATTTGAGCAAGAAAGGCTAATTTTTTCATTACTGTTTTAATTTAGAACCCATTGGACAATTTGACAAGACAATAGTAAAATTTTATTAACAAATTGAAGGTTTAATTTTGGGTTGGAGGTAGGTAATGCTCTTCAAAGATAAGATTTTAGTATGTCCCTCTTCCACAGGATTTAAAAAATATGGTAAGGAACTACTGGAAGGCTAATGGTCTATACTAACAGGATATTTCTTTTCTTCACTTTTCTTGGTGCTGTTCTTATTCCGCTTATTATCGTCGGAATATTGATTGTTTTTTTAAAAGAAGCAAGTTTAGCCATTCAGAAGTTTGGTTTTATTGACTTTGTTTTTTCTTCCGAGTGGGACCCTGTTTTTGAAAAGTTTGGTGCAGCCATCCCGTTAACCGGAACCATCATCGTTGCCTTTCTTTCCCTTATTTTAGCCGTTCCTTTTGCTTTAGGAATAGCTATCTTTGTTGTGGAAGTCTGTCCTTCATCCCTTAAGCAGATATTCCAACTTCTAATCGAACTTTTAGCAGCTATTCCCAGTATCGTTTATGGAATGTGGGGGCTTTTTACTTTAGCCCCCATTATGGCAAAATACATTGAACCCCTTTTGCAGAGGGTCTTTACTCCAATCCCACTTATAGGAAAGCTTTTTGAGGGAACCCCTCTTGGAATAGACCTCTTTACTGCAAGCATAATGCTCAGCATCATGATCATACCCTTCACTGCTTCTGTTGCCATCGAATCTTTTTACCTTGTTCCTCGCGTTTTAAAGGAATCTGCCTATGGAATGGGTGCGACGAAGTGGGAAGTTATAAAGGATGTGATGTTCCCCTATTGTAAGATTGGTATTCTTGGCGGAATTGGTTTGTCTTTAGGTCGAGCTCTTGGTGAGACGATGGCTGTTGCCTTTGTCCTGGGGAACATAAATTCTTTCCCCACCTCCCTTTTTTCTCCTACTACTACCGTTACGGTAAAGCTTGCAAACGAGTTTACCGAGGCAGATAAGGACATTCATCTATCATCCCTTTTCTATCTTGCTCTACTGTTATATATCTTAAGCCTGATTGTTATCGTCTGCTCTAAGTATCTTATTTTGAGGATTCGTTCGAGATGATTGAAAGGGAGATAAGAAAGAGGAAGTTGATAAGCAAGATTGCCCTTTTAGCCGCATTCTTCTGTGGCATCTGGGGTCTTTTTTGGCTCTTCGTTATCCTTTTTGATGTTCTTCGGCATGGGCTATCATCTATCAACCTCTCACTTTTCTTAGAAGTTCCTACTCCACCGGGAGAACCTGGAGGAGGGCTAAAGCATGCCTTTATTGGGCATCTCTTGATAACTCTCGTTGCAGTGACCTTGGGTGTCCCCTTTGGAATTTTAGGTGGAACCTTTTTGGCTGAATACGGAAGAAACCTCAGGTTTTCCCGTTTTATTAGTTTCCTTGCCGATACCATGGTGAGCATTCCTGCTATTATTGTTGGGGCTTTTGTTTATGCTATTATGGTTAAGCCTTTTGGTCATTTTTCTGGATGGAGTGGAGGGGTAGCTTTAGCCATCATTATGCTTCCTGTTATCATTCGAACGACTGAGCAAATGCTTTCCCTTGTACCATGGACTTTGAGGGAGGCAGCTTTTGCTCTTGGCGCTCCCTATCATAAAGTAATCTGGCAAGTGGTCTATCCTTCGGTAAAGACAGGGCTCTTAACGGGCTGTCTATTAGCCATAGCTCGGATATCTGGTGAAGCAGCACCCCTTCTTTTTACCTCCTTCAACAACAATTTTCTTTCCTACGACATGAATGGACCTGTGGCTTCTTTAACTGTGACCATCTTTGTGTATGCTATGGGACCATATGAGGATTGGCATGGGAAAGCCTGGGGAGCAGCCTTGGTGGTCACTCTTGCCATACTTTTAATCAACCTTACAGCAAGGCTCATATTGAAAAAAGGAGGAAAAAATTGACGGTTGAGATTGAGGTAAAAAATCTTTTCTTCTACTACGCAGGAAACTCAACCCCGATGTTGAAAAACATAAATTTCCCTATCTATAAGCACAAGGTTACTGCACTGATCGGGCCAAGCGGTTGCGGAAAGACAACCCTTCTTCGTTGCTTTAACCGCATGCATGACCTCTATCCCGGAAACAGATACGAGGGAGAAATCCTTTTTAGAGGAAGAAACTTACTCTCTCCCCACGTGGACTTGATAGAATTAAGAACGAAAATTGGAATGGTCTTTCAGAAGCCAACTCCTTTTCCGATGAGCATATTTGATAATGTGGCATATGGCTTAAGACTTCGAGGGTTGAAAAACAAGAAAGAACTCGCAGAAAGGGTAGAAAAAGCCCTGCGTGAGGCTGCTCTCTGGGATGAGGTTAAAGATAAGTTAAAAGAAAACGCTCTATCTTTATCAGGGGGGCAACAGCAAAGGCTTTGCATAGCAAGAGCCATTGCGGTTGAACCAGAAGTCCTGCTCTTTGATGAGCCAACTTCAGCCTTAGACCCTATTTCCACAGCCAAAATTGAAGACCTCATCGTTCAGCTTAAAAACAAAATAACCATCGTCATAGTTACCCATAATATGCAGCAGGCAGCAAGGATCTCAGATTTTACTGCCTTCATGTATTTGGGAGAGCTTGTGGAGTTTGGACCCACAGAAAAGATCTTCACCAATCCAGATAAGAAGCTCACCGAAGACTACATCACCGGTAGGTTTGGCTAACTCTTTGACTTAAATCAAGGTATAAATTCCTTCGTAGCATAATTTTAAAATCTAAAAGAGGTGAAAAGCTATGAGATGCCCTGGGCAGGATACGCGCTATTGGAAGGAAGATGCCATCTTTGAGGTTGAGTGTCCGCACTGTGGTGAACTTGTTGAATTTTTTAAGGACGATACCTCAAGAAAATGCCCACGCTGTAAGCGAGTGCTTGTCAATCCAAGAATGGACTTTGGCTGCGCCCTCTATTGCCAATATGCTGAGCTTTGCCTTGGTGAACTTCCAAAGGAGGTCTTGAGAGAAAGAGGAAACCTACTTAAAGAGCGCATAGCTGCTGAGGTTGAAAAAAAGCTTCCTAAGGAGCTTTTTAAAGAAATCTCAATCTTAGCAAGAGAAATGGAAGAAAAGGCTAAAGAGGAGGGTAAAGCACCTGGCTTAAACCTTCTCCTCCTCTATTTTTACTATCTGCCAAAGGATGATTTAAAAGAAGTGGCTGAGAAGGTTCGATTAGCAGAGCCTATTCTTGATGACATAAGGCTAAAACTAAGGGAGCTAAAAGATGGACTAAACCCAAGGGAATTGTTTGAAGTTTTAACCTTAAAATCTTAAAAAGGGGGTAATAAGAGATGGCGAAGGTTCTAAGGAAAATCATCGAGATCGATGAAGAACTTTGTAACGGCTGTGGTAAGTGTGTGCTTGCCTGTCAAGAGGGAGCCATTGCTATCGTTGATGGAAAGGCGAAATTGATTAGCGAGGTCCTGTGCGATGGATTTGGTGCCTGTGTTGGTGAATGCCCAACAGGAGCTTTGCGTATCGTTGAGAGGGAGGCAGAGCCCTTTGATGAAAAGGCAGTAGAAGAACATCTGAACCGCATGAAGAAAAGCGGGCAGGCATTTCAACCTATGATGGCTTGCGGTTGCCCATCAACCCAGGTAAGAAGTTTTGAAGCAGAGGAAAAGCCTACACTTAAGCCTCAGGATATTCCATCCGCTCTTACCCATTGGCCGGTTCAGATAAGGCTTATCCCAACCAATGCCCCATTCTTGAGGGATGCCAAGCTTTTAGTGTGTGCCGACTGCGTTGCAGTAGCCTATCCAGAGTTGCATACTAAGCTTCTTCCTGGGAAAAAGGTCATGATAGGGTGTCCAAAGTTTGACCCAGCAGACCTTTACGTTGAAAAGTTTGCAGAAATCTTTAGCAAAGTGCCTCTGAAGTCTGTTGAGCTTGCCATAATGGAGGTCCCCTGTTGTCGAGGGCTCTTTTTTATTCTTGACCAAGCACGAAGGCTTGCCAACAAAGATTTTAAATTTAAAGTTCATACTGTAGGAGTAAAGGGTGAAATCCTCAGAACGGAGGACCTTTGATGGAATGGACTCCTGAGGCTGAAGCCTACCTTAAGAAAGTACCCTTTTTTGTGAGAAAAAAAGTAAAAAAAGAAGTAGAAAAATATCTTCAAGAAAAAGGAAAACTTAGGGTAACGCTTGAGGACCTTTTAGAGGCAAAGGAAGTTTTGCTTAATAAGATGTCTCAAGCAGAAAAAGGGTACGAAGTTTCTGGTTGCTTTGGCGTAGATTCCTGTCCCAATGCTATAACGTCTTCAAGCACTATCTTAACATCCTTAGAAAAAATTTTAGAAGAGGAACAATTAACTCAATTTCTAATCTCTAAGGTTGGTCCAAAGTTAAAGGCCCATCACAAATTTAAGGTCTGCTTAGCTGAGTGTCCAAACGCCTGCTCTCAGATCCACATCTGCGATTTTGCTTTACACGGGGTGGTTAAAATTTCTGTCAATAATCGGGCTTGCAGTTTTTGTGGTTCCTGCGTTGAGACCTGCGAAGAAGGAGCTATCGAGCTTACAGAATTTGGTCCAGTGATAAACGAAGAGCTCTGCGTAGGATGTGGTCACTGTCTAAAAGTATGCCCCGAAGCCGCATTATCTGAGGACTTTCGTGGATACAAGGTTTACTTGGGAGGGAAGCTCGGTAGACATCCTCGCTTGGCAACCTTTCTTGATTATTATAGAATGGAAGAGATTCCCATACTTTTGCGGAAAGTCATCCATCTTTACAAAAAACACAACCAAAAGGGAGAAAGGCTTGGAGCTATCATTGAGAGATTATCTTGGGAGGGGTTTGTCAAGGAGCTTAAAGATTTAGTTTAAAACATCAAAGGCGTTTTCAGAGTCAATTGCAGGTTCCTTTTCTTGTCTTCCTCTTCTATACTCTTGAAAGTACTGTAAAATCTCGCCGTTTAGAACTCTTTTTGCTCCTACAAATCGAGCCTTGAAATAGGGTGCATCAAGGGAGTCGATGGCAAAGCCTTTTCTCTTTGAAGAGACATGGACAAACTTGTTGTCTCCTATGTAGATCCCTACATGGGTAACTGGAGCACGTTTCGATGTTTTAAAGAAAACAAGGTCTCCCGGGATAAGTTCGTTTTTATCTACCTTCTGCCCCACAAGATACTGATGATAAGAGCTTCTCGGAAGTTTTATCCCAAGCTCACTATAAACTTTTTGAACAAAGGCTGAACAATCAAGCGCCCCGTTTCCCTCTCCTCCAAAACGGTACTTCACGTTGGCGTATTGTCTGCTAATCTCTAAAAATTTCTCCCTCAGAGCTTGAACATCGGCTGTTCCCAGGGTAAACTTCCCAAACTTTTCCGGCAAAGATTCCTCTTCTTTAAATATGGCTTTAGGCTCCACTAAATGAGCCTTCCCAAGGTGTTGAGTTGGAATTTTCAACTTCTGTCCCACTAAGAGGATGTTATCCTCTAAACCATTTAAAAGCTTTATCTCCTCTACTGATACCCCATACATTAAGGATATTCTGTATAAAGTTTCCCCCTCTTTTACTGTATGAATAAAATAGGTATTGCTTGGAGTGCTTTTAAACATGTCTAAGGTATGGGGGAATGAAAGCCTTATCTCTTCGCTCTTTTCTATCTTAACCAAAAGTTTTTGTCCAGGTTTTATCTTTGAGGTCCTTAAGTTGTTTAACCTTTTTATTTCCCCTGGCGTTGTATTATACCTTCGCGCTAAGCTTGCAAGGGTGTCGCCTCTTTTAACTATGTGATATATCCTTTTCTCAGCCAAACGCTTTTCGGCTCTTTCATCGTTAGCCTCAGGTAAAGGCTTTTCTGGCTTCTCTTCAGCTTCCTGTCCCTTAGAGGGTTCCTTAGGTTTTTCTATTGTTGTTTCTGTTGTAGTCTCAGTGTCTTTAGGTATTTCAGGCTCTTTTGGCTCTTCCATGATTTTTGCTCTAACGGGAACCTTAAGGACCATGCCTTCACGAAGGGTTAAATCTGTTAGCCCGTTTGCTTCAAGTATTTCTCCGACGCTCAAGCCATATTTTTTAGCAATGCTAAAAAGCGTTTCGTCCTTTGTTACCCTATGTTCGATGAATTGAACTTCTGTTGCATTAAAGAGGGATGCTTTCCTTTTTATAACCAACACCTGCCCCACTTTTAGCGCAGTGCTCGTTAAACCGTTCATTGCCATAAGTTCTTCTGTGCTTAAGCCAAACTTCTTTGCAATGCGATAAAGATTGTCTCCCTTTTTCACCTGATAAGTTACCACTCCCTCAAGGCTTGCAAAGTTTGAAGCTAAGTTAGGTTGAGCAAAAGTTTTGGGCTTAGCCTTTCGCTTAGTTGTTTTTTTAGCAGTCTTTCTTGATTTCGACTTGTCTGCTTTATTTGCCGCTAATACAGAAGAAGTTTGCTCAAAAAAGAAAATAGGTAAGAAAAGAAAAATAAATAAAAAAATATATATAATTTTAGAATTATTCTTCATTCGAAGTTTAGACCTCTTTTAGGGTCTTTAAACCAGTTATAACCAAATTAACCAAAATTTGGGAAAAAGTCAAGTTTTTGATTGTTCTTTTTAACGGTTTTTATTATTTTTTTCAATGATGGTGGTCAGGCGATGGTTCTAATCTTTCGAGTTGGCCTAGGTTTTTAAAATTTCATAATCTGTTAACATTTCTTATTTATTGTATCCTTAAAAAAGCAGGGGGTGGTGCTATGAGTAATCGGTTTAAACTTTATTCCTTCACCTTTGCTTTAGCCTTTATTTTAGTATCTCTATTTTTCCTTTTAACTGGTAGTTTAAAGGCTGGAAAAGTTATTCACGGTGCTGGTGCAACTTTTCCCTATCCAATTTATGCTAAGTGGGCTTACGAGTATGAGAAGGCAACGGGCATCAAAGTCAACTACCAATCCATTGGTTCAGGCGGTGGAATAAGACAGATCACCGAAAGAACCGTTGATTTTGGAGCTTCAGACATGCCCTTAAAGCCAGAAGAGCTTGAAAGCAAAAAGCTTCTCCAGTTTCCCACAGTAATCGGTGGCGTTGTTCTTGCCTATAACATCCCTGAACTGAAGGGTCAGCATCTTGTGCTTGACGGGCAGACGATCTGTTACATCTACCTCGGAAAGATAAAGACCTGGGATGACCCAAAGATCAAGGCTTTGAACCCAAAGGTAAATCTCCCTTCTAAGCCAATAACTCCTGTTTTTAGGTCAGATGGTTCAGGAACAACTGCCATATTCACCCACTATTTAACCCAGGCTTGCGATGAATGGGCAAAGGAAGTGGGATATGGCACTTCTGTTAACTTCAAAGTCGGATTGAGCGGTAAAGGAAACGAGGGTGTTGCCAACTATGTGAAAAGAACTCCTTATTCTATAGGCTACGTGGAGTACGCCTATGCTATACAGAATAAGCTTGATTTTGCTCACATCAAAAACAGGGCTGGCAACGTGGTAAAGCCTGACGATACTACTTTTAAAGAGGCTGCTGCAACTGCAGACCTTGACCCAAAGAAACATTTTTATGCTTGGATAACCGACGCACCTGGTAAGAACGCCTATCCTATCTCTGGATTAACATTCATTCTTCTTGCCAAAGATAGGGTTGAAGCAAGCAAAGAGGTGGTTAAGTTTTTTGATTGGGCTTTCACTCATGGCGACGAGATGGCTCTTAAGCTTGAATACGTGCCCCTTCCTAAGTCGGTAAAGGATAAAATTAAAGCCTACTGGAAATCAAACGGCATATACTAAGCAAATACCTCTAAGTAGGCTCTCTGGGGCTTTTGCCCCCTTTTTTCTTTTTTATCTTAATCCTTTCCCCTTTAGTCTGAAGGGGGCAATCTTTTTGATTGTAGAAAGCGGACTACAAATGTTTGGGCTTTCAGCCTGAGGATGGTTTAGGACATTTATGTTGGTTGACCCTCTAAAACAATTTCAGCGATAAAGCCTGTTTTTGGCGGGGAGACATTGGTAAGCTTTAGCTTCCCTCCATGGGCTTTAGCTATGGTTTCAACCAGAAAAAGTCCTAAACCGAGCCCTTTACCCAGGTATCTTGCTCGATAAAAAGGCCGGGTAAGAAAAGGGATCTCATCCTCAGAAACACCAGGACCTTCGTCTTCTACCCGAAAGTATGCTTTATCCTGAATTTTCTTAACGGAAATCCAAACCTTTTTCCCTTCGGGAGAAAACTTTATGGCATTTTCTACAAGGTTGAAGAGGGCTTCCAAAAAGAGTTCTGGGTCTACATTGAGGATAAAATCTTCTGGACAATCAAAGATTAGCTTTACATCTTTCTCCTCGGCGAGCTCATCTGTTAGTGTTTTAAGGTCTGCAAGAAGTTCGGAAACTTTGACTTTGCGTTTTTCAACTTTTAGCTCTTTAACAAGAACAGAGCTCATCTGAAAGAGCCTCTTTACAAGGTTTGAAAGGTTGATAATCCTTTCCACTAACTCTGCGATCCCCTCGGCAACTATTTTTGGAGAAGCACCTTTTTTGACTTCTGCTAAAAGAGCTTCTGCCTTCGTTTGGGTAACAGCTATCGGGGTCTTAAGCTCGTGGGAGAGGTAGGATATGGCAAAACGATACTCTTCTTTGAGGGTTTGAAGGTCCGTCTTATCGATAACATAGACGATGATAGGATTTTTTCCTTCAACAAAGTATTCAAAATAACTCAGCTTGTTTTTATCTGCCCTTGAGGAAAAGCCATGATAATGGGGTTTTAGCTTTAAACCTGGGAGAATGGTTGTGATGAGTTTATTCTTGCCGTAGCCAAAAACATAGTAGGCTTTGCGGTTTTGTTCTAAAACTTTCCCTTTCTCATCGCAAAGGAATATAGGGATGGGTGCTTCAAGAAAGATAGGCAAGTCAACCGCTTCAATAGGAACTACCTTTTTGGGTGAGAGCCTTGGCTTTAGCTTTTCAAGGAACCTTTTAAATGCTTTGATCATGAAGGCTCAACTTTGAAACGGTAACCGTAGCCTCGGACGGTTTCCAAGCAATCCTTAAAAGGTCCAAGCTTTTTTCGGATTTTAGCGATAAAGGCATCAACAGTACGGTCAAAAACTACCCTTTCATCCCTCCAGACGGCCGATAAAAGCTCATCCCTTGAGAGGGCAGCCCCCTCATTCTCCGCAAGGGTAAGAAGTATCTTAAACTCCATTGGAGATAAGGAGAGAGTTTCTCCGTTGAGTAAAACTTCTCTTTTTAGCTTGTTGATAACCAATTGATTAGACCCCATTTTGAATGTCAGAGTTGAAGCCTCCCTTGGTTTTTCTACACCCTTTGCTCGGGCTAAAACTTTCTTAATCCTGAGAGCAAGCTCAACTAAACTAAAGGGCTTCTCAAGGTAATCATCAGCTCCAAGCTCAAGTCCTCTTATTCGGTTTATATCTCCTGACCGTGCGCTTAAAATGATGATGGGTGTGCGCTGCAGGCTTTCTGATTGCCTAAAAAACTTAAGAAGCTCAAGACCGTCTCCATCAGGTAAATAAAGGTCAAGAAGGATTAAATCCCAGCTCCTTTTAACCTGAAAAAGAAGGAGAGCCTGAGAAAAGCTGTAGGCTTGGTCAACGTCATATCCAAGCTCTTTAAGATGAGAAGAAACAAGTTGAGATAGCTCTCTCTCATCCTCAATGTAGAGTATCCTTGTAGTGTCCATCTCTCTAACTCTAAAAGATTATTTCAAGCTTCAAATGCGTTCCGCTTCTCCAAGCCATAAGTTTTAAATTTAAAGCCCTTGTGTATTCTAAAAGAAGAGCTCCTTCAAAGTCCCTCTCTGGGAGCAGCTCTATTAAGTCTTTTCCTAAAAATTCACATAATATATCGGTGTTTGAAATACGGATTACTAAATTTCCTTGAGAACATCTAACCCAGAAGAACTCTTCAAGCAAAAAGAGAAGCAGTAAAACCTTACTTTTAGTCAAAGCACCATCAGGGGCTATGAGTTCAAGAGTTATTCCCTTTAAGTTTAGCCTTTCTTTTATTAGCCAGAGGGTTAAGCTTGGGTCTAAGCCTTCAAAAACTAAATTAAGGGAAGACACCTTATCTTTTTCCTTCAAGGCTAAAAAGGTTTCTAAAAGGAGGTGATATCTTCTTAAGGCGAGCTCCGCTCTATCCAATTTTGATTTCCTCTCCGTAGGGTCTAACATAAGAACTGTTTGTACAAAGGCTAAGGGGGCGATGAATTTATGAAGAATTACATCAAAGGGTATTTGTTCAAGGGTAGGAAGTGTAAAGTTCTCAGAGAGGTTCAAAGCGGTAGCCCTCTCCCCAGATGGTTTTTATGTATTTTGGCTTTCTTGCTGAGTCTCCAATTTTTTGTCTTAGTCTTCTTATTAAAACATCGATGGAGCGAGATTTTTTTTCTTCTCCGGTTAGAAGTTTTACGAGGTCTGCTTTTAGGATTATCTCGCCAGGTCTTTTAAGGAAGAGCTCCATTATTTTAAACTCGTAGGGTGTAAGCTTTAGCCTTTTTCCTTGAAAATAAATCTCCTTTCCTTTGGTATCAAGGATAAAATTTCCAACCACTAAAAACCTCTGAGGTGGAAGATAGGTTTTTGCACCAAGAAGTTTTTCAGCTCGGAGCACGAGTTCCCTTGGGTTGAAGGGCTTTGACAGGTAGTCATCAGCTCCAAGGGAAAGCCCAAGCACCCGGTCAGCCTCCTCCTTTCGAACGGATATCATGATGATAAGGAGTCTTGGGTCAGCCTCTTTTAGCTCTTTTACAAGAGCAATCCCGTCTCCGTCAGGAAGTAGCCGGTCTATGATGTATAGGTCATACCTTTTGTTTGATAGAAGTTCTCTTGCTTTAGCTAAGGAATGGCAAACCTCAACTTGAAAGCCAAGGGCAGAAAATTCCTGAGCTATAAGGTCAGAGTAATCAGGGTCGTCCTCAAGGATGAATACCCTCCAAGGAAAATTTTTTTCAATGGCTCTCATTTGTTTTTTTAATTTTAGACCTTACCGAATAGTTGTTAATACATTGTGAAAGTGAATAACCAAAATAAAGGTTTGGGTAAAAAAGTGTTTACAAATAGTCGTTATTTTAAAATTAAATAAGACTTCAGTTTTTGACTATGCCAATAAATTTGGGGAAGGGGGAAGCATATGACGAAAATAGCTTTTATCTGCACGGGAAACTCGGCACGGAGCCAGATTGCTGAGGGGTATGCTAAACACTTGGCAAAGCTCTATAACCTTGAAGTAGAAATCTACTCTGCTGGCTCAAAGCCTGCTCCTTTAGTTAATCCTTTAGCCATAAAGGTAATGGCAGAGGATGGAATTGACATTTCATCTCAATACCCAAAACCTTTAGAAGAAATCCCTCTTTCTGACCTTGACCTTGTGATAACCCTCTGCGGAGATGCCAAGGAAACCTGCCCTTATGTGCCATATCAGCGGAGGGAGCACTGGGGACTTCCAGACCCTGCAAAGGCAGAGGGAACAGAGGAAGAAAAGTTGGAGATATTCAGAAAGGTTCGGGATGAGATCAAGACACGGGTAGAAGACCTTATGAAAAGGCTTAAAGAGAAGAAGTCTTTCTAACCCTTAGAATGTAGAGCTTTTGTGTAGTTCTTAAGGAGTTCGTAAAGCTCAGAGGGAAGTCTTCTTGCCTTCAAGTCTTTCCCAACGGGCACATGAACGGTGTAGCCCTGCACTAACAGGTCCTCCTTTCGTAAAATCCTGTAATCAAATCTTAATTTTAGGAGTTTTACTTCTGTTAGGACAGTTTCAATCTCTAAGAGGTCGTCGTAGAAGGCTGGACTTTTATATTTTGCAAAGACTTCAACGACAGGTAGAATGACCTGAAAGCGTTCTTCTATTTCTCTATAGGGTATGCCTACAGCTCTTATCCATTCGGTTCTTCCAACCTCAAAGAGCCGGAGGTAGTTTCCGTAATACATTACACCTCCACAATCGGTGTCTCCATAGATTACTCGGTAGGGTGTTTTAACGACCATCTTTTCCTCCTACCTTCCAAAGGTAATTATTACCACGCCAAGGAGCATTAGAAAGGCTCCGGTTAGTCGAAAACTAATGTATCTTTCTTGAAAAAAGAGATACCCAAGGATCACAGCAAAGAGGATGCTTGTTCTCTTTAGGGCGATCATGTAGGCTGTTTCAACAAGGCTTAGGGCAAGCATGTGAGAAAGGCACATAAGGGCTTGCGTTCCGCCAACGAGCAAGACTTCCCGCAAGCTTGTCCTGCATAATTCTGAAGCCCTTATTCCACCAAAGGCTTTCGCAAAGATTAAGCCTGCAATTCCAAGGGCTGAAAAGTAAAAGCTTGCGAAAAAGACAGGCTCAGAAAGTAAAAGGGCTTTTTTCCCGAGAACTGAGGTTATGCCGTAGATAAAGGCTGTGATTAAAAGGTATCTACTCCCTTTTTCTTTGTAGATTCTAAAAAAAGGGTCAAAAAGGCTTTTTCTCTCCGGAAGATGGATAAAGTAGCTTCCAAGGACGATGAGCAAAATCCCTGCAAATCCAGCATGGCTTACCCTTTCTCCAAGGATTAAATAGCCTGTTAACACAACAAACACCGGAGTAAAGGATAAAAAGGGAAGACTTGCCGAAAGAGGAGAAGCTTTAATGCCTTTCATGTAAAAAACTGTTGCTATCATCTCAAGAGAAATCAAAAGGGAAACTACAAAAAGGAAAGATGGGGTAAAGAAGGCAAGGGCCTTTTTAGTGAGAAAAAAATAAAGAAAAACCGGTATAAGGAAGGGGAAGCTTCCGAAGGTTCTGGCAAAGAGCATAACATAAGCTCCTTGCGAAGAAAGATACTTCTTGTTTAAGGCGTCGCTTAAGGCAACAAAAAAGCCAGCCAGAATAGAAAGGATTGCCCAAAGAGGCATTAGGACCCTATAACGAGGACTTTAGCCCCCTTTATCTTACCTTCTTTAAGGTCAAACAGGGCTTGCAAGGCAGATTCAAAGGGATAGGTTATGACCTCTGGTTTTAGTTTAAGCTTAAAAGCTATCTCCAAAAACTCCTCTATGTCTTTTCTCGTTATGTTGGCAACAGATTTTACCTCCCTTTCAAGCCATAAGTCACGAGCATAGTCAAGGTTTAAGAGATAGTCCTTATCTATATCTTCTTTTCTGATGTTGTTAATTACAAGGCGCCCAGCTGGTGCAAGATGTTGCAAAAGAGAAAAAGGAGGCTTCCACACAGGAGTGGTATCAATGATTGCAGAAAATTTTTCAGGGGGAGCTTCTCCAAAGTCTAAAGCTAAGTCAGCACCAAGCTCTAAGGCTAATTCTCGCTCCTTAGGATTCCGGGCATACACAAAGACTTTAAGCTCTGGATAAAACCCCTTTGCCATCTTTAAAACCAAGTGGTTTGAAGCACCAAACCCACAGAGGCAGAGGACTTCATCCTTTATTCCTTTAATATTGGTAAGCTTTAAAGCTCTATAACCTATTGCGCCAGCGCAGAATAGTGGAGAAACCTCAACAGGAGGAAATCCTTCGGGGATTTTGAAGGCAAAATCTTCCTTTATCTTGAAATATTCGGCGTAGCCACCATGAGCGTCCTTTCCGGTTCCCTTAAATTCTCTACAGAGGTTTTCTAAGCCTTCTTTGCAGAATTTGCATCTACCGCAGGTTGAATAGACCCAGCCTGCTCCAGCCAAGTCTCCTGGCTTAAACTTTTTAACACTTTTGCCAACCTCAACAACCCTTCCCACTATTTGATGGCCAGGGATGATGGGCAGAAAGCTTGGCTTAGCCCGTCCTTCTATCTCGTCAAGCTCGGTATGACATACCCCACAGGCAAGGACTTTGACCAAAATTTCATCCTCAGAGATTTCAGGCTCCGGATACTCTACAAGAGTTAAAGAGTCTTGGCTTAATGGACCGATTTTAGCTATTACCCAAGCCCGCATAGTTTTATAAAAATTAGCACCTTTAAGAAACTTCTCAAGAAAAAAGGAAGGCTGGTCAAAAATCATTGCAAACATACCTTGCCATGCTGAGACAATGTCAACGAAACCAAAGGACCCCTGAGAGGTCCTTCGCTTCGCTAAGGATTACCGGAGGAGGGAGAGAAGGATTTTTGAACAGACTCCGCTAAGGAGGGGGACATAAACAGGGCTCGGTGTAGCAAAAAAGGTTAAGATTTGTCAGTTTAAGATTAAAAATTGGTGTAAAATAGATGTTATGCAAGTTACGCTTTCTGATCTTTTCCTTTCCTTTTTTAAGCTTGGCTTGACAGCCTATGGTGGACCGGCAATGGTTGCCTACATACGGGAGCTTGCTGTTCAAAAAAAGGGATGGCTTGACCAAAGAACCTTCAATGAAGGGGTAGCCCTTTCCCAGATAGTTCCAGGTCCTATCGCCATGCATGTTGCAGGCTTTATAGGAGTAAAGCTAAGAGGGATTTTTGGGGGTATCACTGCCTACATTGCCTTCGCTATGCCAGCCCTAATCCTCATGCTCTTTCTTAGCGCTCTTTATCAAAAAACCTCAAACCTTCCACATGCTATCTCCCTTTTCAACGGTCTAAAAGTAATAGTCGTTGCCATCGTCGCCAATGCCTTCTTGAGCTTTACAAAATCCATCATAAAGTCTAAGGTTGAATTTTTAATAGCTTTAGGTTCTTTTCTTCTTCTATTGATTGGTATAAGTCCTTTTCTTGTTCTTATTTTTTGCTTTCTCTTTTCCCAAGCTTTGTTTAAAGATAAACCGATGTCTTTAGAAACTTCAGCTACACATTCAATCAGTTTAACTGGAATTCTATTTTTATTCTTTAGCCTATTCTTAGTATTGATTCTACTCAATTTTTTTAATACCGAACTTTATCAGCTTAGTTTAATCATGGTCAAAATAAATTTATTTGCCTTTGGAGGAGCCTATACTGCTTTACCGCTTATGCTTCATGAAATAGTAGAAAATATGAAATTGCTTGATAGCAAAACTTTTATGGATGGTATTGCCCTTGGACAAATTACTCCAGGACCCATCTTAATAACAGCAACCTTTGTTGGATATATAGTTAATGGACTTTCTGGTGCTATTTTAGCTACAATTTATGGTTTTACTCCTTCTTTTTTAGTATACATGCTATCAACTAAAATTGCTGATCGAATAAGAAATAATCCTATCTTTTTAAGAGGTAAAAGAGGAATTTTAGCCTCCTTTTGTGCCCTTTTACTTTTTTCCTCCTTTAAATTAGCTTTTTCGATTGATTGGAATATCATTAAAATTATTTTTTTCATCACAAGCCTCATTTTTCTCTATAAAGGCGTTAATATTTTTTATGTAGTAGTAATTGGAGGAGCACTCTCTATATTTTTGTTCAAATGATCTTTTATTCCAGTAATATTCACTGTTCTTTCTTCTTTTATATTGATCTTAACTGGTGATTTTCGCTCGTATAATTACCGCAATTGATGCTTATTTAATTGCTACTGTTCTAATTATTTTCGTTATAGCTTTATACACACTATTTATTCTCAAATCTTATTAGTGCATTCCCTTGAGCAGTTAAAAGACAATCTTTCAAAGGAATTTGTGATGAATTATCGTCCAATCTGAATAGTTGTCTAACTTTTCTCTTCAGGAAGAATAATCAGGGTTATCTCTCCCTTTATGTTTTCCCTTTCTTTGAGTTTAGACAAGCTGCTATATCTTAGTTCTTCGTAAAGTTTGGTGATTTCTCGAGCAAGAAAGCATTGTCTTTCTCCAAGCTCTTCATAAAGGGCAGATACTTCTTTGTTAAACCTATGGGGTGAAATGTAGAGCACAACTGGTAACTCAAGGTGAAAGTACTTCAAGGCCTCCTTTAAATCTTTTTTCTTCCTTGGAAGAAAACCCAAGAAAATAAATCCTTTACCTCCATCAATTCCGCTTGCCTGAAGGGCTGCTGTCAAAGCGGAAGGACCGGGAATTGGCTCAACCTTTATGCCCTCTTCATGCGCAGCCCTAACAAGCAGTGCTCCTGGGTCAGAAATAAGCGGAGTTCCTGCTTCAGAACAGAGAGCAACCTTTTTGCCATCCTTCAAAAGAGTCATTATTCTTGGAAGCCTTTCCTTTTCTACTCCTTTGTAATAGCTTATGAGCGGTTTTTTGGGTATGTTATAGTAGCGAAGAAGGTTTGCCGTTTTCCTCGTATCTTCACAGACGATAACGTCAACCTCTTTCAACACCCTCAACGCTCTTAAGGTGATATCCTCAAGGTTTCCAATAGGGGTTGCTACGACAAAAAGGGTTCCTGCCATAATATAAATTCTATCATGTTTTTGGTTGCTATCATTCAAATAAGAATAAAACAATGAACTTAGTCTTGAAGCTGTTTGAAAAATTTTGCAAACATACCTTGCCATCTAAATGTAGCAACAAGGACCTCAGAGACCCTTCGGCCTAACGGCATCTGGGCGACAGAAAAGGAAAGGCCTCAGGGAGTCGTTGTGGGGGTCATCCTGAGCGAAGCGAAGGATCTCTAAGGCCCTTTGCAGCCCCTTCGGGCTTTCGGCCTCAGGGCTTCGGCTCTTGGGCGACATAAAAGGGGAGAATCTTTCGCTTTGCGGAATATTGGGGGGTAGAAAAGGATATTTCGAACAGCCTCACTTAGTATTGAGGAACTAAAAAGGAGAGGTAAAATTTTACTTAAATTCAATAAACTCCTTGGTCATGGAAGATTGCATTCTTTTATCTCACGGGGGAGGGGGAGAGGAAACTCAAGCCCTTATCTCTAATCTAATTCTTTCTTATTTTAATAACCCTTTGCTTTCGCGTTTAGAGGATGCAACACCTCTTGAGTTTTCCTATTCTCGGCTTGCTGTTAATACAGACTCCTTCACCGTAAAGCCTATATTTTTCCCTGGTGGCAACATCGGAAAACTCTCTGTTTGTGGAACCTTAAACGACCTTTTAGTGATGGGAGCCAAACCACGGTACTTAACTTTAGCGCTTGTGCTTGAGGAGGGGCTTCCTATTTCTACGCTTAAAAGTGTCCTTGAAAGCATAAAGGAGGAGGCAGAAAGAAACGAGGTCTTAGTCGTAGCAGGGGACACAAAGGTTATGCCAAAGGGAATGCTTGACTAGATAATCATCAACACCACCGGAATTGGCGAGATAATTAAGCCAGGTCTTTCCTGCAGAAACTTAAAAGAAGGCGATGTGATCCTTGCCACAGGACCTCTGGGCGACCATGGGGTTGCCATTCTTTCTCGTAGACAGGGCTTTGAGTTTGAAGTTCCCGTAATTAGCGACTGTTCAAGCCTTAGAGAGCCATTGTTAGCTTTGTTTTCAGTAGATGTGGAGTTGCATGCCCTAAGAGAACCCAACAAGAGGAGGATTAGCAAGCGTGCTTCATGAATGGGCTATGGCTTCTCAGGTAGAAATTTTGGTGAGAGAGGAAGACATCCCCGTAAGGGAAGAGGTCAAGACTTTTTGCGCAATCCTTGGGCTTGAGCCCTATCATCTTCCCTCACAAGGTAGAGCCATTATTGCGCTCCCTGAGCCTGAAGTTGATAGAGCTTTAACCATCCTGAAGAAGTTTCCTCTTACCTCGGAGACAAAGATTATAGGAGTAGTAAAGAAAAAGACTCTACAGCCACGGGTCCTCATCGAAACCGTCCTTAGAACCACAAGAATTATGGATACTTTGGTAGGCGAAATGTTACCCCGGATCTGCTGATGCATGAAGGCTATCTCTTCATGAACCTTATTCGCTCCATTGAAGAACAAACAAAGCCCTTTCAGCCTTGTAGAATAACAAAGGTTGTTCTCCTTGTGGGTGAATATTCAGGCATAGATTTTGACTACCTCAAAAGGGTGGTCGAGACCTTTAAAGAAGGCTCTGTCTTAGAGAATGCGGAAATCATCTTAATGCAAGACCCTTTACGCGTCTACTGCCCATCATGTAGGATTGAAACAACAAACTATGAGGCTAAAGCTTGTTGTCCTCTTTGTAAAAGCTTTGATGTAGAAATCAGAGGTGGTCTTGAGCTTATCTTAGCCTCCTTAGAAGTTGAAAGGGATGAAGACGGAACGGATAATCATTAAAGGGGTTGTTCAAGGAGTAGGTTTTCGCCCCTTCCTTTATCGTTTAGCAAATAGGTTGGGCTTAAGTGGAATAATCAAAAACACTCAATCAGGTGTAGAAGTCATAGTTTCCGGAAAGGAAGAAAATCTTAATCAATTTAGAAAAGCCATTATTGAAGAAAAGCCTCCGAATGCCTTCATTCGGGAGATAACTGTAGAAGAAATTTCAAAAGATGTTTCTCAACTGAGCATTGGAGAGGGCTTAAAAGGGATAAGGATAGTTAAGGATGATGATGTCACTGAGGTTGAGCTTGACCTTCTTCCCGATTTAGCCATCTGTAAGGACTGTCTTAGGGAGTTTAACGACCCAAAAAACAGGCGTTATAGGCACCCTTTTATTGCCTGTACAAACTGCGGTCCTCGCTATGGAATGCTTATTCGCCTCCCCTATGAGAGAAAACACCACCATGGGTTATTTCCAACTTTGTCTAGACTGTCAGAAAGAGTACACTGACCCCATAAACAGAAGGTTTCATGCTGAAGCCATAGCTTGTCCAAATTGTGGTCCAAGGTTGGTCCTTTATCAAACTAAGGTTGATGAACCCATAGCTTGGGATAGAGAAGCTCTTATCCTTGCAAGGAGTTTCATCATCCAGGGCAAGATCCTTGCTGTAAAGGGGCTAACAGGGTTTCATCTCATCTGTCGAGCCGACAAAGGAGAAGTAGTAAGAGAGCTAAGGCGAAGAAAAAGGAGGCCAAGCAAGCCCTTTGCCGTCATGTTCCCAAGCCTTGAACTTTTAAAAGAGTACTGCTTTGTTGACGCGGAGGATTTAAGGCTTATGGAATCCCCTCAAAGCCCAATAATCTTAATTCCTGGCAAGAAGCTTTTACCAAAAGAGGTTGCAGAAGGCATTAGTCTCGTTGGTGCCATGCTCCCCTACACTCCAATTCATCTTTTTCTTCTTGAGGGTCTTTCTTTTCCTGTGATTGCAACTTCGGGGAATTTTTCAGACGAGCCCCTAATCTTTGAAGAAGAAAGGGCAATGAAAACCCTCGCAGAGGTTGCAGATTACTTTTTAGTTCATGATAGGAAAATTTTACGAGGTTCTGACGATTCAGTTCTAAAGAAGGTAGGAAAGGTTTACATCATGATAAGGAGGGGAAGGGGTTATGCACCCTATCCTCAGATGCTTACCTTTACTACCCCTTTACACATTCTTGCCTTAGGTGCTGAGGAGAAAAATACTTTTACTTTAGGTTTAAAAAACCGCCTCATTGTAAGTCCCCATGTTGGCGACCTTGCCAATCCAGAGACTTTTGATTACTTTGTTAAACTTATTGATGATTATTTAAACATCTACCGGATAAAAAACTTAGATTTTATCGTTAGCGACCTTCATCCTGGATATCAAAGCACAAGGCTTGCAAAAGCCTTGGCTAAAGAAAGGGGCATCCCTCTTGTTCAGGTTCAGCATCATCATGCCCATCTTTTATCAGTGCTTGCTGAGGAAGGAATAGTGCCTGAAGAGGAGTTTCTTGGCTTTAGCTGGGATGGAACTGGCTTTGGTTTGGATAGGACAGTGTGGGGCGGGGAGACACTTTTGCTTCGGGGTTTAGAGTTTAAAAGAATTAGAAGCTTTAGACCCTTTCGTTTGATTGGCGGCGAAAGCGGTATTAAGGACATAAGAAAAATTGCCCTAAGCTTACTCTTTGAGGTCTATGGAGAGACAGCCCTTGAGCTTTCGCATCCTTTGATAAGGAGTTTTTCTGAAAAGGAGTTGCTCATGATATATAGAGCCTGGGAATCAATGGATAAAGGGGTGTACAGTTTTCCGTTATGTAGTTCCTGCGGAAGACTTTTTGATGCTATAGCAGCCTTAGCTGGCGTCTGCTATAAAAACACATACGAAGGGGAAGCTCCAATGAAGCTTGAATCATTATACAATCCCCAAATTAAAGGGGCTTTCCCTTTCCTTTTAAAGGAGAATTTTTCCTTTGATTGGGAGCCAATAATCAGAGAGGTCGTTGAAGGAGGCCTAACCCAGGAAGAGATTGCTACCTATTTTATCAATTCTTTGGCTGATTTTCTCTGCAAAACCGTGGTTGAACTCTCCCAAAGTAAAGTCATCATCTCTGGAGGAGTTATGGTAAACGGTCCACTCTTAAAAAGGATCTTAGAGACCCTTGAGCTAAAGGGCATAAAAGTTCTAAGGAATAAGAAGTTTCCGCCTCTTGATGGGGGTATCTCTCTTGGGCAAGCTTACTACGGCATGCTTTCATTTATTTTTTCTAACACAAGTTGACAGAGCCTCGGAATATTCTTTTTTACTTCCTCCGATAATTCTGTTCCGACTTCCAAAGACTTTGGCTCCATCCCAAGGATAAAGATCCTTTTTGGTTTCTCCCCCTTTAGATGAAGGATAGAAAGGATGTCGGAAAAAGATATTTCATGGGTTGATATTTTTTCTAAGAGGTTTTGATTGGTTAAGATTTCCTCGGAAAAGCAATAGATTGTGCCAGGCTTTTTACCAAGGGTTATGGCATCGATGACGATCAAAACATCAAGGGAGGCTAAGATGGATAATAGCGAGAGCCCCCCTGTTCCTCCATCAACAAGTTCAACTTCAGGGGGTAGTTTGCAATTTTCCTCAAGCCATCTTAGGGCATATACCCCAAGCCCTTCGTCGGAAAGTAGGATATTCCCTAACCCTAACACCAATAATCTTTTCATGGATAAGCTATTATAATGTAATAAACCCCTCCCTGGGAGGGGGGCAGGGA
>Ga0209393_1000228_pt1 | contig 29051 bp, 32 predicted proteins | sample SSWtaG_2_FD_184117 | JGI IMG/M metagenome (GOLD analysis project Ga0209393, IMG submission 184117) | Hot spring microbial communities from Sandy's Spring West, USA to study Microbial Dark Matter (Phase II) - SSWsed_130316 (SPAdes)... | ecosystem: Environmental > Aquatic > Thermal springs > Hot...
TATCATCTGCCTTTGGCCACTCTGCAAGCGATACAAACCCTCCCTTATTGTTATGCAATATGCTCCACATCTCCTCACTTATAAATGGCATAAAGGGGGCAAGCATCCTTACTCTAGCATCAAGGAATAATCTCATAACCATTGCTATATCCTCATCACTTCTATTCTTACTCCTTGCCCTCTTAAGGTACCACTGTAAATCCTGCTCCATTATGTAAAGTATGTTGTTTAGGGCCTCCCTTACCCTTAACTTATCCATGGCATCAGTTACATCCTTTATTACATAGTTGAGTCTACTAAGCAGCCATAAGTCCTCTTGTTGCATACTATTAGTATTATTACTATATCTACAACTGGTATCTGTGCTTAGGCTAGATAATTGCACGCATGTATTGTATATTCTCTCAACTCTCTCCTTTATACTCTTAAGCATATCTAGAGTAAAGTCAGCATCCTGTAGTAACTCTGCAGATATTAATAATGATGCCCTTATTGCATCGCTACCATGCTCTGCTATAGCCTTACGTAATGGCACTATGTTGCCTAATGATTTACTCATCTTCTTGCCATCCATAAGTACACTGCCATTAACAACTATCTGCTTAGGCCATAGTTGCTCTGGGAATAATGCTACATGATTGAATATAAAGAATGTAAGATGGTTTGGTACTAGATCCCTCCCAGAGTGCCTACTATCCAATGGGTAATAATAAAGGAACTCCTGTCTTATACGCTCTAGTAACTCCTTATCTATCTTGCACTTACTTGCAACATCACTGCTTGAGCCTACTCCTAAGAATACATAATCAAAGAACTCATCATTAACATTCTCTTCATTGATCAATGAGGAGTTGACATACCTTGCTATTATATAGTAAGCCATGTATATAACAGAGTCTGATAATGACTCTATTATCCAATCCTTATCCCATGGAAGGTTTGTTCCTAAACCAGATCTTCTTGCACATGCCCTCTCCTTTAGCCATGAGATCACATACTTGAACTCTTGCCTTATCTCCTCTGGCATAACACTCATATTATCCAAGCATCTATATGCTAGATACTTCCATGCCTTATCGGAGTAGTTTATGAACCACTGATCTGTTAGGATCTTAACCATACACTCAGAGCCACATCTACACCTTACTTTATTTGCAAGTTCTATCATTGTATCAGCCATATGCCTACTTATAAGATCCTGCTTAACCTTATCTCTAGCATCTTTAACACTTAGATTTGCATACTCCATTGTATTATCTAGCATTACACCTTTGTAGAACTCATGTGAGTACAGTTCTTCTGTAGCCTCCTTTAACCTTGAATCTCTTTGGTTAGTAATGTTATACTTCCTTATAACCTCATATGCTGGTATAGAGTTAGTATTATTATGATAATACTCACTCCTTATTATAACTATTGGCTTTATGCCTTGTATTAAAGCATAAAGGTTATGTTTATCTATAAACTCTTTCATTGTTATTCCATTCTTAAGATCATCCAATGCTTGATAATCATATGGCGCATGTGCAGGTACTGACATAACTATGCCAGTACCATTGCTAGGATCAACGAACTCTGCTGGCAGTATTGGTATACTTCTATCTATCAATGGTGCTACTACTGTCTTGCCTATCAACTCAGCACCTTTAAGCTCTTGTCTTATCCTAACCTTCTTATTCAAGTGTATAAGCTTCTCAGCACATATCTTGCTTACTATCCATGGCTCATCGTTAACATCAGCAATAACATAATCTCCATCTGGATTCATCCATAGGTTAGTTACTCCAAATATGGTCTCAGCCCTTAATGTTGCTATAGGTAAGATATAACCATTGTAATGGAACTTTATTAATAAGTACTCTATAAACTCTGGCTCAACATCACCAAGGGTATCATGCTGACTCACTGGGCTCTGATCCTTTGGGCACCAACCTACTGGGTGCGATCCTTGTACTATCAGACCTTTAGACCTTAACTTGTTGAACTGCCATGTTATGAACTTCTTATATACTGGGTCTATAGTTGTGAACTCTCTCCTCCAATCTATTGAGTAACCCATCTCTCTCATGCCTTGCTTTATCTCTCTATGAAAATACCTTGCTATGTTTATAGGCTCCTTGAATGCCTCTATGTACTCTGGCATTACACCATATATGTTAATGAACGTCTCTATAAGATCCCTATCATTCTCAGCTATCCTCTTTGACATGGCAAGTATTGGTGTACCAGTGTAATGAAAGCCCATAGGGAATAGTACATTATACCCTCTCATACGCATGTATCTTGCATGAACATCTGCTAGAGTATAGGTTCTCCCATGCCCAATATGTTGGGGTGAGTTTGGATAAGGGTATGCTACAGTGATGAAGTACTTTGCTCTATTATCATTAGGATTACTCTCAAATATCTTTGCATCCTCCCATGCTCTTAACCATCTCTCCTGCACAGATATCCAATCTATAGGCATGTTAGATCACCACTATTTTGTTTAATATAGCAGTTAGATACCTTACTGCACAGTTGCAAGTATGATCTCCTCTAACCTATCTAGTATGTCTTTAAGCATTACCCTTGAACCCCCGCCTTGAGCAAATCTATCGTTTCCTCCAGCAGAGCCTTTTAGCATGCTTGCTATACCCTTTGCTATAATGTTTGCCTTGAACCTCTCTCTAGCCTTAGAGCCAGAGAATACTATTATCCTAACATTATCCTTATCGTTCTTACTTATAATTGCACAGTATACTAATGTTGGGTCCAACTCTATAGCCTTCTCACCAACAGCTATATGGTACTCCTCATCTAACTTATCCTCATACACTAAGTATAACTTTACATTAAAGCCTTTATCATATAGAATCTTTGCATTACTTACTATATCCTTAGCCATATACTCAGCTACCTTCTTTATCATTAGCCTTAGCATTCTCTTTGCATCATCACCATCCTTAACCTTCTTAAGGAATGCCTCAACTACTTTGTCTTTAGGTGAGCCTAGTACATTTGCTATACTTAGCAGGTTATCCTCTTGAGTCTGAGCATACCTTAACGCTGCCTTACCAGCAACGTACTCTAACCTTACTATACCATCCTGTACCCTCTCTGTCCTTATTATCTTTATCATTCCTATCTCCCCAGTGCTCTTACAATGGGTACCAGCACATGCCTCTATATCCCAGTCCTTTATGTTAACTATCCTTATCTTACTACTAGGTACATAACCTCCTTGGTATATCCTAAAGCCATAGAGCTGCTCAGCCTTACCCCTATCTATTATGCTAACCTCTATAGGTACATCCTTAAGAACTATATCATTTGCATACTCCTCAATCCTCTTTATCTCCTCTCTGCTCAATGGAGAGTGATGAGTTACATCTAACCTAGCATAGTGCTCATCCTTAAATGCAGAGTGCTGCCATACCCAATCACCTAGAACCCTTCTACATGCTGCATTTACTATATGAGTTGCTGTATGATGCCTCATTATAAGCCCTCGCCTCTCAGCATCAACCCTACATCTTACTATATCTCCTTCCTTGAATCCTATCTCAGCCTCCTGTACCTTATGGAGTATAACATCACCCTCCTTTATAACATCTATAACTCTAGCATCCTCTATGTATCCATGATCAGGTTCCTGCCCTCCTGATCTAGCATAGAATGCTGTTCTATCAAGTATTATGTAAGGCATCTTTATCTTCACAACCCTAGCAGTAAAGTCTAGCATGTATTGGTCATCGTAGAATAGCATGTATGTAGGCTCTAAATCTTTTATATCTATGATTGGTTTAGGCTCTTCTGTCAAGGGTTTAGCGTTATGTCTCTCAGCAATTCTAGTGTAGAAGTTCTTAACATCAACCTCTATACCATATTCCTTAAGCAGATCTGGTGTTATACCATCTGACTCATAAAGCTTTACAAGATCATCCTCACTAAGCCTCTTGCCCTTGTTGCTTGATAACCTCTTAACTATACTCTTCATACGCTCTAAAGAATCTGCATACCTCTTACTCTCAATGTTAAGTATGGTCCTTACACTCTCCCTCTGCTCCCTTAACTCTGGATACATTGCATGAAGGTAATCTATATGCATATCAGCAATCTCTTCAAGTCTAATACTCCACTGCAATCTATTAAGCATTGATAGTATTCTTCTTAGAACCACCCTTAGGTTATAACCTCCTCCAGTGTTACTAGGCAGAGCTCCATCAGCTATAGCAAATGTTAGTGTTCTAGTATGATCTGCCAGAGAATAGATAACCCCTAATTGTGTTGTTATCCTGACAAGTTTATCATGGTCAATCCCTAACCTCCTTGCTATCTCATCAAAGCTAAGATGCTCTATATTGCTAGATACAAGTGTAAAGTAATCACTCAATAACTTGGTATCATACTCAACACCAAACTTATTAATAAGATAATTTATAACAGGACCAAATGTGCAATCGTAACTTGTAGGTGTACCCATGGTTACCCAGGAGAACCTTTCTAAGCCAGCACCCATATCAACTACCCTCTCATCCATAACCTTGTATTCCTTTGGACTTCCTTCAAACTCTGTAAACACTGCATTGCCTAACTCTAAACCCCTAACATAGTACTCCAAAGAGTAACCGAATGCACCGTAACCTAGCCATACATCCTCAACAAAGACTATCTCTTCCTTGTTTATACCTAGCACATTGGTAAGCATCTTATAATCCAACTCTATACATCTATCCTTCCAGTAACCTTGTTCGTTTGCTATACTATGCTGCCCTATCATGCAGAATGATGTGTAATGCTTACCAGTAACCCCAACGTTCTCTATATCATTGAACCTTAAGCATATCTGAGGTACTATTAAGGGATTGGCTGGTAACTCAAAGACAACCTTACCTCCTATTACCCTCTGGAAGTCAACTATGGATGCAACAGTAAAGAATAGATCCTCTCTCCATCTACATACTACAGGATATCTCCTTATGGATGTATGACCATTATTTACAAAGAACTCTTCAACGGCTCTCCATGCTTGTATATAATCTAACCTCTTGTTTGTAGGAGGATTACCTATGAAACTATAAGGCTCGCAGTTAGGGCATCTATCCCTAGCATTTATAGACCAGAAGTGTCCCTTGCATAACCTGCACTCTTGTCTTATAAACCCTAAGTCATCAAAGAGTGATACTTTATAGTACTTATCTGCATCACTTGAGAACTTTGCTATCAACTCCTCCTTACTCAATGCATTAGCATGAGATGATTAAGCCTATTAATCTTTTCTATTCTATTAGATAGATAGATCATCGATCATATTATTGCCTAATTCTCTAATTTATGCTTACTTTACCAACTCATCCTTGCTTATATCTGGAACTATATGGTACTCACCATTGTAATACTGAAGCACCTTTATGTTCTTATTATCTAATCCTATAAGTTGACCTAGCTGGAATACCAATGCTAGAGGACCAGAGAGTATTATCCATACCTCATCATTATCAGAGCATGCATCAGTTATCTTCTCATAAGCCTCCTTTAGTATCTTCTTGAACTCGCTCATATGTACCTCTCTAGGATAACTAACAACAGCATACGGCTTGCCTAGATGCCTTATCACAGCTCCAACTATAGATTTTCCTATCTCTATCACTATTATTTTAGCCATTAGTATTCACATTTAATAATAGTTGATCTTAGACCATACTTATTCTTTCCTTTCTTTTAATAATTGAGAATAAATGGTTAGCTTCTAATAGTATTAAGCTCTTTTATCCTCTTCTTTAAGGTTACTATGCTAACTCCAGCAAGCAATGCAGCCTCTCTTATATATCTTCCAGCATTAACAGGATCTCTCTTACTTATTGCTAAACATACTATTGCAGCTGCTACACCTGCAGGGTTCTTGCTATTTATAGCATTATTATCCTTTAAGCACTTTGCCATGTACAATGCATCATATCTAAGATCATAAAGTGTATCTGCATTTAAAGATCCAAGTATGTAATCAACATATCTCTCAATATCAATACTTGGTAGCAATAAACCTAGCTCCCTTATCATACTTCTATAGCATGAACTTAGTAACTTTACACTTATGTTTAACACCCTTGCAAATCTATTGATTGTTATTGGTACATGCTCTAGCCTTAGCAGTATGTATAATGCAGTATATGCCAATAATCTCCTAGACCTCTTGCCTACATACTTTGTATTAAGATACCTATTGTAAATTTTAACTGCCTTCTCGGCCTCAACATTATTAATATTAAGTAGCCTTAGAGCATCTAATATAATACTTTGAGTGCTTATATTATACTCGCTCTTTACACTCATTAGTCCCACCTAATTAGGAGAGACTAATTATTATATTTAAACACTATTACTTACTAATTGGCTCTGTTAACTTAACCATCATCCATCAATTTCATTATGAATTTGCTTAAATCTATCTTTACATTAAAGTACAACATCAATACTCTGAACCAGTTCCTAACATGCTCTTTACTGAAGTTATCTCTGCATGGAAAGTTATCATCAAAGCATTCTGTTCTATCCTTTATGTATTGTACAGCTCTCTCCATTACATTCTTATCTTCTTGATTGTATACTACATGCTTGATCCTTAACCATCTACATGCTTGATGATAGTAATCAGCTCCATCTGTATATACTGTATACTTGCTACCATATAACCTCCTTAGCTTTATGAAATAATAACATCTTAATGTAGTTCTATCCTTAGAGATATCCATTAATAGATACTTATTTATGTAAGGTTCATAAGCAACCCATAACCAGTATACTTCTCCCTTTACTGTTATCATACTCTCATCTATCATTATAGATCTTATTCTCTTCTTCTCTCTCCTTCTATCTATAACAAAATCATTGATATCAATGCACTGTAACCACTTCCATATAGCTACATGTGATCTCTTTACTAATGGCTCTAAGCATTTAGATGCTAATCTTACTTAGACTCCTTGCTGAATAGTAAAGATATATAGCATATAACTTGAGTATATGTGCTTCTATTACGTATTGATATCATAGTATAGTATAATTTAGTTTTACTTGTTCTTAAGTTAACAGAGCCTACTAATTGCAAAGCATTTTATAAGGTTAAACTGTTATGGTCTCCATCTGTGCACTTATATTACTACCAAAGTAATGTAAGGTTGAAGACCTAACCTTAACTATCCTAAGGAACTCATTTACATCAATATCCTTTATGGGAGGCATTATGCTTATAGGAGTAATATCATTAACACTACTTACTACTTTAACACGCTTAAGATCATTAACTATCTGCCTCTTTATAGCTTTAGTACAAAGTTTACTGAAGTATATGCTTGCCAATGAGGCCTTTAGCATCTCCTTCAGATGGGTTGAGCCTTTCTCCTCATGGAGGTGAGGGTTCCTTGTCTCTACCTGAAGTACATTAACACCTTCATGCATAACCTCTCTATGCTCACTCTCTAGTATACCTCCAAACTCCTCCATAAGGTAAACTAACTCATAAGGCTCTATAGCAAAACCAGAGGAGTAAGCCATTACATCAGCAAGTTTAATGCTCATTGCATGCTCTCCAGAGTTGCCAGTCTTTACTATATCTGTCTCAAACCCAGTATAGCTTGATATTAGCATGTTAAGGTATCTGTTTGTATACTCAGATATCCTACCCCACTTTGCAAAGTACAACCCCTCTTGTGATATCTTAGGCTTGTATCTCCATGCTATTCTAACCATGGTATAAGGGGAGTCTGATATTATCATAGCAGAGGCATATATCTTAACATACTCATTCACTGCTCCTGGCATGTAGTTATCAGAGTCTATGAAGCCTACATACTCCTTACCCAATGCCTTTGCTAAGAGTATACCTATCATCATACCCTCGCCCTTACCATCCCTAACAGTCTTACCTTCAAGTATGTATGGATAATTTAAAGCATCAAAGGCTTGTGCAATAGCATCATCCTTCTGATGTACTATTATTATATCTCTATCTGTTAGTAACGCATGATGCTTTAAGGTATCCTTCTCAAGCCTATACCTATCAACTGGGCTCTTATGACTATTAGATACAACTATAACCAAACAATCATGGGGTATACCACTTATGACACCCTCAAGTAACTTAAGCCTCTCAGATTTTATGGGGACTACTATTGCTAACCTATTGTATAAATCATAGAGTTCCTTCTCAGATACCTGAGCAACGGTTCTTGCTCTATGGTATTCAGCACTACCAGAGTCTAGTTCATGTACATGTTGGACAGCATTTATCGTTAACGCACCAAACCTCTCACTGTATCTAGGATAATCAAGCTTCATAGAATAAGATACATTGAATTGGATATAAAGTTTTTCTTTCTATAATTCCTTTCAGTGGGGGATAAAGACTAAATTATATGTAATATTTAATATCCATGTATGCTTAAGAAGAGAGTAATAATAAAGAAGAAGGTTATAGATAGCATTATATCTTACTGTAAGATGAGGCATCCAAATGAAGCCATGCTTATACTTAGAGGCAAGGTTAGTAGAGACATGCTAGTTATCAATGACCTTATGATACCTCCATTATCTTACTATGGCCCATACTACGTTGGCTTCCCTATACATATGCTGCCATTTGATAGATCAATAGTAGGTAGTGCACATTCACATCCAAATGGTGTAATTGAGCCATCGTTAACTGATATGCAGAACTTCTTAGGATTCATAAGTATAATAGTTGGGTATCCATATGAGGATGAGAATATACATGCTTTTGACTCTGATGGTAATAAAGTCAAGTTTGATGTGGAGCTTTAAACAAAAATAATATAATATAATAAATATTACCTACTCCTAATCCATGTACAGTGAACGTAGAGAGATTCGTGTACGATATAAACCAGATCGTATCAAAGATAACCGTTAATGAGAGCGAGAGTGTGATTAAAAGGATAAACTACGTTAGGAATAGACTCATAGAGTTGTATAAAAGGAATATAGTTAAGATAAACCACTCTATACTTGAGGTTATCTGTGCAAAGCACTTTATAAAGTATGGATATGATGTTGATGTTGAGAGACAGTTGAATGATATACTTGTATGTGATCTTTATGCTACCAAAGGTGATAACATCCTTATAGCAGAGATAGAGACTGGTTTTGTACCCCCAGAGCATGCATTGGATCCATTAACATACACATCCGCTAGAGTAGCAAGTAAGATAGCAAGGTACAGTGCATTTGCTGACAAGTTTGCTTTAGCTACCCCAGTACTAAGCATACTACCTATACAAAGTATATTCTTAAAGCCACCAAGGCATAGGAGTAACGATGAGATAGCAAGGGTTAAGGCTTTATGTGATAGATACTACTCCAATCCCCCTATAAAGGTAGAGGAGATAAAGAATGCTAGATTGCATTCAGTTCTTGTTATAAATGCTGATGATGCCATAGTTAAAGAGATGGACCCTGAGGCTTATGTAGAATTGGTAAAGAGTATAGAGTCTATAGGTTATAATAACTATCAAAGCAGTAGTAATGCATAAGATTCTATTTGTATGTTTAGAGAATTAAATAGAAATACTTAAATCCTACTTCCGCCCTAATAATACTAGGCTATCCATCGGGAGAGGGAGTGATCTGGTGAGTAGTGCTAGTATCAGAGGAAGCTCTGATACCCACGTGGCTCACCAGTTGCTCTATCTTGTGAGAGGGGATGGGGAAACCCAGAAGCCCAGCAAGATAGAGGCAAGGGCCAACTATATCCATACACGGGCTGAACCCCGAAGTAGTATGGATATAGAAAGCCACATACTCCCGAGTATGGGTAGCCTATAATTACTAAATTAAGTATTAATTAAAATTCTAATTAAAGATTCTCCTTCTGTTTACTATACATTAGTCTACCTGCCATAAACCCAAACACAAATCCCCCTATATGTGCAAAGTATGCTATAGATGTTAATCCTGCTACTATGAATATAAACTGTACACCAAGCCATAGGTAAGCAAATCTATCCCCTAGAACTGCAGCCAAGCCTATTATTCCAGATACTGCCCCAGATGCCCCCACAAGAGGTGTATTAACTCCATTACCAGTTATTAGTGAGTAACTAGCATGCATAGTTACTCCAACCAGCCCTGAGAGTATGTATATTAATGCATATTTAGATGAGCCTACCAATCCCTCTATAACCCTGCCTAAGGCAACAAGTGCAAGCATGTTAAATGCTATATGTACTACATTTGCATGTATGAACATTGAGGTAAAAGATGTTATTATGAACATCTTACCATCGCTAAGTAAGTAAAAAGGTACCAGACCAAATCTGTACCATTCATAGTATGCAATCGTATGAGTTAGTATAAAGATAATAATATTGGATGCTAGTAAGATTACTGTTACCATTGGTAGCAATTTAATTAATTCTATAACCACATTAGTAGTATTTATTCCTAAGCATTAATAATAATAGATTAATTGCTATTTAAATGCCTAACTAAAATTATCACTTTAAGTATCTGAGGGATTTTGAGGATAATATTCAATAAACTGGTTTATATAACTTTTAAAGAAAATAGTCCAATCTTTTTCCATTATTATAATTGTGTCTTTTGTCTGTATCTTTATTAGCAAGAATACTATTTACTATACCTACTACCTTGTTGACCTCTTTAACCTTCTTCCTGCTTATCCAATAGTAAGCCTCATCTATAGTATCCTTTGTTACCAGCACTATAACCCTACCACTCATCCTTCTACCAGTTCTTCCCTTCCTCTGCACAAACCTTATTGCACTAGGCACATTATCGTAAAATATAACTAGATTACACTCTGCTATATCCAAGCCTTCTTCTCCTACACTGGTTGCTACAAGTATGTTATACTCCCCATCTCTAAACTTACTTACCATGCTTAACTGCTCATCTTGCCTTAAACCAACTGTACCAGATTTGCCTATGAGATAACCTACCCTGAAGCCTAGTTCCTTTAATTTATTGTATATTGCATATACAGAGTCTCTATAGCTTGTAAATATAAGTACCCTAGCATTGTTATTACTCTTAACATTAGCATCAAGTATCTCTACTAACTTACTTAGTTTTGGGTGCTCTATACCAGAGATCTCTGCCCCCCTAGCGAGTTCATAAGCATATTTAAGATCATGGTTAACTAAGGTCTTTACACCTAGCCCTCTCCTCTCACTTAACCTCTCATAGAAACTTGTAAATGCAACTAAACCCTGTGTATCAAGTACCTTTAATGCATGATTCAACCTTATTGCACTATACAATGCCTCTGCTATCTCCTTACTAACCTTTGTATTATAAGCCTCATTAACCTTTGCTAGTATAACATCTAGTTCATCACCAATCCTTATAAGATCCTTTGCACTAACCCTCAGGCTATCTATTATATTGTATGATCTTAATAACTCAAGCTTACTGTTCAAAGCATTAAGTATATGCCCTCTTATATCCTTAAATAGAGTAGTCAGCTCTACCTCAACAAACTCTACTTTTGTATCCTTGATGTAAGCCCTTACATCAAGACTATCCTCACTCCTAACCTCTATCCTCTCTATCTTAAGGTTACTTGCTAACTCAATGACCTTATCCTTATTGTCTGGTAATGTTGCTGTAAAACCAACTATCCTTGCATTACTGCTTAACCTTGCTAGCATAGTATAAGCATAATCACCAACTGCCCTATGAGCCTCATCAAACATGAGTAGGGAGAAGTCATCTATGCTCAATATACCTCTATTAGCATCATTTAATGCTACTTGGGGGGTAGAGCATACTATACTTGCTCTAGACCATACCTCTTCTCTCTCACGCAAAGAATGTGAACCTGTAACTAATGCTATATCGTCCTCCTTATCCTCTATTATATGCTCTCTGAAGAAGTTATAGTGCTGATTCACCAATACTCTAGTAGGGGCAAAGATCATACTCCTCTTACCTTTATCAAGCATCTCAACAGCCAAGAGTAGTGCTATGGTAGTCTTGCCAAGCCCTGTAGGCAGTACTACCAAGGTATTCTTATTCAATGCTACATTTGCTATGTTAACCTGATATTCTCTCTTCTCTAGACTCTTACTCTTTATAAGCTTATGTTCAATCCATTCAATGCTCATTATCAAAGTATTTACATTATGTAAATAAAAAATGTTAGCATCATATTTATTTAGCCAAGAATTAAGTTATTAACGATGAATAATGATGAATAATGCTATGCATTCTATTAATGTGAGTGTAGCAGATGATATGATCAGAGGCATTAATATTGCAGATAAGATAAATGCATTATGTGTAGATACTCATAACCTTGAACCTTCATTGCTGGTCTCTGCTGTTTATGATGGTGATAGGAAGGTTGCAGTACTAAAGTTCTACAATGCAAGGGATGGTAGGATATACCTATGGTATGATAAGACAGACCATAAGCCTTACTGCTTTGCCTTAGAGGGTGATGAAGGATTAGAGCAGTTAAAGGGTAGGAGTGATATACTTAGGATTGAACATGTGAAGAAGTTAGATTTGCTTAATGATAGGGAGGTATCATTGGTTAAGATAGTTACCACAGATCCATTGGCTATAGGAGGTACATCAAGTGAGAAGAGTATTAGGAACATACTAAAGACATGGGAGTCTGATATTAAATACTATGAGAACTACCTCTACGATAACGGGCTTATAGTTGGTTTATACTACTCCATAGATAATGATGTAATAAAGAAGCATGAATACAAGGTTGATGAGAATGTTGAGATAGCACTAAAGAAGTTGATATTTGATAGCATAACATATGATAAGAGCAGCAACGAGGAGTTAAGGAGTTATCTACAAGAATGGGCTAGGTTGCTTAATCAGCCTATACCATCGATAAAGAGGTTAGCATTAGATATAGAGGTAATATCAGAGAACGATAGGATACCCGATGCTCAAAAGGCAAAGAATGAGGTCATAGCAGCTGCCTTGGTTGGGAGTGATAATCTTAACGAGGTTCTCTTATTAAGGCGTAAGGATAGTAGTAATGGAAGTATAAGCAAATCTTTAGAGGATAACAATGTAAATATTCTATTCTTTGATGATGAGAAGGAGTTGATAAGATACATATTCAATAGGATGCTCGATTACCCATTTATAATAACATTCAATGGTGATGAGTTCGATCTACCATATCTATACAATAGAGCATTGAATCTAGGTATAAAGAAGAGTGAGATCCCCATAGTAATGCTTAGAGATGCAGCAAGTGTAAAGCATGGCGTACATATAGATCTCTATAGAACATTTACCAACAGATCTATACAGATATACGCTTTCAGCCATAAGTACTCAGAGTACACCTTGAATGCTGTAAGTGAGGCTCTCTTGAATGAGTCTAAGATAAAGTTTGAGGGTAATATAGGAGATCTCCCCTTGTATGAATTAGCAAACTACTGCTACAATGATGCTAGGATAACATATAGGTTAACAACATTCAGCAATGATCTGCTTATGAAGTTACTCATAGCTATAGCAAGGATAGCAAAGATGCCTATCGAGGATCTCTCAAGGCTTGGGGTATCACAATGGATAAGGAGTATGATCTACTTTGAGCATAGGAGGAGGAATGCACTAATACCAAGGAAGGAAGAGCTTGAGCAGAAGGGTGTAGCATCAACAACTGCTGTTATAAAGGATAAGAAGTATAGAGGAGGGTTTGTAGTAGAACCTGTGCCTGGAGTACACTTTAACGTTGTTGTATTAGACTTTGCAAGTCTATACCCTAGCATAATAAAGGTATACAATCTATCTTATGAGACCGTTAGATGCGTACATGAGGAGTGTAAGACAGAGAGGATACCAGAGACAGATCATTGGGTATGTAAGAAGAGGAGGGGTATAACATCACTGCTTATAGGCTCATTAAGGGATCTAAGGGTTAACTACTATAAGCAGCTATCAAAGGATAGATCTCTAAAACCTGAGGATAAGGAGCTTTATAGTGTTATAAGCCAAGCATTGAAGGTTATACTTAATGCTAGTTACGGTGTTATGGGCGCTGATATATTCCCATTGTACTTCTTACCTGCTGCTGAGGCTACTGCTGCAATAGGCAGGTATATAATAACTAGCACTATAAACAAGTGTAAAGAGCTTGGTATACAGGTTATCTATGGTGATACAGACTCATTATTCCTAAAGGGTGCAACAAAGGAGCAGATAGAGAGTATAGCATCATGGGCTAGGAAGGAACTAGGCGTAGATCTAGATCTAGATAAGCAGTATAGATACATTGCGTTAAGTGAGAGGAAGAAGAACTACCTAGGAGTGCTAATAGATGGTAATGTTGATGTTAAAGGGTTAACTGGTAAGAAGAGCCATACGCCCCAGTTCATTAGGGATGCATTCTACTCTGTGATAGATATATTAAGCAAGGTTCATACTCCAGAAGACTTTGAGGTTTCAAGAGAAGAGATAAGAAGAATAGTTAAAGATTATGCAAGTAGACTTAAAGCAAGGAAGATACCATTAGAAGATTTAGCATTCAATGTTATGGTAGGGAAGGCACCAAGCGATTACAAGAAGAGTATACCTCAGCATATAAGGGCAGCACAGTTGCTTGAGGAGCATGGTAAGAGGGAGGTAAGGGCTGGAGATATAATATCGTTTGTAAAGACAACCACACAGCCTGGGGTAAAGCCTGTAGAACTTGCTAGGGTTGATGAGATAGATGTTGAGAAGTATATAGAGTATATGAGGAGTACGTTTGATCAGATACTAAGTGCATTAGGGTATGAGTTTGATGTTATACTTGGTGCATCAAAGTTAGAAGACTTCTTCTTTAGCTGAGAGCTGATCTTGTTATTTTCATATATCTGAACAGTCTATCCTTGCTCCACAGTTAGGGCACATAAGTAAGCACCTTCCGCCTTTTAGTTCTATCATCTTAGCATTGCAGATTGGGCATAGTTCATTACTGTACTCTTCCTTCATAATATGTTAATCATTGCTTGGCTATTTAAAATCTGTTATATCCTTAACAGGTATGCTATTACTGTAAATGCTACAAGCATGCATTCTACAATTATGAACCTCTTCCAGAACCTCATCCTTTCATGCTTGAGTATAGTATATTCACACCTATGTGCCCTTACCATCCATGGTTTATCTAGCGTAACCCCACACCTACACCTCATACCTAACATATCTTAAAGGATATAAATAAAAAGAATTATTAAGTAATAACCAATATTAACCAAGTTATTTATATTACTATTAAATGCCATTGCATTATAAATATGATATTAACAAGATAAGTATGAACAATAATTTATAAAGAGATAAATAGACTATCATCATGAGACTCTAACTATGAATAGGATAAAGAGGATTGCAATGCAGTTAATAGAGAGGTATGATGGAGTATTTACCACTGACTTTGAGAGTAATAAGCAACTACTGAACAAGATAGCTGTATTCAGATCTAAGGAGCTTAGGAATGAGGTTGCAGGATATATAACTAGATATATGATGGGTAGCAGTGATCTTGCTAATAAGAAGGAAGAGGAGGGTATGCAAGAGCAAGAAGAATGATAAGGGTTAGGTTGCTTGGAGGAGCAAAGAGGGTAGTAGGAAGAGAGTATGTGAATTTTGATGCTAAAGAGTTAACTTTAAGGGAGTTACTATCACTCTTAGCAAGTATTAGTAGTGATCCTAACATCTTCACCAACAGCTCAAATATAATAGTAGTTATAAATGGAGTAGAATCCTCATTACTTGGGGGTTTAGATGCAGTAATAAATAGCAACGACCAAGTTAGCATACTTACAGTTGTACACGGTGGTTAAGTGTATGCTAATAGATAATTTTAATGCTAATAATAGATTTGAGATAATAAAGTTGGCTAATTATAACAATGATAATGAGGTTTATGTAATGCTCCTATATTTTAATGCATTCATAGATGAACCTGCTAGATTCATTATGGATATTAGGAGCATAGAGCCTAGGGTTAATATACAGATAGTTAATACTGATAATATATTAGGCAGAGAGCATATCATTGAGATAATTAAACAGACTATAGAGGCTAAAAGGAGAGGAGTACTACTTGCTGATAAGGTAGAGGTAGATATCCTTTTAAGGTTGGCATGTGTAGATCAGATAGAAAAGGCTATAGAGATATTAGGTCTAAAGCATGGGATTAACAATGCAATCGTTATAGCATTAGGCTCATATGATATACTTATGCAATTAGGTAATAGACTTAACACTATTATAGATAGCATAAATGTTAGTAGCAAGAGGAATGATTATCACAAGCATGATAATAATGTTGATAATAATACTAACAAGTATGAGCATATACTAAAGTTACATAGTATAGATAAAGATGAGTTATACTCATGTGTGTTAACTACATGTAATGGCTCAATAAGGGAGGCTATAGTCAGTATACTTGCTGAGAGGGCAAACTTGCTATATAGATAATTACAAGTAACGTTTTGTCTTAACACTACTGAATATATCCCTTGGCTTAAGTACAGATATACCACTCTTATTACCTACTATCTCTATAAGTATATTCCAATCATAATTCTTGAGATCAACATTCCTATCTATATGTTGTGCTACTGCTCTTATTATATCCATACTATGTATATCTGATGCAAACCTCTTCTCAACTGTTATCCTAAAGCTCTCATGCATACCTATCTTTGCTCTTGCAAGTCTTACACATGAAGCACTTATCTCCTCTATCTTAGTATTAACAACATCCTCAATAGGTATGCACCGTAGTATGTACCTTATCCTCCATGGTTCCTCTTGCACTATGCTATAGAGATGATTAATTACTATGAAGGGGTCTAGATTGGTGTAGCATAAGAGCAGACCTGATATCCTAGTGTAAAATACCTTAGCATTATCATCCCCAAGACTCTTAAGTAACTCAACTATCTCATTAGATGCATTATACTCAGAGTATCTGAACGTAGTAACTAGAATATTGAATCTTGTGTGCGATTCATGCATATTAACTCTGCTCTATAAACATAAGCAACATGTTAATATATAAGTATAACAAAATACTTATTAATAGATCCTCTTCTTGATAAGAATCCATGGTAAGAGAAGAAGAGGAGGAGTTTGAAGAAGAGGAGTTTGAAGAGGACTTAGAAGAAGATTTTGAGGAGGAGTACGATTACGAGGAAGAGGAGATAGAAGAGGAGTATTGATTATTATTGCCATTACACTAACCCTAATTTTTAATTTTTAGATATAAAATGAATATTAATTATTATTACTACTACTAAACCTTACTCTTGCCTTAGTAAGTAAGATGTGTATAATTGCATATATAAGTGCAAGACCGCTTATCTTTATAATCATAGATGTATAAAAGTATACCCTTGTATTAGTGAATATTAGTTCATACCATGATACAAACTCTCCTAGTGCTATTAAAGATAGCCCAATTGGTATCATCAAGGAGGATTTATCTATTCTTGTTTTTGGTAATGCTATAACCATACTCTGTGTACCACCATATACTAGGAGGATGAATGCTACTGCCTTACTAACATACTCTATCACATTACCAGATATGCTAAAGAATGGAGATATAGCAAATGTTATTAATGCTAGCAAAGGTATCATATACTTAAAGCCACTCTGTATAGTGTAAGCATATGCTAGAAAGAAGTAGGCTATAGTAGTGGGTATGAATGTTATAGTATGTGCTCCAGTAAAGTATAATTCAATTACATTAAGTAGGAAAGTTAAAGAGAGGGATAGGAATGCTAAGGTCAATCTTAGCATTGTAGGGCTAGCAGTTACCCTATATCCTTTGTATGAACTTAATCCTATGAGAAGGCTTAATAATAATCCTATTGAATACAATGTTATATCTAATATATTTGGATTCATACAGTATCTTGGCTATTAATAGCCTTTTAAAGCTTATAATCATTCAATACATCCCTATATCTAGGATCTGTATAAGCAAGTATCTTAACATACTCGCCATATGTAACATCTAACATACAGTTACTGCATCTAACCCTAGAGAAGTTATTCTCTAATATTGCTATAGAACCACACTTTGGGCATCTAACCTTCATGGTAATCCTTACCCTTACTCGTTAATAATCATTTTGATTACCCATATATACAATTAATGGGAGTAACTGTTTTTATTGTTGGTAGAAGGTAGAATTGAGCCATTACTCTTCTTTCTGTAATACTCATACACTAGTGTTGCTGCTATGAGCGTAATAGCAAGTCCAAGTAGTAGGGATGAGATTAGTGTGAATGGATTAACCTCCCCCTCTATCATGTTAACCATCTGCTGTGCAGGTATATAGAATAATCCTAGAACAACTAGTCTTAATGAATCACTCAATAGTCTAGCATTGCTCTTAAATACATTGCTAAGCAGATGACCACCAAATATAACCCCTAAACCTATCCATAGCAATGGTAGCATATTTGTTATGAACGATGCTATTATATGTCTATTTAAGAGTATGTTCAGTATATCGTTGCTATTATTCCCAACAAAAGATATAGCACTAACATACCCTGCATTTATCCCTGCCAATATTATCATTATACCTGCTAATAGAGAGAATATCCTTATGAAACTTGATGGGCTGCTACTCCTTGTAAAGTTTATTATAGCCCTGTCTACATCAAATGCCCTTACTATAAATATTGAACCTAGTATTATAAAGAGTATAGGCATAAGATACTCAGCAAAGTTAAGCACTATGGATAGCCCAGAGGCTAGCAAGAGAGCGCCTGGTATACCCAAGAAGAACTTTGAGTATCTAGGATCATATATTAAAGATTTTATGTAACGGCCAAATAAGGCATAGGAGTACTCTACGCTCTTACTATGTCTTATTATTACCCTCTGTACAGATATGACTGGGAGTATACCCTGTATGATTGGTAGCACTGCTTCATCGTCTACACCATCAGATACCATTATAGCAGCATTTGCATTGAACTTACTTAACACATCTTGTAGTTGATATACTATCCTCTCATCTGCCTCAACTCCTCTATTGTATGATCCAGAGAGCAAAGCAACCTCACTCTTGTAACCTTTGCTTAACAACTCCTCATACAACTTTACAGCAGCAAATATAGCATTTGAGTCAGCATCCTCAGGGTCCTCTATAGCAAGTCTTATACCAGCATGGATACAGTTATCCCTGCCTATTATAGGGGTCTTCATATTTGCCTTAGTACCTATATCATCATCCCTATCTATGCATAGAACTATTATGCTCTTGTTTTTATTACTGCTATTATCTGCATCATTACCCATTGATGATAATAGAGAGATAAGAAGATATAACTATATTGGTGTAATAGATATTATGCAGAGTAGTAACAGTAATAGCAACGTAACAGGCAATATAATACAGATACTTGCTAGTATACCAGAATTCTTAAGGAAACCTATGATGCGTAATAGAATAAATGACTTTTTTACATTAGATCATGAGGATAGGGTTGAGATGATAAAGAGTGTTATAGAAGTGCTCCCTAGTATGGATATGAACATAGTTGCAAGACTATTTAAGACATGGTTAGAACTACTCTATGAGTTTGGGTATGAGAAGAGGGTATCGTTATTTAAGATATATGCAATGCTATTGGCAGATAACCCTAGCATATTAGCAAGGATAAACCTTGAACCTTTGGCAGATACCTTCAATTCATTACAGCAAGAGATTAAGGTTTCTATTGCAGCAGATATAAAGCAAGTGATAGATAATCTTGATGCAGACAAGAGGATGTTGCTAATAAAGAACCTGCCTAAATATGCTTTAGATGCGATAGGTTATAAGTAATAAATAATCAAGAATTTTTAATTCTAGCAATCATAATAATATTATTGTTATAGATTTAATGGTATTCAATCTATCTAACTAACTTAATGCTTATCTGGAACCCTCTCCTCCTCTTTGCTCACATCCCTTAAACCCTGATCAAGCTTCTCAACACCAAAGAATATCCTCTCATACCTCTTAAGCAACTGTCTATGCTCTGCTACAGACATATCAAGTCTAAGATCATTTATAACCATTATGCTGTACCTCACCCACTCATTCCAACAGTTATTACATGCATTGTAACTCTTTGCTCTATTATCCAACTCTATACTCTCATCTATCTCATTACCGCACTTTACACATCTTTTCATAACATGCATTTAATATCATCTCTATTATATTTTGCTAATATTGTACTGTTAGATCATAGTTATTAGCATGCAAACATAAGAATATTACATGCAAGTATATGCTTTGTATACTATCTATATTACCAGTAGAAAAGATTAAGCCTTTAGGCAAAGTAAAAATAAATTAATATTATGAATATAAAAACTATAATTATAGATGCAAGAGGAACGTTCTGCTGGAGCGGTGCTATTTAATTTAAAGGATAAAGAACCAATCTACCTTATATTACACTATACCGCTGGACACTGGGACTTCCCAAAGGGAAATATAGAGGAGGGTGAGGATGAGTTAACTACCGTTAGAAGGGAGGTTAAAGAAGAGACTAGTATATGTAATATTAAGTTTGTTGATGGATTTAGGAAGGTAGTAGAGTACATGTATAGACGTGCTGGTAGGCTTGTGCACAAAGTAGTAATCTATTACTTAGCATATACAGATACATTACAGGTAAGATTATCGTATGAACATAATGATTATAGATGGGGCAGATTTAATGAGATAATGAGTATATTAACTTACAATAACTCAAAGATGGTACTTGAAGAGGCTGATAGATTCTTAAAGGTTAGGTATATTTGATCATCTCTTGAATTGCATATTATCTAAATGATCAATTGATTCGTTTATAGCATTCTTAAGCTTGATTATCTTAGCGAGTGGATCTTGTGCATTTATTATGCTACGTCCCACTATTACATACTCAGTACCATTCATTATAGCATTCCTTGCATTTCCACCTTGCACATCTATGCCTGGAGAGAATATTGCTGTTGCTACATCAAGGTTCTTCTTTTGATCAGCATTTATATACCTCTTAGAAATATAATCTCTACACTCCTTTATAATATTGGGTCTAGTAGCACCAACTACTATACCATCTGCATTACACTCAACTGCCCATGTCAAGAAGAGCATGTATAATTTATCTATAGTAAAGCCTTTATGATCATACTCTATGTTCATACCATATGTACTCTCTGCACTAGCATGACTCATGTATACTAATGCAATAGCGCCCATATCCTTTGAGTGAAGATAGCTTATTGTATCATGTAATGCATCATATCCTATAATAGGATTTAGAGTTATAGCATCAAATTCTGCTCTGTATAAATGCTCTATAGCATTCGTGTTAGTGCTAGGTATATCGTTCAGTTTTATATCTGCTATACTCTGCAATCCCTTTGAGTGCGCATAATCATTTATACTCCTTAACTCACCTATTGCTAAGGGTAATATGAGGTGCATATTTAACTTTATAGAGCATATATGCTCAGCAAGGAGTTCTATGGTATTGTAAACTGCGTCTATATCTGCAATATTAAAGTCCAATGCTAATACTATTCTACTATTCTTAACCTCTGCAGATTCCTTTATCCTTGTTAGGAAGCTCATACACTTATTGTGCTCTTTAACCTTACAATCTTCATGTATATGTATCCATGCTCATCTATGTTGTTAGTGAACATTGGTTCTTCATCACTCTGACTTGAGTACCTTACAAAATTCTCCTTTGGTATACTATGCAATATAGTATAACAGAAGTATGGATGACCATCATCATTCCCGCCTATGAAAGTGCCTAATATACCATTGCCTTTATCATTGCCCTTATCAACTGATAGGAACAATGGTATCAATACCTCATCCCTCATATACTTGTACAAGCCTAACTTTACTAGGCTTATAAGATCATTCAGAATTATAGATTCATATTCTATGCTCTTTGAACCCTTTAGCCTCTTAGGCATACTTATAACCCTTATCACTGGTGCATAGGAGTAGGCTGGGTTGTTTGCTACATTAACCATATTAACCTCTTCATTACCCATTGATGCTCTATATGCTATAAACTCACCATTGCATGGGGCATCGACGTAACAGAATATTGGTCTACCCATGTTAGTGTTAAGCCCTACTGCCAATATGTTACTCTCTTGCTCTTTAACCTTAAGCTTGAATGAGTAGATTGGTGAAGGTACAACCTCTAGTGCTGCTGCTAGCCTTGCTAGATCGTTTATACTATCCAACTGTATATAGTAAGGTATCCTCACCAATTTAATTAAATAAGAGTAATTAAAGGATTACATATCTACTTTACCTTTTCTTTTTCTCCTCTCTAAGATCTATTATATCATATACATCCTCCCCAGTACCTATAAGAGTAACCTTAACCTTCAGCCTCTCCTCTATACTTCTAATGAACTCCTTGGCATCTTTACTTAACTCACCATACTCTTTAGCATGCTTACACTCTGGGAAGAGTATATCTATCTTAGTTAATGCTATCTGGGTAGCACTGTTAAGCATAACAGCCCTTGCAGCAAGGTTAAAGTTGAATGGAGCAGCCCTCCTCTCCCTACCAGTTACAGTTGCAACCTCAAGCCATCCCCTCCTTGCTGCTTCATCTCTACTCAACTCTCCTTCAAGATGACCAGAGCCTACCCTAGTAACATATGATTTGAGTACAAGTATTACATCATCAACCCTCTTTGGTCCCAAGCCTATATCTGCACATATAGAAGATGCTGTTACATCCTTTGATGTAACATAAGGATAGGTACCATGGTATAATGATAAGAATGTTCCTTGTGTACCCTCTATCAACACATACTCACGATCATCTAAAGCCTTATTGACCAAGTAACTAACATCACCAAGATAATCCTTTAATACATCTATATCTTTAGCAACCTTGAGTAACCTTAATGCTCTATCTGCATTTGCTGGTCCACTACCAGAGCCTGTAGTACCTATAATACTAGATTGCTTACTGTGCTTATCCTCATGCTTATGCTTATCCTCTATTATACCTGCTTGATGATCTACTCTAACTCTAGATTGTGCATTGAACTCCTCAACCTCTTTAAGTAGAACATGTACATCTATAAGTACGCCTGCACCTATCATTAACATACATTTATCATATGCAACTGCGCTTGGGAGCATCCTTACCTTGTATGTCTTACCATTAATTGTAAATGTGTGTCCAGCATTTGGCCCTACGCCCCCTCTAACAGCTATGCTAGGCTTATCCTTCAATGCAAGGTATGCTATTATCTTACCCTTACCTTCATCACCAAAGAACCCACCTACAACAATGCTTGCTGGCATAATGCTTGTAATATAATGCAATATAAATAATTAGCAGTTAAGGTACCTTAGAGAGTTCTTTAGGAGCATCTCTTCAGCATCAAAGTAGTGCATGTTAAGGGTATCAGATAATGCATATGCTACGCTTACAAGGAATGATGGTAATGCCATTGAGTTATTAAAACATGAACCATACCTTACTGGACCATCAGTCTCAATAAGTACTAGATCTATGTTGCTATTCTTTAATAGTACTCTCTTCTCTTCTGAGTATACAAGGACAGGACCATAGGATACATAGCAACCCATATCATTGGCCTTTACCAACTGCTTCTTGCTTCCAGAGAACCAGTGAAGTAGAATGCCTTTAATATTGTATGAACTTAGCACTGCTAGAACATCATCTACTGCTCTACGTGAATGTATAGATACTGGCTTTTTGTACCTCTCAGCTATGCTTAACATGCTCTCAAATACTACCTTCTGCTTCTTGTAATTACTTGCATAGGCAGCATCAAGCCCTATCTCGCCTATACCCTTTATCTTATCTATATTTGATATGATAAATGAGGTAAATTCATCTACATCCTCATGCTCTATACACCATGGATGCAAGCCTACAAATGGTATTATAACATCCTTATATCTCTCTGCAAGACTCAAGTTCCTTCTTGCTGTATTAATATCCATGGATACCGATATAGCTTTAATATCTAATGCCCTAAGCATATCTATAACCTCACTCTCTATGCTTGTATACTCATCATCGCTTAGGTGTGTATGTGAATCTATAAGCATATTAAGGAATTATAATAACATAAATTTATTTATTGTTAAGCATTAAGACTAAGCATGGAAGGTAATGAACTAAGCCTAGCGCCAATGTACAGAATAATAAAGAAGGCTGGAGCGGAGAGGGTAAGTGATGATGCTGCAGATGAGTTAAGGAGGGTACTAGAAGAGATAGGGTTAGAGTTAGCAAAGCATGCAGTAGAGTTAGCATCACATGCTGGTAGAAAGACAGTTAAGGCAGAGGATATAAGATTAGCATCGAAGAATATGCTAAAGGTATGATTAATAATGGAATACGAATGAATTATTATGATTATGGTATGGTGGGGTGGCAGAGCGGCTATGCGCCCGCCTGCAGAGCGGGTATACAGGGGTTCGAATCCCCTCCCCACCTCTTATCTGAAAGCCCTACTAAGCATAACCATCTCTGGTCCAGTTGTAGATGAGCCTACAACTATAGCCTTTGTATTTGCTACGATGCCAGAGGATACGAATGGTACTCCACCATTAACAGTTGCAGGTTCAACATCTACCTTTAGTGCATCTCTTACTCTATTTATATCCTCATCACTAGCCTTTGGGTGTATCACTGCCCCATTGTTTGTACATGTGATCAATGCACCTACTTGGTTGTATGATGCTATACTCATAATTACAACGTTAACATCCAATGCATTACTTATATCCTCTGATAACTCTTTAAGTAATGGTGATACTATTGCTGTTCTATCATTGACTGCTATAAGGTTACCTATGGCTGTGAACTTTGAATTAAGTCTAGTTACATTCATTCTTGTTGCTTCCTTTATGCTCTCAACCTCATAATCCTCTGCTATCCTAGAAAGTAATATACCCTTGTTATTTACTACCATCAATGGACCAAGTAGCCTTGTATGTGCAACAGATACCCTTACACTCTTAACCCCTAGGAACTCTTCAAGCTTCTCAGCCTTGCTTTGAGCAAAACCCTTAGGTATGAATAAATAATTATCGTTTGCTCTTATGAATATTCCTATGTTAGGGCTCCTATACACTCTATACTTGTATATGTTCATACTTTACTACTTACATGTATCCCTTGCTTAGATTGTAATATGAACTTTTTCTATGAATTAAGATTGTATGTAAGAAGAGGATTATTCTTACCCTATAGCCTATTCTACTAACCATAATCCTTAACAGAAGTAATATGCTTGTACTATTAGCATCTGTTATCTATTTATTTGTACTTATTTTAATGGATGAATTGTGTTATACTATTAATAAAGCAGATCAATATCATTTATATAACATTATGGTATAAGAGTAGTGAGGTAAGTAAAGATGCCTATAGATCCAGACTTTCCAAAGGGGCTGCAAGTGATAGGTAAGCACTACAACAAGGATGGAGAGCACTTCCACTTTGTCTGGGGTCCTGGAAGATTGAAGGACTGTGCTGAGAATGAAGAGGCAAAGCGTGACTTTGCTGCTAGAGGGGAGGAGATAGTACCTGTAGGAGTACATGGTACCATGGTAGCTGTTGATTGGGATGCATGCTATGCTGATGGTGCTTGCATAGAGGCATGTCCTGTGCAAGTATATGAGTGGTATAGAACTGCTAACGATGTCCCAGCAACTGAGGCATGGAAGTATCCTGGAGGAAACGGAGAGACCACGAAGGATCATAGGAAGGATCATACCGATAAGGCTGATCCAATAAGGGAGCATGATTGTATATGGTGTATGGCTTGTGTATCTGTATGTCCTCCACAGGCAATAAAGGTTGATCAGTCTAACCTAGAGTACCATGAGAAGGCAGCAGGCACATACAACCCAGAGTTAGCAAAGAGTGCACAGCCTCCACCACATGCACATCATTAAACCAATATTATTTTATTTTTATTGATTATTTTTAACTAATAATCATTAGAACCTATAACCCTTAGCATTCTCTTTACATCTAATACTATTACCTCTTCTGGGAGTTTTATCTCAAGTATCCTCTCATTAGGCTGGTTAAGACTAAGTATATGAATAAGCATGGAAGTATCTTTATTCCTATATTTATTTACTTTTGTAGGAATCCTCCTCTTACCTATTCTTATACTAGGCTCAAATAGTACATCGAATGTGTATATGTATGAATTGCCCCATAGAGAGAATGAGTACTCAACCCTATAGTATGGTATAGATAATCTTGGCATACTAAGGTTGCTTGCTGAATGTAGTATCTCATTAGCATCATAGAACTTGTTATGGAACTCATCTATGAATGGCACTTTAGCATATACACTCTTCTTTAAGCCCTTCCTCTCACATATACTTGAGTACTTGATAAACTCTTGCTCTGGTAGTATAGATAATCCATATCTATGATCATCATAAAGCATAACCTTCCTATTAACTATTATCTTCTCGCTTACATTAGACCTTAACAGCCTTGCTATATTCTCTATGAATTGTTGTTCATTGCACTCATATACTGCCATGTATCATTCTAGCACCTCACTTATCTTGCTTATCGTCTCCTCTGTTGCATAGATGCTTATCACTGGATCCTTAGGATACGCATCACCGATCTCTTCAGATACACTTACACACTCATAACCTCTAGTAAATAGCATCCTTCTCCAGAACCTACCATCACTTACTACAGTAGCCTCATCCTCTAGTATAAACCCTAGGCTTGTTAGTTGAGCCTTAATCTTCTCTAACGGTAATAGCACTGCAATTGACTTGCTCCTTAAGTTCATAATATACATTATACATTAAGCAAATATAAATTTGACCTTAGCAAAGGCTTGTAGTAAAACTTATTATATTGTATAACTATATCTAAACTCATGGAAAAGAGTGTACAAAAGTTGATAACACTAACACCAAAGGCAGCAGAGAAGGTTAAGGAGTTCATGAAGCAGGAGGGTAGAGATGATCTATACCTAAGGGTATACGTTGTTGGTGGAGGCTGTGCAGGTTTATCTTATGGCATGGGATTTGAGGAGAAGGCTTCAGAGGATGATATAGTGTTAGAGGAGCATGGAGTGAAGATGTTGATAGACACTTACAGCTCAAATTACCTAAAGGGTAGTGAGATAGATTATGTAGAGAGCCTTATGGGTGCAGGTTTTAAGATAAACAATCCTAATGTAGTAAGAACATGCGCATGTGGACACTCATTTAGTACCGAGTAAATACTCTATAAGACTGGCTGATTTCTATAAAATCTGTTATTTTACTATTTATTAAAAATAATTAATCAAATCTAGATTATTAATTGGTTTTAACTTCTAGATTAATAATTACTCCTGTGGTGCACCACACTGATAACAGAATCTAGCGCTCTTTGGTATCTGGATACCACACTTTACACAGTACTTAACATCTGTTATAACACTAGTATGCTCTACACTCCTTAGAGCCTTATCCTCGCTAACCAATTCATTTATCCCTGCAAGTACACCTGATATTATATCATCACTTATATTGAATACAGGCTTTATCGTACCCTTATTATGCTTTACAACCAACTGTATCATTAGATCATGCTCATGCAATCCCTTCCTTCTAGCAATTATCTGTGCCTGCTCTATATCACTTGCATTAATAGTTATCTCGCCTTTATTAGATGTAAATATTATCCTATTCTTACCATCCTTACTCCTCTCAAGTATAAGCTTACCACCAAGTATCTGCTCATTGAATCCAGGATAACCTTCTATATAATCACAATCGTATACCCTTTTATCAGCCCTCTCCTTGCTCTCAACACTAACGATGCTATTGCTTAAGAACCTTATCTGGTCCTTTATATACTTCCATAGATTTGACTCAAAACTCTTACCTGTATATACCTTAACCAAAGTAGCTGTTATACCCACTATAGGAACTATGAAGAGTGGTACAGAGGCTAGCATGTTCTTACCCCACTCTCCTGTACCAATGGTAACCTCAAAGTCATCGGGTCTACCCTTTATTATTATATCAGTACTCCTCCTTGCCCCTGCTACAGTCCTTAAAGCACTAACCTTCCTAGCCTGTATAAAGAACCATGAGGCAGGTTCTGTTGGGTCCTTTGAGTAAGCAACCTCAAAACCATTATCTTGTAAGTAAAGTTGTACCCTAGTTGCTAACCTCTCAAGATCAACATTCAAACCTGTAAACCTCTCAGTCTTTGCCATATGCTTGATTATGGGAAGACCTTTATATTATTTACTATTAGAAGGGAAAATTAATTATGATCAATAAATATTTAATAACAAGCATATTGTGAATAGTGCAAAAAGAGTTTTATATTATGATACCTACAAATGCTTAGATGAGCGGGAGAAGGATAGTATTAACTGCAGATAGAAGCCTAACAACCAATTATAGAGGTAACTTCCTATATGGTTTCATAGCATGTGGACCTTATGAACTCTTACCAGAGTGGGTATTCGATAAGGTCTTCTGTCCAAGCGTTGAGACAGATCCAGTAACAGGAGAGGCTAAGGTTGCCCAATGTGGGCTTAGGAGGATTGAGAGTGCTCTGCTTAAAGAGTACAAGAGAGAAGAGGTGTTCATAGCACACCCAGATATGCTTGATAAGGCTATAGGAGAGGATACCAAGGTTGTAGGGATAAATGTTATGGACCCATTGGGCATGGCTCCAGTTACAACTACCATGAGCCCAGAGAAGTTATCATACATAGCAATGAAGTTCAAGAGGATGTGTGCTAAGATAATACAATTAAAGAAGAAATACAACTTTAAGGTACTGGTTGGAGGTAATGGATCATGGGAACTAGCTAAACCAGAGAGGATGATGATACATGGTATAGATTGTGTAGTTATAGGTGAGGCAGATGAGATAGCTGTTGACCTCTTCAAGGATGCAGAGGAAGGTAATCTTAAACCCTTGGTACATGCATTCGTAAGGAACATAGATAATATACCAGAGATACGGGGTCCTAC